>ERZ772819.246-NODE-246-length-46359-cov-6.510150_pt1 | contig 46359 bp, 42 predicted proteins | sample MGYA00580860_ERZ772819 | MGnify/ENA primary metagenome ERZ772819 (study PRJEB29015, sample SAMEA2737683) | human gut metagenome | biome: human gut; feature: human-associated habitat; material: faeces | place: China | collected 2012 ...
TTAACTCGATTTTATATAATTGCATTTGCTAATGCAATTATTCAGTAGACATTATATATTCTTCAAAAAACCCTCATAGTATGAATCGAGTGCCTTAAAATCCATTGCGCCGATGTAAAATGCTTCCAATTCATCATGTACCGATTTTGCCTTTTGCAAAGTCGCTGCGGCAGATTCAAGAAGCGAAGCGGCTGCCTTTCGGTTGAATTTCATTCTTTCGTTGCTTAAATGCAGCTTTTTAAGTGCAACAAACCGTCTTGAATGCACCCTGCGCTCCGTGCTTGCAAATTTTGCGTAATCGTTTTCGGTCACAAACGCAAGCTTTAATTCGGGTATTATAACATGGTCGGTTATAAGCGACGGCAAAAACGGGTTTTTAAGCGTGATTATTTCATAGCCCGCAGCCAGGGCATATCCTCTTGCCGCATTAATAATTATATTCGAGGCGCTGCCGTATCTGTCGCTTATTATAACAAGTCTTTCCGCTTCACATTCCGCCGTTTCCGTAAAGGTGTTTATGCCCTTCGGCGTTATTCCGCCTATAAAGCGCACCCATTCCCGACCGACGGAATTTTTCTTTATCGGAATCAGCCTTTTGCAAAGCCTTGCGGCAAGCTGCTCTGTTTTTGATATGTCGGTGCAGGCAAGTGCGGTTTTGTAATTGTCCGAAATCAGCTGACCTGCGGCGCGCAGATATCTTGCTGCCGACGCATGAAGCGCCTTGTTTTTTAAAGTCAGTTCAATTATCTCACGGCTGTTTGCGGAGAAATCTCCGTCCCTCCAGAATTCGCCGAAGTTCAGTATCTTTTCGCACACCCCGGGATATGACGGATCCACCGTATGCGGTGCGGTGCCGTCGAGAATAATCATTTTTTTATCGGGCAGTATAACCGCGTCAAGCGAATCGGGGTCGGAGCTGCACGGGCAGCGCAAGGCTTTGCAGCCTTTTTTCTCGGCATATGACGCAAAGCGTTTCATAAACGAGGACTTGCCCGTCCCGGGGCCGCCTTTTATTATATACGCCCGCCATTCGCCGTCGGGCAGATAGGCCTTGTCAAACACCGAGTAAAAGCCCTCGCACGAATTTGCCGCCAAAAAATACTTTATATCGTTTTTCTTCATAAATCACCCTCCAAACATTATATATTATTCCCCGAAAAAGATTTTGACACAGAGTACAAAATATGATAAAATATCATTGAGTCGGTCAGACGGTTGCGGACAGAAATGTCTGAGGAAAGTCCGAGCCCCGCAGGGCAGAATAGCGGCTAACGGCCGCCGAGGGTGACCTTAGGGAAAGTGCAACAGAGATATACCGCCGCAAAAGGCTTAGAATTTTTCTTTGATGATGTGAAATACATCGCCCGTTTGCGGTAAGGGTGGAAAGGCGAGGTAAGAGCTCACCGATTCCGCGGGAACGCCGGAATCCTGTAAACCCTATTCGGAGCAACGCTGACTGTAACCATACGCCTGCCCGGCGTGTTACGAAAAGCGGCTTGAGCGCAGGGAGCAATCCCGCGTCGAGATAGATAACCGTCCTCGACAGAACTCGGCTTATCGACCGACTCAATAATTTAGACATTAGATATCAGATATACAAAATTGCAGCTTCTGCACAGACTGTTGCCTCCCCTGTGTTTGGGGTGCGGGTGTCCGGCGGACACCTCTGCAAAGCAGAAGCACCGACCGAGGCGGCAGCCGAGACGGTGGATTGCAAAGCTATGACGGAGGGGCTGTTACGGGTTTAATTCAAGCAAAAACTATACAACACAATAATTATATATAAAATCAGCCTGTTGCTGTCGGGAAAACCGATAACAACAGGCTTTATTATTAATAATTCCGCATTCCGAATTACGAATTCCGCATTAATTTCCGTCTCATAAGGTATAGATTTTGAGACGATTAAATTTCTTTCCCATTTTAACACAATTATTTCCGTATTGCAACCCCTTTTTATAAAAAAGTAAAAAAATTTTCATAGAATCGTGCCGCAAAAACATCCGTCTCAAAACCTATACATTTTGAGACAGAATTGTTGTAAACCGCGGAAAAACGCGTTTACATATTGTCATTGAAAAAAATTTTATAAAGGAGGAAAAGAAGCAATGACAAACGGCAAATCTCTTAAACGGGCGTTGCTTACAAGCGCATTTTCACTTATAATCTGCGTCGCAATGCTCATAGGAACCACCTTTGCGTGGTTTACCGACACCGCATCTACTGCGGTAAACAAAATTCAGGCAGGTAATCTGAAAGTGGATCTTGAAATGCAGAAGCCGGACGGCAGTTGGGTATCTGCAAAAGGAGAAACCTTAGAGTTCAAGAAAGCTGCCGACGCACCGGCTGACGAAAAGGTTCTTTGGGAGCCGGGCTGTACATACGAGCTGCCGAAGCTCCGCGTTGTCAACAAGGGCAATCTGGTGCTCAAGTACACCGTTGAAATCACCGGTATTAACGGCGATGCCAAACTGAATGAGGCTATTGATTGGACAATCGACGGCATTACACTGGGCAATACATTTACCGGCTTGGCTGTCGGTGCAAACAGTGAGTTCACCATCAAGGGCACGATGAAGACCACTGCCGGCAATGAATATCAGGGTCTGTCTATTAACGGCGTTGGCATTACTGTCTTTGCTACTCAGGATACTGTTGAAAGTGACAGCTACAACAACCAGTACGATAAGGATGCCGGTACAGCACATTATACTCTCGCCGAATTCAATGCTCTGACCGAGATTCCCGAAGATGTTAAGATAGTATATCTGAACATCGGTGATGTTTCCCTTGCAGACGGTGATGTTACCATTGGCAACAAGGACATCTGTGATATGTGGACTTGGGATAGAAATACCGACCACTATGTGGGCGAGATTCTTGAAGATGGTCGCAAAGTCTATATGGTGAGAGATACTGATACTATTTACAGTTCTAACAAGGCTGGTATCACCCTGTACATCAGCGGTTCCGTAAAAGATAACCCGGAAGGCGGACTGAACCAGAGTGATTCGCACACTATCACTTTCAGCATTCCCGATGCTTCCAATGTTGTATTCACGAAGGACTTCACCATGAACGGCTATTTCCGTATGAGCACCGGCTGGTCTGACGGCAGAAATCTCGGCGGTGCATTCTACAATCGTACTGTAAAGAGTGTTCTGTTCGACCGCAGCACCTTCAACGGCATTTGGATTCAGAATGGCGGCTTCTTTGCTGACAGTCTCACACTGGACGGCTGCACCTTCAACGCTTATGAAAACACGGCATCTGCCAATGATTCTAACCCGCTGTGGTTCTGCAACATTCGCACTTGCGATGTGACGGTCAAGAACTGCACATTCAAAGCATCCCGTCCGATCAAGGTCGTTGAGCAGGCTGTTTTCGGTGCAAATGTGACTATCACCGGCAACAAGTTTGATATGAGCCTGACCAATTCTGCTAACGATGCAAGCAAGCCGAAGAACGACGCCATCATGTTCAGTACCCTTATCGGAGAGACACAGTGGAACCCTGCAGGTACGCTTGGCAATGTTGTGGTCAGCGGCAATGAGGTCACCGGTGCGAATGCCCTGTTGACCTTCTTCAACCCCAGTCAGATCACTATGGCGAAGGGCGCAACCTTCAAAGTTTCAGACAATACTCTGAATGGTGCAAAACTTAGCGTTGAGTGGAAAACAGCCACCGAATACGCCCCTGATTTCGTTAAGTAACTGATTTTTAAGCTGCCTCCCCGCCGTATAGCGGAGAGGCAGTTTTGTTATTTGTTAAAACAATCTTTAACGAAAAAAACGGACTTCGGCATAAAGCGGAAGTCCGTTTTTATGATTTTTATTTTTATTTATAATAGGAAAATTCAATTGCGGTTATTGAATCGTTTGCGGGGTCGATATAAACCGTTATGCCGTTCCGCCTGTCGTCTCGCGAAATAAAATAATCAAGATAGTAATTATTTTCGGAGATTCCGTAAAAATGCGACGGTGTGCCCAGCGTATCGATAATATCGGTAATTGCCATTCGGTTGTTAACGCCGTTTACATTGAATTCATTATATGCTTCGGTATTCTGATAAAAATTATTATCTATACGCAGCTTTACAATGCTGCACTTTTTCATTTTTACCGAGCTGTTTGAAGAGTTATAAAATACCGCCTTAAGCAAAGCGCCCGATTCGTTTGTGAAAACCGCGTCAACCGAATCGCAGGCGTATATAAGAGACTCCTCGTTATGCTTTTCGTTTTCGGCAAGCTTCCAGCCGCTTTTCTCCATCGCCGCAAGCGTTGTGGGAGCGTTAAGCTCGCTGCCCGAATAGGTCACATTGAACCTGAATTTTTTGCCGAGATATACGCTTGAATAATTTTCCTCATCAAATAAGCTTATATCCACAAACCGCGGCATCACCTTATCGTCCGACATTATGACGGGGCGGCGAACATTTTCGGGAGCTTTTTTCGCCGTTTTATGTGCCTGCACAGGCTCGCTGCTCTGAACGCCGTAATCCTTATCGACAGGAGCACAGGCGGAAAGAGACAGCAGCATGACCGATACCGTTAAAGCAATTAATGCGGCGACTCTGTTTTTCATACTGTACTCCCCCTTTGTTCTTATATATATTTTATTCCACAGCGCGCAAAAAGTCAACAACGAGTTTCCTCTTATTTAAGAGAATTTTTCCCGTATTAAAGGCAATTCCACTCACAGTAGAGAGGTATTTTTAAGCTCTACAGCCTTATTTTACGCAGTAGAAAAAAATTAACATATATTAGCTTGTAAAAACTGCCGAAAGGAATATAATATAAGTGTTGCACAACACACAAAGGAGTTTTTTCCATGACAAAAATTTTTACCGATACATCGGCTAATCTGCCGGTTTCTCTTACAGATAAATATAATATTACCGTCCTGCCCTTTTCCTATACGGTAAACGGCAAGGAGCTTCCTGCCGACGCTGACGGCGAGTTTGACGGCGCGGAATTTTACTCTGCAATGCGCGGTGGCGCGGATATAAAGACCTCTATGATAAATCCGGATTTTATTTCCGCCGCCTTCAGAAAATGTCTTGAAAACGGCGACGATGTTCTTTATATAGGTATGTCGGGCGGAATAAGCGGAACAGCTCACAGCGCTTCCCTGGCAGCCGAGGAATTAAGAGAGGAATTTCCCGAACGCTTAATCTCCGCAATAGATACCTACGCCGCCTCGCTCGGCGAGGGGCTCATGGTTATAAGAGCCGCCGAAATGCTGAATAACGGTATTTCGTTTAAGGACATTGAAGCCTGCATACTGAATGAGCGCGACACCATGTGCCAGTATTTTACTGTGGATGATTTGAAATATCTTAAAAAGGGCGGAAGAATAAGCGGCAGTGCCGCAATGATAGGCACACTGCTGAACATAAAGCCGATCCTAAAGGGTGATGAAACGGGACATATTATTTCCTGCGGAAAGGCGCGCGGCAAAAAAGCGGCGCTGCAGACTCTTGCCGATAAATATGCTGCTCTCGCTTTCGATAAAAAGGCGCTTATCGGCATTGCCCATGCCGACGCCCCCGAGGACGCGGAGCTGCTGCTCGGAATGCTAAAAAAGCAGGGCTTTAAGGGGCAGGTGCTTACCGTATGCTACGAGCCGGTGACCGGCTCGCATGTCGGCCCCGGCACGGTAGCGCTCTTCTTCCCCGGCATCGAAAAATAATCATCCTGTTGATAAACCTAAAAATTTTTTTGCGGCGGTAACGCCGCTTTTTCGTTTTTCCAATGCCTGCGCGGCGGAAAAACACCTTATAAGTGAAAAACCGCTTAATAAGCGGTTTTTCAAGGACACCGGTGTTGCGTTGGCGGGGCATAACAACCGACTGCCGCCTGCAGCGGATAAAAGGAGGGCGTTTATGGCGCCGCGGGAAGCAGAAAAACGACGTTCCAAGGAAGTTTTTCGCCTGGCACCGCAAAAGTAGGGAGTGCAGTCCGAAAATCCGTGATTTTCGAGCGAGCGGCATTCCGGTTGTGGAGCGTGTCGGGAAAGTCGACACGCTCAAATAATATCAGTCTTCGCAGAGGATATTTATCAGTACATCGGTCATTTTTTCAAGACTCTTTACCGGAATCGCCTCATAAATGCTGTGAAAATTCATGCCGCCCGTAGAAAGATTCGGGCAGGGCAATCCCTCAAAGGAAAGCCTTGCGCCGTCTGTGCCGCCGCGTATCGGCTCGAATTCGGGCTTCACGCCCGCCTTCCGCATTGCACTTTCAATACGGGCGGTTATTTCGGGATACTTTTCAATTATTTCAAGCATATTGTAATAGCTGTCGGTAACGCTTGCCTCAAAGGTGGCGCCGGCGTATTTTTTATTTAAAAATGCAACTGTGCTCTCAATATACTGCTTGCGCTTTTCAAAGCTTTGCTTATCAAAATCCCTTATCAGCATTGAAAGGCGTGCCTCGGTCTCATTACCGGAGACGGATTCTATATGATAAAAGCCCTCCCTGCCCTCTGTGCAGGCGGGAATTTCCGCCGCGGGAAGCAGATTAATAAATTCATTTAGGAAAAGGATCGCATTCCGCATTTTGTTTTTTGCAGAGCCGGGGTGCGTGTTTATGCCGTGCACCGTAAGCTCGACCGCCGCCGCATTAAAGTTCTCGTTTGATATTTCTCCGAGCTCGCCGCCGTCAACGGTGTAGGCAAAATCTGCCCCGAAGCGCTCAAAATCGAACCTGTCGGCTCCCCTGCCTATTTCCTCATCCGGAGTAAAGCATATGCTTATTCTGCCGTGTTTCATCGTGTCATCGGCAATTATGCGCTCACAGGCGGCTATGATTTCGGCAATGCCCGCCTTATCGTCCGCACCGAGAAGCGTAGTTCTGTCCGACACGATAAGCTCCTCACCGATATATTTGCCGTCCACCATCGGAGCGTTTTTGCCGTCAAAAACTATTATTTGCGGCTTAACATCCTTCCCGCTCACTGCCGGGGATGTATCCATATGCGCTATAAGCCCGATTTTAGGCGCATTGTCATAACCGCAGGATGCTTCAATATGACCGTAAACATAGCCGTTTTCGTCATATGCGGCGTCCGCAACGCCTATGCCTTTAAGCTCGCCCGCAAGATATTCCGCCAGCACGGTCTGCCCCGCGGTAGACGGGCAGGAGGCGCTTTCCTCATCTGAGGCGGTTTCAAATTTTACATAATTCAGAAATCTCTCTGTCGCGTTCATTTTTATTCCCCTTTTAACAGATAAAGCACACGGTAAAAATATTCGCCGCATGCTTTTACAACTTAAATATGCAAAAATCCCAAACACGAAAACGCGTTTGGGATTTAAGGAATATTATTTTACCATTCCGGCAACTTCGGCTGCGAAATCGTCAACACGCTTCTCAATGCCCTCGCCCTTTTCAAAGCGAACGAAGGAAACGATCTTAATATCCGAGCCCAGTGCCTTAGCGGTGTTTTCAACATATTTGCCTACGGTAATTTCGCCGTCCATAACGAACTGCTGGTCGATAAGGCAGTTTTCTTTATAATACTTTCCTATCTTACCGTCAACAATCTTGCCGAGAACTGCCTCAGGCTTGTTAGCCATCTTCGGATCCTCCTTCATCTGTGCGATGAGGATTTCCTTTTCCTTTTCAAGCACTTCAGCCGGAACCGAAGCCTCATCAAGATAAGCGGGGTTCATTGCGGCAATCTGCATTGCAATGTTTTTGCCCATCTGAACGAACTCGGCGTTATCGGCGTCAAGCGCAGTGTCAAAGTTTACAAGAACACCTATCTTTCCGCCTGCGTGAACATAGGATACAACCTTACCCTCATAGCGGGCAAAGCGGCGAACCTTAATATTCTCGCGAACGGCAAGGAAGAGCTCCTGAACCTTTTCTTCAACGGTCTTTCCGTCCTTTTTAAGAGCCAAAAGAGCGTCAACGTCAGCCGGGTTCTGCTCGGCAACGATTTCCGCAATTTCAGCGGCAAGAGCCTTGAATCCGTCGCCGTTGGCAACGAAGTCGGTCTCACTGTTAATCTCAACAACAGCGCCCACACCGTTCTTGGTGTATGCGCAAACTGTACCCTCGGCAGCTATACGGCTTGCCTTTTTGGCTTGAGAAGCAAGTCCCTTCTCACGGAGAAAATCAGCCGCTGCTTCCATATCTCCGTTGCACTCGGTGAGAGCCTTTTTGCAGTCCATCATGCCGCAGCCGGTCTTCTCTCTTAAAGCCTGTACATCTTTAGCGGTAAAAGCCATAATTATTTCCTCCTAAGAATTATTCTGCAGCTTCCTCTGCTGCGGGCTCATCAGCGGGTTCCTCGTCATCATTTGCGGCGGTGCCCATTTCAGCGCCCTGTCTGCCCTCGATTACAGCGGCAGCCATAGTCTCGGCTATAAGCTTAACTGCACGGATAGCGTCGTCGTTTCCGGGGATAACGGCGTCAATCTCATCCGGATCGCAGTTGGTGTCTACAATAGCGATAATCGGAATACCGAGCTTTTTAGCCTCGGCAACAGCTATTCTTTCCTTGCGGGGGTCAACTATAAAGAGCGCTCCGGGGAGCTTCTTCATATCCTGAATACCGCCGAGGAATTTTTCAAGCTTCTGAATTTCAAGATTGAGCTTTATAACTTCCTTTTTGGGGAGCAGCTCAAAGGTTCCGTCGTCACGCATGGCGCGGAGCTGGTTAAGTCTTGCAATACGGGTGCGGATCGTGGTGAAGTTGGTGAGCATACCGCCGAGCCAACGCGCGTTGACATAAGGCATTCCGCAGTGCTCTGCTTCTTCCTTAACAGAATCCTGCGCCTGCTTCTTTGTGCCGACGAAAAGAATATCGCCGCCTTCAGCCGCTATATCGCGGGCGAACATATAAGCCTCGTTAAGCTTCTTAACGGTCTTCTGAAGGTCGATGATGTAAATTCCGTTGCGTTCTGTGAAAATGTACTCCGCCATTTTCGGGTTCCAGCGTCTTGTCTGATGTCCGAAATGAACACCTGCTTCAAGAAGCTGCTTCATTGATACTACTGCTGGCATTTGTTTTTCCTCCTAAGGTTTTACCTCCATCCTGCCGTTTTCCGGGAATTTTCAAAGAAAACACCTTACCGGTTCAAAGCAGAATGTGTGTGTTTATTACCGCCCATACCGGACAGCCGAAGTATTATACCACAAAAAAACATAAAAATCAAGCATTTTTTACGGAATTATCCGATTTGCGTGTATGGGTTAAAATGATGTGACCCAATAAAAAGTGAAGTCAACTTCCAAATCAGACTGTTGTCAATAAAGCAGACAGCAAAAAATCAAATCCGAACTTAACACCGACCGACTATTGACAAACGCCTGAAAATATGTTACATTTGTAGCATAAGGATAGAGGTGCGGTTTGTTAAAAGTAAGCCATGCGTGTTAAGTTCGGCAGAACAACAGCACGGCTGAAAGGAGCAGCCGCCGAAGACGGCGTGCCGGCGGGCATACTGTCTGGTAATGCGGAATAATATCCGTATTACTGTCGCTTTTGCGGAGAGCTATCGAAAAAGAGGAATGTTATTTAATTGTTTTTCTTGATTTTGATAGCCGATGCAATCGGCTATTTTTTTATTTTTAAAAAAGGAAAGTGTTTTTTATGAAATCTCCTGTATTTACAGGCGCAGCAACAGCGCTGATAACTCCTCTTGATGAAAGCGGAATAGATTATAACGCCCTTGCAAGGCTCATAGATTGGCAGATCGAAAGCGGTATAAACGCCCTTGTTGTGTGCGGAACGACCGGCGAATCCTCGACCCTCACCGACGCAGAGCACAAAAAGGCTATCGAATTTGCGGTAAAGCAGGTGAACGGGCGTGTTCCCGTAATTGCGGGAACCGGCTCAAATGACGCGGCTTACGCCCTTGAGCTTACCGATTTTTCCTGCAAGGCAGGGGTCGACGGCGTACTGGTTGTGACCCCCTACTATAACAAAGCCACTCAAAACGGGCTTTTCAGATTATTTACCGCAATTGCCGACAAATCCTCCTCTCCCGTCATATTATATAATGTGCCTTCAAGAACGGGAGTAAATATGGCCCCCGAGACCGTAGCAAAGCTTTCGTTACATCCGAATATAAACGGTATTAAGGAAGCCGGCGGCAGCATTTCTGCCGTTGCGGAAACAGCTCAGCTTTGCGGGGATAACATCAACATATATTCGGGGAACGACGACCAGACCGTGCCTATAATGTCGCTCGGCGGCAAGGGCTGTATTTCGGTTCTTTCTAATCTCCTCCCGAAAGAGACCGCCGAAATGTGCGAAAAAATGCTGAAGGGAGATACCGCGGGCGCACGCCGTATGCAGCTTGATTATCTTCCGCTGATAAAGGCGCTGTTCTGCGAGGTAAACCCGATACCCGTTAAAGCGGCAATGTCGGCTATGGGCTTTTGCAGGAACTGCTTAAGGCTGCCGCTCACACCAATGGAGGAAGCACACGCGCAGCAGCTTTTTGAAGAAATGAGAAAGTGCGGCATTGAAATTTGAAATCAGTCGTTAACGGGAGAATGAATATGTTGTATGATAATCTAAATGTAAACGAAAAGGGGCATCTCTCCTTTGCGGGGTATGACACAGCAGAGCTTGCCGAAAAGTACGGTACTCCGCTTTATCTTATGGACGAGGACAGAATCCGCTCCCGCGTGCGGGAATACAAGGCGGCGTTTGAGCGGTATTTTCCCGCAGGCTCTGTGCCGGAATTTGCAAGCAAAGCGTTTTGCTGCAAGCAGATCTACCGCATAATGGCTGAGGAGGGCATAGATATAGATGTTGTCTCCCCCGGAGAAATATATACCGCAAAAACCGCAGGCTTCCCTATGGAGAAAAGCTTTTTCCACGGCAATAACAAGACCGACGGCGATATAAGACTTGCAATAGACAGCGGCGTGGGATATTTCGTTGCCGATAATACAGACGAGCTTGAAGCATTAGAGCAGATTGCCGGTGAAAAGGGCGTAAAACAAAAAATTCTCTTAAGGGTGACCCCGGGGATAGACCCGCATACCCATAAGAAAATTTCCACCGGCTCTGTGGAATCGAAATTCGGCATTCCGATAGAAACGGGTCAGGCATTTGAAGCCGTGAAATCGGTGCTTGCAAAAAAGAATATCATACTGTGCGGCTTTCATTGCCACATAGGCTCGCAGATATTTGAATCCTCCCCGTTCGGAACAGCGCTTGAAATAATGCTCGAATTTATAAAAAAGGTAAAGGATGAATTGGGCTTCGCACCCGATATGCTCAATTTAGGCGGCGGCTTCGGCGTTCGTTATACCGAAAATGACCCCGAGATTGATTATACCGCAAGAATCCGCGAGGTATCCGAAATAATAAACCTTCGCTGTGAGCAGATGGGGCTCACAGTTCCTAAAATTCTAATGGAGCCGGGCAGAAGCATTGTAGCCGATTCGGGAATTACGCTTTATACGGTAGGCGGCGTTAAGGAAATTACCGGCTATAAAAACTATGTTTCGGTTGACGGCGGTATGACCGATAATCCCAGATATACGCTTTATGAATCGGAATATACGGTGATTTTAGCTTCCCGTGCAGCCGCAAAGCCCGATTTCACCGCAACCGTTGCAGGCAGGTGCTGCGAATCGGGCGACCTTATCGGCGAGGATTTTAAGTTGCCGAAGCCCCGCCGCGGGGAAATACTGGCGGTGCTTACCACCGGCGCATACAATTACTCTATGGCTTCAAACTATAACCGCATAGGCAGACCCCCCGTTGTAATGCTGAACCGCAATTGCGATTATGTGGCGGTGGAGCGCGAAAGCCTTGAGGATATGTGCCGCCTTGATAAGTAAATATCGGGTCTCTGCCGTTCTGCGGCATTTCCGTACATGGGCGTGTCGGTTTATCGGCACGCTCAAAGCCTTTTAGGGCTTGACTTAACGGGGCTGATTGTGTATACTTGTATATGCCGCAATGCGGCAGGATTTATATAAATTTTCAAGGGGATGTTATTTTAAATGAACAGCGGTTATTTTAATGCGGTAATGCCGTTTGCGCAGCAATCGGGACTTAAGCTTGATGAGCAAAGCGGCGTAATTTACGGTAATTATCAGGGCTATGATATCACAATACTTCCGACCGGCGGCGGTAAAACCTTTCAGCTTTCATTTTCAGTAAAGCGCGGCGAGGAAGCGCCGAATATCACGGAAATGCAGAAGCTCACCCGCCTTTATAAATCGCTCTTTTTAGGCGCGGTAACCGACCGATACAGCGTATCCTTCAACATTAAATCGGCAGGCTTCGGAGCTTCCGCCACCGTTAACAAAAAGCTTATACCCGCACTTTCCGCCGCAGTCACCTTCCTGCGTTCGGAGAATTATACAAACTGCTGCGCAGGCTGCGGTAAAACAGGCGTAAACGGCAGCTATTACATATACAATTCACCCTCGGTGCTCTGCGATTCATGCTTTGAAGCCTTTAAGGACAGGCACAACGAGTCTTGCAGAAACGAGGAACAAAAGAGCGAAAATCTTATAGGCGGAATTGTAGGCGCGCTTTTGGGCTCGCTCATAGGTGCACTTGCGATAATTCTTATAAGCCGTCTCGGCTATGTTGCGGCGATTTCGGGCGTTATTATGGGCGTCTGCACGCTTAAGGGCTATGAAATGCTCGGCGGCAAGCTCACCAAAAGGGGCGTAATAGCTTCCTGTATCATTATGTTTATAATGGTGCTTTTGAGCTACCAGATTGACACGGCAATTGCACTTTATTCCCTCGACGACTACAAGGAGTTAGGCTTCTTTGGCTGCTTCAGACTTTTGAATTATGCTATGTTCAACGGCGGAATCGATTGGGGCAGCTATCTGCCCGACCTTATACTGCTTTATGCGTTTACGGCGCTCGGCGCGGTTCCCACCGTTTCAAATACGCTTAAAAAACACGAAAGCCTCGGCAAGGTTTACAGAATGGGTTCTTACGCAGTGCAAAGCGAGGAAAATATAAATATATAAAAACATATAATAACAGGTTCAGCGCGGACTCCTACCGAAAAATCGGAATCCGCGCTGACTTTATATTTTACACACTAAATAATATTTTTTGTTGCAATAACATTTGTTCCGAAAACATCTTTAATAATAATGTCTCCGATTTTTACGGGAGCGCAAACGCTTTTTGCCCTTATAAGACGCATAACCTCAAAAATCTTATCCTTCGGTACAGGGCTTGCGGTTTTAACGCTCACCATTGTGTCCTCGCGGTTTTCCACACGGACGGATGATGTAACGGTACGCGTGGGGTTGGTGCATTCGTCTATGGCGTACTGCTTGCCCTTAGGGCAGCTGTTGCCCGTAACGGTTATATTATCGCCCTCAATTTCCACCTTAAGCGCGCACCCGCGCGGGCAGATTATACAGGTCATATCCCTTGTCATTTTACTTCCTCCAGACTGACGATTATTTCTTCCCCTGCCAAAGCCAATTTCTCAGGCTTTAACACTATTTTTTCCATTTCACCGGGCGCGGCTTTCAGCCGCACGGCGGTTGCAAGCACATTATCGCCCGAGCTTACGGTGTATTTAACCTTACCGAACGGCTGTGCAACACGCAGGAACAATGCTACATCATTTTTCTCATCGGCGTTTATTCTCTGCGGCAGAACATAGCGTACGCCGTTACCCGCCTTTGTGCTTACGGTTTTGCCGCAATTTGCGCCGTTCAGCACATAAACTGCTGCTCCCCTGCCCGCAATTTCAGCCTCGTCCGACACATAATCCACAAGGTCGTGCACCTGCAAAACATTTCCGCAGGCGAAAATTCCCTCTGTCTCTGTTTGGCGGTTTTCATCTACCATAGCGCCGCTTGTAATTCTGTCTATCGCTATTCCGGCATTGCGGGTCAGCTCGTTTTCGGGAATAAGCCCTACCGATAAAAGCAGCGTATCGCAGGGTATATAGCGCTTTGTTTCTTCAATTATATTGCGGTTTTCATCAACCTTTGCAATTGTCACGCCCTCTACCCTTTCCCTGCCGTGAATTTCCGCCACGGTGGTGGATAAATAAAGCGGTATGCCGAAATCCTCAAGGCACTGAACAATGTTTCTTTTCAGTCCGCCCGAATACGGCATAAGCTCGCAGACCGCCTCAACATTTGCGCCCTCAAGCGACATTCTGCGCGCCATAATAAGCCCTATATCGCCCGAGCCCAATATAACAACTTTTTTACCGACCGAGTAACCCTCGCAGTTCATAAGCTTTTGCGCCGTGCCCGCGCTGTAAACCCCTGCGGGGCGTGTTCCCGCGGTGTTGAGCGCGCCGCGGCTGCGCTCGCGGCAGCCCATTGCAAGAATTACAGCCTTTGCCTTAATTTTAAGCAGCCCCGCGGTGCTTTGCGCGGTTACTGTTTTATCGGGCGAAATACCCGTTACCATAGTTTCGCAGTATGTCTTTATTCCGCGCTCTTCTACCTTTTCTGCGTAGACCGCCGCATATTCGGGGCCTGTAAGCTCGCGCCCCAATTTGTGCAGCCCGAAGCCGTTGTGAATACACTGCTTTAAAATTCCGCCTAACATCTCCTCGCGTTCTAAAATGCAAACATCGGTTACTCCGCTGTCATATGCCGCGACTGCCGCCGCCATTCCAGCGGGTCCGCCGCCTATTACTGCTATATCGTGATTTATCATTTCTTTTCCCCTCACAGTCTGCCTGTTACAGTATTTGATTTTCCGCCCTTTTTGGTTATCTCGGTCATCGGCTTGCCCGTTTCCTTTTCAATAAGCCGCATAACATAGGGCATACAGAAGCCGCCCTGACATCTTCCCATTCCCGCGCGTGTGCGGCGCTTAACGCCGTCAATATCCGTCGCTTTGGGGTTGCGGCGAAGCGCGTCTATTATCTCGCCCTCGCTTACCGTTTCGCAGCGGCAGATAATTCTGCCGTAGGCGGGGTTTTTCTTTATATATTCGTCCTTTTCCTCATCGCTCATTTTCTTAAAGGCGTGGGTGTCCTCGCGCGTGCCGTTAAAATCGGGGTTCTCGATGAGTTCCAGCCCGCTCTTTTCAAGCAGCCCCACTATATATTCCGCAATTGCGGCGGATGATGAAAGCCCGGGTGAATCTATCGCCGCCGCGTGGATAAGTCCCTTTACCTTGTCCGATTCCTTTATAATGAAATCGCCGTTTTTCTCCGACGCGCGCACGCCCGAAAAAGAGGTTATAACCGCGCGGGTATTAACACTCGGCACACTTTTTTTGGCAAGCTCGGCTACCGTTTTAAGTCCGCCAGCCGTGGTTTCGGTGTTTTCGGGAGTATTCACCCTTTCGGCGGTAGGTCCTAAAAGTAAATTACCGTCCGCTGTGGGGGTTACCAAAATGCCCTTGCCGTTTGCCGTAGGCACTTGGAAAATAGTGTGCGATACAGTCTCGCCCTCGCTTTTATCGAGCAGCATATATTCGCCCGCACGGGGTATTATTTCAAAGAATTTGTCTCCCGCGATTTCGGCTATTTTATCCGCAAAGCCGCCCGCGCAGTTCACAAGATACCGAGCGGTTATCTGCCTGCCGTCGGCAGAGCAGACCTTGAAGCCGTCCTCCGCCCTTACAATCGCCGTAACCTCATAATTAGTGCGCAGCTCCGCACCGTTATCCATAGCGTTGCCCGCGGCGGCAATAGTCAGCGCATAGGGGCAAATTATTCCCGAGTTTGTAACAAGCAGCGCCTTTGTGACCTTATCCGATAAATTGCTTTCAAGCCGACGCGCCTCTGTACCCGAAAGAATATCCATACCCTTTATTCCGTTTTTAATTCCGCGCGCATAAAGCTCGTCTATAACCGCGTCCTCCTTTTTACCGAACGCAAGCACCATTGAGCCGTTGTTTTTACAGGGAACATTCAGCTCCCGTGCTGCCTTGTATAAGAGCGGCACGCCCTTTGAGTTAAGCTTTGCTTTAAGCGTTCCGGGCTCGGGGTCAAAGCCGCCGTGAATAATTCCGCTGTTCGCCTTGCTGGCGCCGCAAGCTACATCATTTTCCTTTTCCAGCAGGCAGACCGAAAGGTTATACCTTGTAAGCTCCCTTGCCGTAAGCGCGCCCACAACGCCCGCGCCGATAATTGCCACATCAAACATTTTTTACTCCTCCACTGCAAAAACTATATTTTCAATAGACGAAAGACCCGATACATCCATATCTATCCGTTTATCTATTACCACATTAAGACCCACGCTGCCCTGATTTCCGCTTTTCGGCGCGAATATCTGGTAGGTAAAGCTTTCGGGAATTTCCCTTTCCAGCTCTTTTAATACTGCGTTCACCTTATATGCGTTATCTATTTCAATATAAATAACCTCTGCCGATTTGCGCTTGCGCTCAAACCTTGCAAACAAAACTATTGTGGATAAAAACAGCACCGTAACCGCCACCGCGCCCACATAATAGCCATATCCCAGCGCCACGCCTATTGTAGCCGTTGTCCACACGCCCGCGGCGGTGGTAAGTCCGGTTATCATATTGTTGTTTTTAAGTATTATCATACCCGCGCCCAAAAAGCCTATACCCGATACCACTTGAGCCGGTATTCTGAAAACATCGCCGTTATTGCCCAAAGCATCCGATACAAACATACTTGTCATGCTCGTCATACAAGCGCCGAGGCACACTAAAATATGCGTTCGCATACCCGCCGCCCTGCCGTGCCGCGCGCGTTCGCTGCCTATAAGCCCGCCTATTACCACAGCGGCAAGCGAACGCAAAACCGTACTTAAAATCATTTGCTGCATAAAATCACTCCGAATTCAGATATTAGATTTTAGATATTAGACATTAGATATATAATGCCATAAATTCAGCTATATAAAAAGGCGGAAAAACAAACGGCAGCTTTTTACAACCGTTTGTTTTTCCGCTCTCTTTAACTCCGCAGAATATATTTAATTTATATTCGGAACTTTAAATTTCATTCCATAATTCTTTTTTGCCTGTTGAAACCGCAATCGCATCGGCAGACAGCGCCGCCGTTACCTCCTGCTTGGTTTCAATAAGCCCTCCCGCAATAACGGGAATTTTGTGCGCGGCAACAGCTTTAAGCGCCTTCGGTATTACCCCCGGCATAATTTCTATTAAATCGGGACGGGTGTTCTCAATCGTTTCGGAAATCGAATGCATTCCCTTTGAATCGAGAATGAAAAAGCGCTGAACCGCAAGCAGGCCGCTGTCGTGCGCCGCGCGAATCAGTTGGGTGCGGGTGGAAATAATTCCGTCCGCTCCGAGTGTTTTGAGCCAATGGATTCCCGCCTTGTCCTTGCCTATTCCGTCAGCCAGATCGATATGTATAAAAACAAATTTGCCGTTTCTTTTTGCCGCCTTTATATCGTCGCTGACCGTTATAATATCCGCGCCCAAATGAAACAGCACCTCCGCGTCCGATAAAACGGCGCTTTGCCAACCCACACGGTCGGTAGCGGCAATTACGGGCGTTCTTTCAAGCGCCTCGATAACAGGCTTCACGCTTTTCCTCCTTATAAGGGTTAATAGGCAATTCCCATAAGCTTAAGCCAACGCTTTGTGTCGTTCAGCCAATCCTTAACATAAGCCATGCTTTCGGGAACGGCGTCACAGCTTATCGCATCAACCGTTGATGAGCCGTGGTAGCCGAACGGGAAAACATGCAGCTCAAACGGAATTTTGCATCTGCTTAACGCGCCGGCATATAAAAGGCTGTTCGCGACAGGAACACAGTCATCTGCCGCAGTATGCCATATGTACGCAGGCGGCGTATGCTCGGTAACACATCTGTCACAGGAGAAATAATCGATTTCCTCTTTCGTGCGTTCCGTTTTGCCGAGCAGATTATCAAAGCTGCCCATATGCCCGTATGCGGGGTCGGCGGTTATTACCGGATATGAAAGCACAGAAGCGTTCACGGGTTTACTCTCCGGGAAAACCTCGCGCACCTCTTTGCAGTCGTACATTGTGGAATAATGAGCGGCAAGATGACCGCCTGCGGAAAAGCCGACTATTGCAAGCTTTGAAACATCGCAGTTCCATTCATCAGCATTTTTGTAAATAAGCTCAACCGTTGCCGCGACCTCACGAAGCTGGGTCGGGAAACGGTGTGGAGCTACCGAATAATAGATAACGAACACATTAAAGCCTTCCGGCAGAAAATGCATTGCGATCGGCTCCGCCTCACGCTGACTGCACATCGCGTAGCCGCCGCCGGGGCAGACTATCATGCAGGGACGCTTTCTGTTTTCCCTGTGCATTTCGGTCATGTTATAGGGCAGATAAATATCCACCGTAGGGTCACAGCCGTTTTCCCCTAAAAACGGATAGGCGTCTTTAAGATGTAAGGTCTCTGTTTTCATAAGGCATCTCTCCTCTACCGAACAATATTACCACGCACAGATGAAAAAATCAATATAAAAATTGCTTTTCATTTATAAATTTTGAATTTTTATGCTTTGTATATTCAGCATAGGATAAAATACGGGCGTATCGCCGTCCAACACCTCACGGTGCATATCAACGGCGGTTATCTGCCTGTTTTCGTAGGTCGTGTAGTAATATACCCCGCGCGACGCGTCAAAGCAGGCGGTATATATGGTTTTTTCAAACTTGCCGTTTTCCAATTCGCAGCAGCCGTTCTGCTGCTCTGCGGCACCTAAAATATGGAAAAGCTGGCAGATTCCCGCCTCCGCGCCGCTTTCCGACACGGAGTTTGCCAAGGTAAACGCCGTTCTTACAAAGCGCGACTCGGATGACAAATCTCCGGGAAGTCCCATAGCCCCCATTCCGCGGCTGTAGGTATTCAGCGGCAGCTTATCGGAAAACATATTTTTCGGCGGCTTCGGGCTTAACGCCATATAATTGTTCAGCATATGCATCTGAAAATTAAATGGAGGATCGTTGGTGAGCACATTTACGGGCGCGTCATAAATTTTAAGTCTGCCGTTTTCGGGCTCGACAACAATCGTTTCGTTTTTATCCGCTATTATCCAGTGCAGCTTTGCCGCAGGCAGCTGTTCGCTGAACGGGATATTTCCGAGTACGATTTTGTCCAAAAGCTCCCGTGCCTCGGCAACGGAGGAGCATTTTGCGAGAACCAGCGGAATAAATTCGTACGGAGCCGAGGCAGATCCGCTCCCTTCGGCATAGGAAGCGCCGTTTACAAAATTAAGTCCCGCCATGCAAAGTCCCTTTTCATTTGCCGCGTCGTAAAAAAGCGGATAACCGTCCGCCGCATGAACGGTGCCAATCATTGCGTAATGTCGGAAATCGCTGCCGAACACTCTGAAATTAAAGGGATAATTTCTCGGTATTACGGCTATCTGCTCACCGTATGACATCTCATAATCCAAATTTCTGCCGAAATACAGTCCGTCGGTTCTGTAAGCCGCCGCAGTACACATGAAAATCTCTCCTTATTCGGCTTCCAAAAGCCTTTTTCGCAGCTCGGTAAGATCTGACGCGTTAACGCTTCTGTCCGCATTTATATCGGCGGCTTCATCGTATTTCGCAGTCAGAGCGCATTCCTTCATCGAAACATAATCCCTGATGTCCGTAATACCGTCGCCGTTTGCATCACCGCGGACTATAACAATAATCAAGAATTCCCTGCCCAGTGAATACCATTTGCCCGACACTGCAGAGATACCTAACCCGGCAGCCGATGTCATTTTGAAAAAATTGTTGCGCAGGTCATTTGAAAATGCAGCCGTATCCCCCGTCACATAAACATGGAGCCGTGTGCCGTTATTTCTTATGAGCCCGCCCAGTTCTTCGGCAGAAAAGCCTTCTGTTTTACCGCCGAAGACTGTAAAATATTCGGCTTCCTCGGAATCGCACACCGGCATGGCATACTTCGTCTCTTCGGGAGCGTGATCCTCTGTCATTCTCGCATCGGTCAAATTGAAATACGCATATAATATATTGCTTCCCTGATCGTCCCAGGTCAGGTCAACATTATAGTATTTTCCGTCTATTCTTACAATATTCCAAGCGTGAGGCTCTGTATTGCCGCTTATATCCGTACCCATTCCGAGAACCGTAAACGCCTGTATTCCTACGCGCCCCAAAAGGTATTGCAGCGACTCTGTGTACCCGTCACAAACCGCTCTGCCGTTCACCAAGGCGCCGTATGCGCTGTGCATATAAGCTTCGTTCAGATCATAGGTAATCTTTTTCGCAAGCCTGTCATGCAAAAGCTTTTCACGGTCAAATTCGGGCATATCGGGCGTTATGCCGCGAAGCAGCTCCTCCGCCGCGGCATCGAATTTTTTCTTTGCGCCGGCGGTATCCGCAGCGCTCATATAGCAGTACAGCTCGACCGTTGTTATTCTGTCTCCGAGAATCCAAAACATACTTCCATGCTCTGCGTCATACCAAAAATGCTCGGGGTGATCTCTTCTGTAAGCATCAAGCACAGTCTCGAGCTCCGCCTTTGATAATTTTTCATCTGTAATATCCGTGCTGATTTTATAATTGGGCGTACCGGAGGAGTCTCCCTCATAAATATTCTCTGTATTACCCATGCCGGCAGTTATTTTATCATATGCCGATACAAGTCTTTCGCCGTTATTGAGTGCCGATAATGCCTCCCTGCCGTAAAATGACGGAGAAACGAAGACAGGGGCGGCAGGTTGATTTGCAAAAACAGGCAAAGCCGCAGCCGATATTGCCGCTGCAAGCAATGAAATTAACATCCTGCGGATCTTTCTCATAAGCAACCTCCGAAATTTTTATTAAAGCTCGGTAACCTCTATGCTTTCAATTATAACATCGCTTCGCGGAACGTCGTTAACGGTTTCCACCGCGGCGATAGCGTCCACAACATCCATACCCTCGGTCACCTGACCGAATACCGTGTGGCGGAAATCGAGCCACGGTGTGCCGCCGAGCGCCTCATAAGCGGCGGTTATATCGGCAGGAAAGCCGTTATCCTCAAGGTCGCGCATTTGCTCAAGCATATTTGAGGGAACCTCCCTTGCCTGAACGATAAAGAACTGGCTGCCGTTTGTATCGGGTCCCGAATTTGCCATGGAAAGCGCACCGCGCAGGTTGTGGAGCTCGGGATCAAATTCATCGGAAAAGCTGCCGCCCCAAATAGATTCGCCGCCCGTGCCGTTGCCGCGCGGATCGCCGCCCTGAATCATAAAATCGTTTATAACGCGGTGGAATTTAAGCCCGTTATAATACCCGTTTTTGGAGTGGGTCACAAAGTTTTCCACCGTTTTGGGCGCTTTTTCGGGGAACAGCTTAATTTTAATATCCCCCATATTTGTGTGCATAACCGCCAAAGTGTCTCCCTTTTGCGGCGCTGATAACTGAATTGCTGCCATAATTGCTTTACCTCCGATTGATTTTTTGCTTTTAATACTTGTATTTTACTACTATATATTGTATAATACAAGTACTTTTTAAATTAAGAGGAGTAGTTTTTTATGAAATGTCCTTTTTGCAGCTTTGAGGAAAGCAAGGTGATTGATTCCCGCCCGACCGATGAGGGTCAGAGAATCCGCCGCCGCAGGGAGTGTTTAAGCTGCGGTAAACGTTTTACTACTTATGAAATAATTGAAAGCCTGCCGATAATCGTTATAAAGAAGGATAAATCGCGCGAAACCTTTAACAGGGACAAGCTTATGACAGGACTTTTGCGCGCCTGCGAAAAACGTCCGGTATCGATTGACACGCTTGACAATATGATTGATGAAATTGAAACCACCCTGCAAAACTCGCTTGACAGAGAGGTAAGCAGTGAAAAAATAGGTCAGCTTGTTATGGAAAAGCTTAAAAAGATAGACGAGGTGGCGTATGTTCGCTTTGCCTCTGTTTACCGCCAGTTTAAGGATATCAACACATTTATGCGCGAATTAAATAAGCTGCTCGCAAGCGATTAACGGAGAGTATTCTATGAATGAAAACGAGAGAATGGCGGAGCTGCTGCTCCCCAATATAACCAAAACCCCCGATTATTACGAGGAATTATATAAACCGAGAAATTTACCCGAGGGCGCGCGCGTTACCCGCGTAGCGCCGAGTCCCACGGGATATTTACACCTCGGCACGCTTTTCACCGCGCTTGTAAACCGCATTACCGCGACCTCAAGCGGCGGAATTTTCTACACCCGAATTGAGGATACCGATAAAAAGCGCGAGGTTGAGGGCGGTATTGACGATATTATAGGCGGGCTCGACCGTTTCGGAATAAAAATTGACGAGGGCTTTATAAGCGGTGATAAACAGACAGGCGATTACGCGCCCTATAAACAGAGCGAGCGCGCCGAAATCTACCAGACCTACGCTAAAAGCCTTATAAAACAGGGGCTTGCTTACCCCTGCTTCTGCACGCCCGAGGAGCTTGAGGAAACGCGCCGCGTGCAGGAGGAGCAAAAGGTACGCACCGGCTACCACGGCGAGTGGGCAAAGCACAGGAATATAACCGCAGATGAGGCAGCCGCACTTATAGCCGAGGGCAAGCCGTATGTTGTGCGCCTGCGTTCGCCGGGTAACGAAGAAAATAAAATTGTGTTTGACGATTGCATTAAGGGCAAAATAGAAATGCCCGAGAATGACGAAGACTTTGTAATTTTAAAATCCGACGGAATACCCACCTACCACTTTGCGCACGCGGTGGACGACCATTTAATGCGCACTACACACGTTTTGCGCGGGGATGAATGGATATCCTCTGTGCCGAAGCACATTCAGCTCTTTAAACTTTTAGGCTTTAAGGTGCCGAAATACGGTCATATTTCCCCCATTATGAAGCTTGAAAACGGCGCAAAGCGCAAAATTTCAAAGCGCAAGGACCCCGAGGCTGCAGTTCATTTCTTCGCCGAGGAGGGCTATGACCCGAACGGCGTTATAGAATATCTTATGACGGTGGCGGCTTCCGATTTTGAGGACTGGCGCAGAGCCAATCCCGAAAAACCGTATACCGAATTTAAGTTTAACCTTAAAAAGATGAGTGTTTCGGGCGCGCTTTTCGATAACGATAAGCTGAACGACGTAAGCAAGACCTATATATCAAAGCTTTCGGGTAACGAGGTGTATAACCGCCTGACAGAGTGGGCGCGAGAATTTGATACGGAATTTTATTCACTCCTGATACGCGATCCCGATTACACCAAGGCTATGCTTTCAATAGACCGCGACGTTCCCAAGCCCCGCAAGGATATTGCGAAGTGGAACGAAGCGAAAAACTATTTCTCCTACTTTTTTGCAGAGCTTTACGAGGAAAATTTAGCGCTGCCCGAGAATATAGAACCTGCAGACGCAAAGGCTTTCCTGCAAAAATACAAAACTCTTTACAACACATCGGACGACCGACAGCAATGGTTCGAGGTAATTAAAAACATTGCGCCCGAAATCGGCTTTGCCGCAGAAACAAAGCAATATAAGGCAGACCCCGCAAGCTTTAAGGGACATGCCGGTGATTTAAGCACGGTTTTGCGCATTGCAATAACCGGCAGGCGCAACACCCCGGACCTTTGCAGTATTATGCAGGTTTTGGGGTATGATACCTGTATTGCCCGAATGGAAAGGGCAATAACAAAGCTTTAAAGGAGTTTTTAAATTGTCAGAAGAAATTAAAACGGCTGAAAACGCAGCAGCCTCCAATTTTATACATGATTTTATAGACGAGGACCTGAAAGAGGGGGTATACACCCATGTTCAGACCCGTTTTCCGCCCGAGCCTAACGGGTATTTGCATATCGGTCATGCAAAGGCTATCTGCATAGATTTTTCAACCGCCGAAAAATACGGCGGCATTTGCAACCTGCGCTTTGACGATACAAACCCCGTTAAAGAAGACGTTGAGTATGTTGACGCTATCGAGCGCGATATTAAATGGCTCGGCTTTAACTGGGCTAATGTTTACTATGCGTCGGATTATTTTGATTTTCTTTACGAGTGCGCTCTAAAGCTTATTGATAAGGGTCTTGCCTATGTTGACGAGGCGTCGGCAGATGAAATCCGCGAAATGCGCGGAACACTTACGGAGCCGGGCACCGAAAGCCCATACCGCAGCCGCCCGATCGAAGAAACCAAAGAGCTTTTCCGCCGTATGACCGACGGTGAATTCCCCGACGGCGCAATGGTGCTGCGGGCTAAAATCGATATGTCGTCATCAAACCTTAATATGCGCGACCCGATCATCTACCGCATTATGAAAGCCACCCACCACCGCACCGGGGATAAATGGTGCGTGTACCCGATGTATGACTTTGCGCATCCGCTGAGCGATGCTAAAGAGGGGGTTACGCACTCGCTCTGCTCGCTCGAATTTGAAAATCACCGCCCGCTTTACAACTGGTTTTTAGAGGCGCTTGATATTCCCACCCCGCCGCGCCAGATAGAGTTTGCGCGCATGAACTTAAACTACACCCTTACCAGCAAGCGCAAGTGCTTAAAGCTCGTAAACGACGGCTTGGTAAGCGGTTGGGACGATCCCAGAATGGCTACCATATGCGGTATGCGCCGCCGCGGCTACCCCGCCGAGGCTATACGCGCGTTTGTTGATAAAATAGGCGTTTCAAAGGCGTACAGCGTTATTGATTACGCGCTGCTTGAATCCTGCGTGCGGGATAACCTTAACGAGAACGCCGACCGCGCAATGGCGGTTTTGCGCCCCTTAAAAATAATAATCGACAATTACCCCGAAAACAAAACCGAGGAGATTGCAATTGACGTAAACCCCGGCAAGCCCGAGAAAGGCAAGCGCAGCGTTACCTTTTCAAGGGAAATATTTATTGAGCAGGATGATTTTATGCTTAACCCGCCCGGTAAATATTTCAGGCTTTGCCCCGCAAAAGAGGTTCGCCTAAAGGGCGCTTACTACATTAAGTACGCTTCCCACGAAACAGATGAAAACGGCAATATAACCGCCGTTCACTGCACCTATGACCCCGAAAGCTACGGCGGCGAAACGCCCGACGGCAGAAAGGTAAAGGGCACGCTGCACTGGGTGAGCGCGGATAATTCGGTTGAAGCCGAGGTAAGGCTTTATGAGCGGCTGTTTAATGTGCCGAACCCGAGCGATGAGGAGGGCGTATCCTCCTTTGCGGATAATATAAATCCCGAATCGCTCACGGTGCTTGAAGGCTGCCGAATTGATAAATCGCTGGCAGGCGTTAAACCGGGGGATACCTTCCAGTTTATGCGCCAGGGCTATTTCTGCACTGATACCGATTCTACGCCCGAGCGACTTGTATTCAACCGCACCGTTGCACTTAAGGACTCGTTTGCTAAAAAGGCGTAAGCTATGACTGTAAACGATATTTTTGAATTTCTGAACGGTATAGCGCCTGTAAACACCGCCTGCGATTTTGATAATGCGGGCATATTAGTCGGAGACCCGTCGGCCGAGGTGAGCGGCGCGGTTGTGGCGCTTGACTGTACCGCATCCGCTATAAAAACGGCAATAAAAAATAACTGTGAATTGATTATAACCCACCACCCCGTTATATTTGACCCGCTGAAGACCATACTTGCGGGCAGTACCGTTTTCGATCTTATAAAAAGCGGCATTTCGGCAATATCAATGCACACAAATCTTGATATTGCCGTATCGGGCGTTAACGATTGCTTATGCCGCGTGCTTGGATTCGATAATTTTGAAAAAAGACCCGCAAGCGACGGATATCTGCTGAATTTTGCAGAGCTTGATACTCCGCTATCGGCAGATGAATTGGCGCGGCATATTAAAGAAAAGCTCGGCGGAAGCGTTAAATTTACCGACAGCGGCAAGAATATAAAAAGAGTCGCCCTCTGCTCGGGCAGCGGCGGCGGATATGCTTTTGACACTGCGGTATCATGCTGCGACGCGCTTATAACGGCGGATGTTAAGCACAATATTTTCATAGACACAGAGCGCCTCGGAATTTCTGTGTTTGACGCGGGGCATTTTAACACCGAGGATGTGGTTACAGAACCACTGAAAGGCCTGCTTTCGGAGAAATTTAAAACCGTAAGCTTTTACGCCGATCATCACTCGGAAATTAAATATGTATAACAAATGCCGCTGCAGCTTATAAGGCCGCAGCGGCAAAATTATTTATCTGTTTTAAAGCGATGCATCTTCAAAAATTATATCGGAAGAAATTATATTGAAGCCGAATGCCGAATTTTCATTTTTCACGAAAAGTGTTGAAGCCTTGGCGGTTTCCGCTTCACTGTCATGTGAGAAAATTTGAACCACGGTCACAACTGTATAGCTGCCGTCCTCATTCTCGGTGATGACGGGATTTGAATGCTTATAAACCGAGAAGCCGCGCGGAATAACATACACATAATTTTCACGCTGCGGGAAATCCTTTGTGACGGCGGCAAAATCGACACCTTCCACACCGTACATATTGTAAAGGTAACCGGAAATCACGCCGCTCGAAATATAGCCGTTCTCCGCCCTGTCAAGCAAAGCAACCTCGGAGCATGCGGTCATTTCATAAACACTGTCAAACGCGTCATTATAAACGAAATTATGATTAAGCATATTGAGAAAGCGCGCACTCAAAATCTTTTCCTGTGAGACTGCCGGCGCTGACGGTTTTTCGGTAGCGGTCGCCGCGGGCTTAACCGAAAGCGAAGAAAAAGAAATCAGCAAAACAAACGCCAGTGCTGCAATGCTTAAAATTCCCTTTTTCATACTACCGCCTCCAAGCTTTTCTTCTGTTTATAATTATATACCGAATTTTCAAAAAGTACAAAAACAATTCGGTTACAAATGGTATCAAAGCTGTTACATTTAAACGCCCCCTGTCAACCGTTCGGCTGACAGGGGGCGTGTGTTAATGCTCCTGATTCGTTAAATCATATAACCCTTACTCTTATAACCCCGGAAATAGCGCCGATCTTATCGGCAACATCCGAAACATCTGCCTTACTGACATCAAGCATTGTATATGCATAATCCCCGCGGGATTTATTAAGCAGGTTTTCAATGTTTACATTATCCCCCGCGAATATTCCCGTAATGGCGGTAAGCATATTCGGGATATTTTTGTGTATAACGCAGATTCTGCTTTCCCCGCTGCGCGGCATTACAATTTCCGGCAGGTTTACGGAGTTGACGATATTGCCGTTTTCAATGTAATCTATAAGCTCCTTAGCAGCCATTCCCGCGCAGTTATCCTCCGATTCGGGGGTCGAAGCGCCGAGGTGCGGTATTGCAATAACGCCCTGCGCGCCCAAAATATCGTCGGACGGGAAATCGGTAACATAGGAAGCAACCTTGCCCGCTTCGAGCGCTGCCAAAAGGTCTTCGCTGTTTACAAGTCCGCCGCGCGCGAAATTGAGAATACGCACGCCGTCCTTCATTTTAGCAATAGCCGCAGCGTTTATAAGGTTTTTAGTGGAATCGGTCAGCGGCACATGCACGGTAATATAATCGCACTTTTCAAAAATTTCGTTTATATCGAAAATATGGACCGCATTGTGAGTCAAATTCCAAGCCGATTTGACCGAGAGATAAGGGTCATAGCCGAAGACCTTCATACCGAGGGCGTTTGCGGCATTTGCCACCATAACGCCGATAGCGCCGAGGCCTATAACACCCAGGGTCTTGCCCTTAATTTCAGGGCCGGCAAAAGCGCCCTTGCCCTTTTCTACCTCTTTGCCTACCTCTGCGCCGTCGCCCTTAAGGGTCTTAGCCCACTCAATGCCGGAAACCACGCGACGCGAGCTGATAAGCAAACCCGCTATAACCAGCTCCTTAACAGCATTGGCATTTGCTCCCGGAGTGTTGAAAACAACTATTCCCTGCTCGGAGCAGCGGTCAATCGGTATATTATTTGTTCCCGCTCCCGCGCGCGCTATGGCTTTAAGGCTTGCAGGAAACTCCTCATCATGCAGCGCGGCAGAGCGCACAATAGCACCGTCGGCATTTTCCACTTCATCGCCTACCGTATATTTATCGTCAAAGGCTTCAAGACCGATTTTGGAGATTTTATTGTAGGTTTTAATTTTATACATTACGCGTTCTCCTCCTCAAACTTCTTCATAAACTCAACCAGCTTTTCAACGCCCTCTATCGGCATTGCATTATAAATTGAAGCGCGCATGCCGCCTACAGACCTGTGACCCTTAATGTTCACAAAGCCCGCCTTTTTAGCCTCAGCTACAAACTTAGCGTCCAATTCCTCGCTGCCGGTTACAAACGGTACATTCATAAGCGAGCGATCCTCGGGAACAACAGTACCCTTGAAAAGCTTGCTGTTATCAAGAAAATCATAAAGAATCTTCGCTTTTTTCTCGTTGATTTTCTTCATTTCCTCAAGTCCGCCTATTTTCTTTATCCACTTAAAGGTAAGTCCCGCAATATAAATTGCATAGCAGGGCGGAGTGTTGAACATTGAGCCGTTATCGGCATGGGTCGCGTAATTCAGCATTGTGGGGGTAATATCCATAGCGTGACCTACAAGATCCTTACGGATTATAACTATGGTAACGCCTGCTGGAGCAACGTTTTTCTGCGCGCCCGCATACAAAACGCCGAATTTTGTAACATCAATAGGTTCAGAGAGTATGCAGCTTGAAATATCAGCCACAAGCGGCACATCGCCCGTATCGGGCAGCTCGTGGTATTTTGTGCCGTAAATGGTGTTGTTCATACAAATGTGAACATAATCCGCCTCGGGGTCGAAATCGGCACGGGTGGTTTTCGGGATATAAGAAAAGGTCTTATCCGCACTTGAAGCCACGGCTCTTGCCTTGCCGTAGCGCGCCGCCTCTTTGTAAGCCTTGTTAGCCCACTGACCTGTTATAATATAATCCGCCTTGCCGTTTTTGGTCATAAGGTTCAGCGGCACCATTGCAAACTGGGTCGAAGCGCCGCCCTGTAAAAACAGCACATCATAATTATCGGGAATATTCATAATTTCGCGGAGGTTCTTCTCCGTCTCGTCAAATATTGCCTGATATTCCTTTGAGCGGTGGGACATCTCCATAACCGACTGACCCGTCTCGCCGTATTCCATCATTTCCGCAGCAGCGGTCTTCAAAACATCCTCGGGCAGCATTGAAGGGCCTGCGCTGAAATTATAAACTCTTGCCATATTATTTTCCTCCGTAAAAGTGTGATCTTTAAGCCGGGCGCCGCACAGCTTTGCTCCCCTCGGCTTTACATTGAGTACATTATATTACCATTTTATTCATTTGTCAATGGGATTGTTAAAAATATATCAATATTTTTTCATTTTATTTTAATTCGTTAAAAAAGATTGTTAATTATTTGACAATATTCCCGTTCTTGACTTTTTTCTACTTATATAATACCTCTGCGTAATCCGGAATTTGATAATTAATATATGCGTTACAAACAGCCGAAGGTTTTCCGGTATTCTGTGAGCCTTCGGTTTGTTCGGAAGCTGTAATTTTTTCTGCCGCATATCAAAAAAAATCCCCGATGCATAACATCGGGGATTTGCCGTCACAGCAGGAATTCTCCTTTATGCTGCGGCTTTATTTGCCCTTATGGCAGGAGCCTGCCATAGCACAGTGGGCACAATTGCAGCCGCAGGAGGATTTACCCTTTTTCTTATTTCGCACAAGGCTCACTATAATAGCGGCGACAACGGCAATAAGCACAAGGCATATAATTACGGTAGCAATATTTGTTTTTAACCACAACAACATACAGAAGACTCCTTTCAAAGAATAAGTGCCTGAATTATACTCTTACCTTTGCGGTAAGCTTTGTAGCCTCTTTATAGGGGCGGAACAGCATATAAACTATAAGTACCAGTGCCGCAACCGCGAAGATAAGACCCAAAACGTTTACATTGCCGGTGAAGAGACCGCCGAACTGATTTATCATAAGAGCTATGAGGTAAGCGAATCCGCACTGATAGCCGATTGCAAACCAGGTCCACTTCCGGCTGTTCATTTCACGCTTGATAGCGCCGATAGCCGCAAAGCAGGGTGCGCAAAGCAGGTTGAACACAAGGAACGAATACGCGGTGATTCCGGTGAACGCAGCAGCGATATTGTGGTAAACGCTTGCGTCTCCGCCGCCGTAAAGTATACCGAGAGTACCGACAATGTTTTCTTTTGCAACAAGACCGGTAATGGAAGCCACAACCGCTTTCCAGTTGCCCCAGCCGAGAGGACCAAATATCCAGGCGATAGCGCCGCCAATTTTAGCAAGGATAGAGGAGCTTATCTGATCTTCCTCTAACATTCCGAATGAGCCGTCTGCCCAGCCGAAGTAGGTGGTGAACCAAACGAGTATGGTGGAAAGAAGGATTATTGTACCGGCCTTCTTTATGAAGGACCAGCCGCGCTCCCACATTGAACGGAGAACGTTGCCGAGGGTCGGCCAGTGGTAAGCCGGCAGCTCCATAACGAACGGAGCGGGATCGCCCGAGAACATCTTTGTTTTCTTAAGCATAATGCCCGAAACGACTATTGCAGCCATACCTATGAAGTAAGCCGAGGTTGCAACAAGTGCAGAGCCGCCGAAGATAGCGCCCGCTATCATTGCAATAAACGGAACCTTGGCGCCGCAGGGGATAAATGTAGTTGTCATAATGGTCATGCGGCGGTCGCGCTCATTTTCAATGGTACGCGAAGCCATAATTCCGGGGATTCCGCAGCCTGTGCCTATAAGCATAGGTATGAACGATTTACCCGAAAGACCGAACTTGCGGAAGATACGGTCAAGAACGAATGCGATACGGGACATATAACCGCACGCCTCAAGGAATGCAAGGAGTAAGAACAGAACGAGCATCTGCGGAACAAAGCCGAGTACCGCGCCTACGCCGGCTACGATACCGTCATTAATAAGACCCGAAAGCCAATCGGCAGCGCCTGCTTTATCAAGTCCGTCGCCTACGAGAACCGGTATACCGGGAACCCATACGCCGTAATCGGCGGGGTCGGGCTCGTCAAAGCCGTTTTTCTCGAAGTATTTAACAGCGTCCGTATAAGACATCGCAACCGTTTCCTCTTCTTCCGCCTTTGAAAGGTCTGAAGGAACTTTGGAGAAGTAAGCCGTCATTGTGTTTACCGCCAAGGTTTCTTCATCCTCAACATCAACAGTGGCGGTTTTTGAGTCGGTGGTGAAGTTCTTTATTTCATCGAGAGCCTTGTCAGCGTCAAAATCATCAGCGCCTACCTCAATCTCGGTGAACGCCTGAACAGCCTGAGAAGCCGCGGTGAAATCGTCCGCGGCGGTGCTGTACGCCTTAGAGCCTATACCTAAAAGGTGCCAGCCGTCGCCGAAAAGTCCGTCATTTGCCCAGTCGGTAGCGGCAGAGCCTACGGTTACCATTGATATGTAATAAACAAGGAACATTACAAGCGCGAATATAGGAAGACCGAGCCAACGGTTCGTAACCACACGGTCAATCTTATCGGATGTGGATAACTGACCGACATTTTTCTTCTTGTAGCACGCCTTTATAATTGAGGCTATGTAGAGGTAACGCTCGTTTGTGATAATGCTCTCGGCGTCATCGTCACATTCCTTTTCGGCAGCCTTGATATCGTTTTCGATATGCGCCAAAACCGTGCCGTCAAGCTTTAACTGAGCGAGCACCTTATCGTCGCGCTCAAAAATCTTTATTGCGTACCAGCGCTGCTGCTCCTCGGGCATATTGTGGACCGCCGCTTCCTCAATGTGGGCGATAGCGTGCTCAACAGTGCCCGAAAAGCTGTGCTGCGGAATGGTCTTGGTGTGTTCTGCCGCATCTATCGCAGCCTCGGCAGCCTCGGTAATTCCCGTACCCTTAAGGGCGGAAATTTCAACTATTTTGCAGCCGAGCTGGCGGGACAGCTCCTCGGTGTTTATCTTATCGCCGTTCTTGCGGACAACATCCATCATGTTGATGGCGATAACTACCGGTATGCCAAGCTCCACAAGCTGTGTGGTTAAATAAAGGTTTCTTTCCAGGTTTGTTCCGTCGATAATGTTCAGTATCGCGTCGGGACGCTCTGTAATAAGGTAATTTCTTGCAACAACCTCTTCAAGCGTGTAGGGCGACAGGGAGTAAATACCCGGAAGGTCAGTAATTATAACGCCGTCGTGCTTTTTAAGCTTACCTTCCTTTTTCTCTACCGTAACGCCCGGCCAGTTACCTACAAACTGGTTGGAGCCGGTAAGTGCGTTGAACAGGGTAGTTTTACCGCAGTTCGGGTTGCCCGCGAGGGCAATTCTGATACTCATAGCTTTTCCTCTCTCTTTCTTCAATTAGCTCTTGCTAACTTTAAAGCTTAAAATATGGGGAAATCCGACTTCCCCGGGAACGGTTTATTCAACCTCGATCATTTCCGCGTCGGCTTTTCTGAGCGACAGCTCATAGCCGCGAACGGTAACTTCAACCGGGTCGCCTAAAGGCGCTACCTTACGGATATGTACTTCAACACCCTTAGTAATGCCCATATCCATAATTCTGCGCTTTACAGCGCCTTCGCCCGTAAGCTTTACGACCTTTACGGTCTCGCCTACCCTTGCATCCTTCAAAGTTTTCATTAATTTACCCTCCTTAAATTAAATCATTATTTTTTGTGCCATTTCGCGGCTTACCGCAACGCGGGTCTCCTTAACATTGACGATAAGATTTCCGCCCATGGTATTAACGATTTTTACGCTGCCCCCAACGACAAAGCCGAGGTTTTCAAGATGCTGCTTGACCTCGGGACTGCCGCCTATCTTCTTTATAATATTTTCTTCTCCTACATTGGCTAATATCAGCGGCATCATTTTGCATTTCTCCCATCTTACAATAATTAGCGACAGCTAACTTTTGCTCGGTTAACAAGGTTAGCTCTCGCTAACCTTGTTAACATTTTATATCTTCCAAAGCATTATGTCAATAGCTTTTTAAACTTTTTCTGTTTTTCGGCGTATTGTAAAATCTGCCGCTCGCTTTTTCGGTCTTACTGTGCAAATTCACAATTTATTAAAAAAAGCCTGTCGGATCATGTCCGAAAGCGGAGCATTGCATCACATCGCACCCAATTTGCGGCGGCAGCTCATCCGTAAGGACTCGGTACCGACAGGCTGAAATTATAGGTCTTAAGCTATTTTCCGCTCGAACCGTTTGTAAATTTTATCCACAAGGAAACAGGCAAAAATACCGATAAACACACCGAGCAGCGCGCCCGCCAAAACATCGGTGGGATAGTGTACATAAAGATACAGGCGGGAAAGAGCTATAAGTATCGCCAGTATCAGCGCGGGAATACCGAAACGCTTATCCCTTATCATCAGCACGGTCGCCGCCTCAAAGGAAGCGAGCGTATGCCCGGATGGGAACGAAAAGTCCGAAAGCGTCTTTACAAGCAGCTCCGCCTGCATTGCGGTGTTTACATCATAGGGTCTTGTTCGCGCAACCGCGTTTTTGAGAATCAGATTTCCGATTATAAGCCCCAAAAGCAGCGCCGTGCCCATCATAACGCCCGTTTTGCGGGTCTTTTTTATTATTATGAGAAGCAGCGCCGCAGCAATCCAAAAAATGCCCTTATCGCCGAAAAGGGTTATTATCGGCATGACCCTATCGAGAAACGGGCAGGCAAAGGTATCGTGAATAAAATTAAGTATGCCTATTTCAAAATCATTCATCTTTTTTATCCCCCGTGTTCTGCATATCAAGCACCTTATATGTATCGCCGTCGCGGCGGAGGTAAACATATTTATCAAATTTATCCTGATATTTTTCGCCCCTTCGGGTCAGCTCGTTTATAAGGGTTACGCGGCAGCTGAAAAGATTATCGCTGTATTTATGAAAATCGGTGGTCTTAAGGTCTTTTATCGCATGCTTTTCATGGTCGAGCGCGAATATTACAAGACTTGTGCGGAGGTTTTTATAAAACTTTGTGTCGGTGTCCATATATTTGCGGATCTGCCCCATTGAGGAATCGTTCTGCATATATTCCGCATAAACGCTCGCCGCCTTGCCCGCAAGCTTTCCGACCGCTTCCTTCTCCGCAAATTCCTGAACTACATTGTAAACCGTGCCGTTTTTCTCGACCGGCAGCGCCGTGCTGCCCGATTTTGCCGTTATCTGCGGCTCATCGTTCAGCATATTGTCAAGCGAAATTATCTGCTTGTTTATAATGCTGCCGCTTTTTGTGAGCGCGGAATCGATATCCGGCAGCTCTTCGTTTTTGCGGTCACCGTCTTCAACAATAACGCCGTTTACCGATATTTCCGCATCGGAGGTGGCGGAAATTTTATAAGATTTATAAAGCTTTTTATCAAAATCTATTCCCGAAATCGAATAACGCTTTTTGCTGTCGCGCTTTAAATAAACGCTCATAAGCTTGCTGTCGCCCGATTTAACCGAGTAGGCAAGATCGCAGCCCTCGGGCTTTATGGCAGAGGTGGCAAAGGTTAGCTCCTTATCCTTTGTGGCCGTCGTGAAGGCTTTATCGATGCTGTCGTTTGTTTCGTATTTTGAAACACTTATGTGATATTTATCCTTAACGGCGGAAATTTTGCCGCCCTTTACATCGTTATTCATAAAAGCCGACATTATCTGCTCGGGCTGTGCGGCCTCGTAAGCCTTAAGCCAGCTGCCGAATACGAAAAGAAATACTGTAAGCCCTACGGCAAAAAGCGCAACGGCGGAAAAGTAAATTTTATAAAACAGGGAATGTGTTTTCATTTCTTTTCCTCCGATACGATGAAGTATGTCGGTATTCTGCGCGGATTGGTAAACGCCTTGTATCTGTTTACAAGCCCTTTAAGCTGATATGAATCAAGCTGCGATTTATCAATCGAATACTTATCAAAGTAATTGCGGTAGTACATCATTGCGGATGAGCCGCCGTCAAGCATTCCGGCGTTTACCGCGCCGTAGGAGACCATGAGGTCTATAACATCGTTTCTTGTGGCGCCGATGCTGTCAACTGATCTGCCGTCAGTCACAAGCAATATGACCGTGCCGTCCGCACGCTGACCTATTGCGGTGCGCTGCGCTGTGCCGGTGTCGCTGTCGGCATGGAAAAGCTTGATATCCTCTCCGTTTTGCTGAATGAGCACATTCCCCGTCTGGAAGGAAACCGCGTCGCGTATGCCGAGCTTATCAGCCTCTGCCTTGGTCATGCCCTCACGGCAGACAAGCCTATCGTTTTTATCAAATCCGAAGAAGGAGCGTTTAAGCCCGTCGTTCCAAACATTTTTGCCGCCCGAGTAGGTAAGCCCCATAGGCTTTGCTCCCGTGCCCTGACCGCCCGCATCGGCAAATTCGCCGCCGTTTATTGCCGCTATGCAGTTATACTTCTGCGCAATATCGAAAATTCTGGCGCCCGCCGCGGCAGAGGCGTAATTTTCGGACGATGCGCCAACGCTTACACGCTTGGGGTCGCGGATAAGCAGAATATATCCCTTAAATTTCGGCTCGTTCAGGTAAATGAGCTTCATACCGTCCACCGCGTCGTCCCATTCGTCGGCAGCGGTCTTGCCGTAATCATCCGTACCTATAACATCAACATTTACCTTTTCGCTGTCCGCAATTATTTTGTTCACGGTCGAAGCAGGCAGAAACAGTGTCGGTATCCACTTTGTGGCGCTTGCCTCCTTTGCCATTATGACCGTCATATTGCGAAGGCTCTTGCTCGGACCGTAGCAGATCATAAGCGCGGCGGAAATAACGAAAACAAGCACCATTGCAAGCGCCGTGCCGACTGATAAAAGTGTTCTTTTAACAACCGTTCCGGCGGTCAGCTTTTTCCCGCTTTTTTTACCCGCACTTTTATTTTCCTTTGTCTCGGCGAATACCCATGTTTGCTGAATGCGATAGTTTACAAAGAATATCACCGTATCTATTATAAGCTTGATTACCGTTGCAAGGAAAGGTGTGGCTTTAAGCAGATGCGATACCAGTGTCACAAGTCCTGCGGAAATAAACATCTGCGGAATTGCAAGTGCATAGTAGCGCGCAAGCTTCCCGTGCGATTTTGAATCGGCATTAAACACCTTTGTTCGATTTATATTGTAATTAATGACCGAGGATATTGCCCTGGCAATTGCCGTGGCGGTAAGCTCCGCCCATTTGCCGAGTGAAGCGCCGAGCAGCTTCATTGCAAGATAGAAGACCGACAGATCTGCGACAAACGAAATTGCCGAGCTTAAAAAGTAGACAATTATAAAGCGGTATATCCTTAAAGAATCCTGTATCGGGCGGAAGTGGGAGGTCGCGTTCTCCTCTATGTAAACCGTTTCAATCGGCACTTCCTTTATTTTGACGCCGCACTGCCTGAATTTGAGCAGCATATTGGTTTCATATTCAAAGCGGTCGCCCTTAACCGATAAAAGCAGCGGTAAAAGGGACACCGGGAATGCGCGGAGCCCTGTTTGAGTGTCGGATATCTCCATGCCGCAAAGCACCTTGAATACAAATGAGGTCGTATGATTGCCCATTCGGCTGCGCTTCGGTACATCTTCGCCCGAAAAATCACGGCAGCCGAGTACAGCGCCCTTTCCTATACCGTCAAGCGCGGCGGCGCAGGCGGCGGCGTCCTGAGGACTGTGCTGACCGTCTCCGTCAACCGTTACCACACCCGCAGCGTCGGGACAGTTGCGCAGAATATGGCGGAAGGCTACCTTTAAAGCCGCTCCCTTGCCGTGATTCTGCCTTCTGTGTATCACTGTTATATTTTCATCCGAATGCGGAAAATTTTTAAGATGCTCATTATCGCTGCCGTCGTTTACTATGATGATTCTTTCAAAGCCGGCGTCCAGCATTCCGCGAACCGTGTTTTTAAGCTTTTCGTCCGGGTTGAGCGAGGGGATTATCACATAGATATTATTCGCCACATTTTTCACTCCCAAAATATTCGACAATATTAATATTATAATCCCTGTTAACCGGCATTACAAGTAACAAAAAAGAAACAAAATTTGTCATGTCACGGAATAAACATCCTCTGTGCAGCTTCCGAAGCGCTCGGTCAGAAAAGCGTCAACATAGGCGTTATGCTCGGGGACTACGATATAGCTGTATCCCGCAACCGCAGCCGATAAATCGGGATTGCTGCTTTCAATGCGCGCAACCTTCCCCGTTTTGAATACATACCTTGAAAGGAAATATCTGTATCCCTCTTTATCAAACTGCCATATGACGGCATAAGAGCCGTTGGGTGCATTGTTTGCAGTATATTTTTCCGCAATCGTATCGAGTATTTGTCGGTCGCTGCCCTCGTATGCTTCCTTTTTGAAATAATCGAGGTGCGGCGTTGCGGAAAACCAAATAGCACAGGCAGCGGCTGCGACATATACCGCGCTTAAAGCCGCGGCTTTTACACCTCTGCATTTGTATGATAAGCCGAACGACTGAAAGACCTCATTCAGTAATATCCAAAGCAGACCCGCCGAAAAAGCCATTATAGTCATGTGATAACGCACATAGCTTGCAAGTATTGAGGCTTCGTAATTCGGCATTGAAAAAATATACATAAAGTAATTTCCGAGCTGATAAGCCGTGTAAGAGCCTATAATCAAGACCGCCGCCTCACCGCACAGCGGCACGGTCAGCCTGAATATTTTAACAATCAGCAGAGACGCAATCAGTGCGATAAGAATTATAAAAAAGGCATTATCGAGTGAAAAGACCTTTTTTAAAAAGTCATGCGTAATCTGCGAAATCAGCTCGGGAGTTTTTTCGGAAAATACCTGCGAGTAATTCTCCGCTGACATGGAATGCTTTGCGGTCATGCCGCCCGAAAAGGAAAAGGCGACATGCTTATCCCAAAGCAGCAGTGCGACGAAGGGCGATAAAAGCGGAAAAATCTTTTTAGGCGACAAAGCATACCTAAAGCCGCGGCATTTAATTATCCGCAAAAGGCAGAAGAGCGAAATTATCACCGCAAAAAATACACCGCTGTTTTTCACCGCGAGTAAAAATATATTTATGGGTATGGTTGCATAAAGCGCGGTTTCGGGGCTTTCCCTGTAATAAAAGCAAACAGAGATTCCCGCAATGCCGAGGCAGGATAACAGCGCGTCCACCTGAAGCCCGGCGGTAATATTAAGAACGCAGAACAGAATACAGAAAACGGCAGCAGAAGCCGATAAATATTCTATCGGACGCTTTTTGCGGCAAAAGGCAAATATACTGCAGGCAGAGCACACCGTTGCGACCTGCTGTATCCAAATAAAGAACCATTCGCTCCGTATTCCGGTTATTTTGGCAAAATAATAGATCAGCGAAGCACTGCCGACCGGGTAGGATGGGAAGTATATCACCGTATCCTCAAAATTCGGGAATCGGTTTTCGGTAACGATCAGGCGGACTACCGTTCCCCATTGACTGAAATTGTCATACCCCATTAATTTTGTGCCGTAGGTAAAAGCAAGCAGGGCTGCAAGAGCCGCGGCGCATATGACCGTACCGCCCGTAATAAGACCCGACGGGCTGTATCGTCGCTTTACGGAAATCGCACACAGTATAACACCCAAAAGGAAAACAACCGCGGCAGTCTCCTTTGTTATGTTTAAAAGCCCCCCGAGAAATATTGCCGAGCCGAAAAAGCTTAAAAGTATCGGCATAATAAGCTCGGCTTTAATCTTCAATCTTGAATAAAGATATTGCGAATAGCCGTAAAGCGAAAAGAGCAGTAAAATTATCCTTATTATTTTCAAAAGCATTGTTTTCCTCCCAAAACTCCTGTTTTATAAAGTATAACATTACATACGTGCAATTGTCAATGCGCATATAAACGAAAGCTCTCCTCTTTGCCGAAGCGGCAGAGGGGAGAGCCGTGAAATCAAAAATAACTTCCGAATATGTGTAGATTAATATGTTCCGGCTTTTCTTGTGCCGTCGGTATTGCCGGAGAAAGCGCCGACATTTACATGATTGATTTTATGCAAAGAGTCTGTTACGGTATCTTCATCCATACCGAAATACACATTGCTGATTGTAAGCGATCTTTCTCCACCCACGGGGAAATCGCCGCGAATTGCCGCGCTGTTGGCATCCTTTACAGTTCCGTTTACGGTGTAAGCACCGTTGTTTATTCCCCAAGAATTGATTTTTGTATTTTTAACGGTGATGTCACCGGTTTTGCCGTATAACTGAATTGCATTGCCGCGAACGCCGTCGATAACGCAGCCGTCAATAAGCATAGAATCCAGTACGCCGGCTGTTCCGCCGCCGCTTATGGCGTTAAGCGCAATCGCATGACCGCGTTTTTTGTACGAATCTGTAACCTTACCCGAATTATCGTATTTGTCGCCGTAAACCGGTAATTCCTTGTTGTTTTCACCGATGAAGGTACAATTTTTAACAATAAGCTTCACGCCCGATGTGCCGTTTTCCTGCTCAAGATTCAAGCACATACCCGCGCCTGTGTTTGTAGCAATGTTGTTGCGGCCGTTATTCCCCGCTCCGGTTGTTTTGTCGGTTATTCCGAGGGCTGCAACGGTAGCGTCCTGATTGCAGGCATAGAAGGTGCAATTTTCCAGTGTTACGGTGATATTGCTGTTTTTAGCGGTAAACGAAGCGCCGTTTTTGAAGGTCACGCCTTTGATCGTTGTGTCAGAGTTTACCCAAGCGTCTGTCCATTTTTCTATAACGGTAACGCCCTTGCCGTCAATGCTGACAGGCTCGGTTGATGTAGTGCCGTAGCCGAAATCAACGTCCGAGAAAGCCTCCTCAACGGTGGAGAATTTTTTCTCCGCAACGACTGTATACCAAACATCGCCGTTTGCTTTGGTTTCTGAGATTACGGTGTAGCCGTCCGCTACAAAGTTACCGCCGAGGTAATCGTCGCCATTGGCAGGATTGTAGTTGACAAATGTGCCGCCCTTAACGGTGATTGTGCCGGGGTTGTTGTTCTGTTGATTCAGCACATAATATTTGCCGCGATAGCTGTGATCGGTATAGAAGAATCCGCCCTCTATAGTGATATTTCCGCCGACCGAGTAGATAACGGAGTTGCCGAGACCGGTTGCGTCTCCGCCGACTGTAAATGTGCCGTCCTTTATGATGACCTCCGCACCGTTTGCAGCCGCAACGCATATATTGTTTCCGCCTTTGCCGCCGTCATAGTATCCGCCTGTGATGGTTAGCTTTGTATCGGCACCGATTGCCTTTACGGCTATATCATTGGGCTGAAGACCTATGCCGCCGTTACCCAGCGTATGTGTACCGCTTGTGAATTCCTGTGTTCCCTTGTAAGCGGCTTCCCTGTCGTAGGTGTTGTCAATGCTGTCGTTCTCATAGGTGTACTGTGTTGCAAGAACCGTGATACCTATACCGCCGATAGAAAGCCCCTGATATTCATTGCCTGCATCCTCGCGCATTTTGCCCGAAATGGTGATAAGCTTTGTTTCCTTTACGGGCATGGTATCGGCAGCGGCAGCGGCTTCCGGCAGCAAAACGCCCTCCCAATCAGCAAGAGCAGCTTCTGCGGCATCACCGATTTTAACGGTGAAGTCGATAGCCTCAAGCAGCTTTGCACTGCCGTTGATACCGCTGATTATTACCTTGTACTTAAGCGCAAGATTTCCCTTGTTTACGATTTTAAAGGAATCGAGGTTAAACTTTGCGCCCGGCTCCCACAGAATGTCGGTTTTGTTATTGACATCCCTGAAGCTGAGGCTCTTCCCGTTAAGGGAATTGCCGTTTTTATCGACAATATCGACCTTTAAATTTCCTGCCTGAATTTTGTTTACCGCAGTAGATGCGGTGTCGGTAAACCACGCAAAGGTGGTTCCGATGAGCATTGCGACGCAGATTATAAGTGAAAATGTGCTTGAAAGCAACGCCCATTTAAGTGATTTGCCGTTTGTCATTGTTTCTTTTCCTCCTTTATAAAATTATTTCAATGACAATATGTAAACGCAGTTTTCCCCGCGGTTTACAACGTTTCCGTCTCAAAATATATACCTTATGAGGCGGATATTTAACGCAGAACAGCTAAAGAAAAAGTCTGTTGTTATCGGTTTCTCCGACAGCAACAGGCTGATTTTATATAATATCATGTTGTATAGTAATCCACGGTTTAGTTATAATTGAGTCGCCGGCTCATAAACAAAAATCAACCGCAGCCCGATATGAGCCGCAGTTGAAAATTCGGTTTTAATTCTAAGAGGTGCCGGCAATGCGTTATTTACTCCATTCAGCGTATTTAACGGCAATTTCCAAAAATCTTCTTTCAATTTCCTTTCGGTCTGCCTCCGAGAGTTCTCTTATCTGCCGCAGCATTTCCTCTTCTTTAACCGTTATTAAAAAATATGTGCTTTCCCGATTGTTAACCAACGCTGTTACTCCCTTCACATTTTTCGGTATTTATGCAAAGAAGTAATTTTCAGGACAAATATCGTCCCAGACATATTATAATATCGTATAAAATCTCCTTGTTGTTTTCGGCAAGTACCGAAAGCAGCTGATATGTATCGGAATTTTTAATTTCATTTACGATTGCAATAAGAGCGTCATGAAGCACAGGTGCTTTTCGCTCACACAGCGATATTTTATGGTTATAGTAATTACTTGAGGAGAGCGGCGCAATTCGATAAGGCGAAGCCGCCCTGACCTGCTCCATATCTGCAGGCTCGTAGGAAGACTCGGTAACCGAATTGTGATAATCGAAATAGCTTTCAACAAGGAAATCAGCCTTTATCATCAGGGCGCAAAGCAGCGTGATTGCAATTACACAGACAGATAAAATTTTACTGCCGTGCGTTCTGTACATTAGGCGTCACTTCCCTTCCGCATTGTCAGGATACATTCGCATTATAACACTCAATAGCACAAATTGCAACAAATATTTTGTATTTTATCGAAAAAAATTATCTGCAAATGTCAAATGCTGTATTGTGCAAGGTTCTCTCGAAGAATGCGCGGAATCGGCAAAAATATCAGTTTTTCCCGAAAAGAGCATCTATACGCTTTGCCGCTTCAAGGGTGTTTTCGCGGCTTCCGAAGGAGGTCAGGCGGAAATAGCCCTCGCCCGCCTCTCCGAAGCCCGCGCCCGGCGTTCCCACAAGCTGCGCGCTTTCAAGCAGATAATCAAAAAACTCCCACGAGCCCATATTCTTCGGGCATTTAAGCCACAAATACGGAGAATTCTCCCCGCCTACGAATTCGATTTCGCTGTTTTTAAGCGCCGCAGCTATTATGCGCGCGTTTTCCATATAGTATTCCACAAGGGCTTTGCATTCCTTTATGCCCTCATCGGTCAGAACCGCCTCCGCGGCGCGCTGCACGACATACGGCACGCCGTTGAATTTGGTCGCCTGCCGTCTCGACCAAAGCGCCGAAAGCTTTGTATCCCCCACCGTCAGCTTGTCGGGGAATACGCTCCAGGCACAGCGCGTTCCCGTAAAGCCGGCAGTCTTTGAAAAACTGCAGATTTCAACGGCGCAGCTGTCCGCTCCATCAATTTCATATATCGAATGGGGATAATCTCCGCTTATAAACGCCTCATATGCCGAATCGAATATTATAAGCGAGCCGGCCTCATTTGCAAAATCGACCCAAGCTTTCAGCTGCTCGCGGCTGTAAACCGCGCCCGTCGGGTTGTTCGGCGAGCAAAGATAAATAACATAGGGCTTTTTATCGGTATTATCGGGCATGGGCAAAAAGCCGTTTTCGCGTGTGCCCTTTAAAAGGCTTATTTTATGCCCGCTCATAATATTACTGTCAGGATACACCGGATACACGGGGTCGGGTATCAGTATTTCGTTATCGCCCAAAACATCAACAATATTGCCGACATCGCTTTTTGCTCCGTCCGATACAAATATTTCTTCGGAATTTCTGCTGACTGAAAAACGCTTGTAATAATCGGCTATTTTTTCCCTTAAAAAATCATAGCCGTATTCGGGTGCGTAACCCCTGAAGGTAGCGGCGCTGCCCATTTCGTCAGCCGCTTTTTTCAGCGCCGTTACCGCGACCCGCGGCAGCGGCAGGGTGACATCGCCGATACCGAGCCTTATTATTTTTTTATCGGGATTTTTTTTGGAATATTCCTTTACCCTTTTGGCAATTTCCGAGAAGAGGTAGCTTTTTTTAACATTGAAAAAATTTTCGTTTAATTTAATATTAAGGCTCATAGTTCATACACTCCGTCATAAACTTTTTCCGCCGCTCCGCGCATATATATGTGTGAATTCTCGGCATAGGTTATCATTAAATTCCCGCATTTAAGCTTCACGGTTATTTCCTCGCCGCGCTTGCAGTGCCCGTTCAGCACCGCCGCAGCCACCGCCGCACAGGCACCTGTACCGCAGGCAAAGGTTTCGCCGCTTCCGCGCTCCCACACCCGCATTTCAAGCTCGGCGCCGCTTATAATGCGTATAAATTCGGTATTTACCCGTTCGGGGAATATCGGCGCGTTTTCAAAGAAAGGCCCTATTTTTTCAAGGTCAAGCCCCTGTACCTCATCGCAAAAAACCACCGCGTGAGGGTTGCCCATAGATACTGCGGTTATGCGGTATTCCTTTCCCATTACCTGCAGCGGCTCGTTAACCATGCGCTCGCCGTCAAATATCACGGGAATATCCCGCGGTGACAGAACAGGCTTACCCATATCCACCGTCACAAATTTTGCTTTCCCGTTTTCCGCCTCGATTTTAAGGGACTTTATTCCGCTTAAGGTTTCAACCGTTATAACATTCTTTTTTGCGATGCCGTTATCGTAAAGAAATTTTCCCACGCAGCGTATTCCGTTGCCGCACATTTTGCCCTCGCTGCCGTCCATATTGAACATCCGCATTTTTGCGTCCGCTGTGTCTGATGGGCAGATAAGTATCAGTCCGTCGCTGCCGACCGATGTTCGCCTTGGTGACATACGCCGAGCGAGCGTCTGCGGGTCGTCTATTTTCTGTTCAAAGCAGTTAATGTATATATAGTCGTTTCCTATACCGTGCATTTTTGTGAATTTAATCTGTTGCATACACACGCCTCCGTTTATTGAAATTTTACCATAATCGCCCCTCTTTGTCAAACGGCCGATAAAAATATTGACTTTTATTTTTGTTTAGCGTAAAATGAATTAAACGGATCATTGTGCCATAAAATAATTTAAAGGAGAAAAAACCGTTTTTATCATTAACAGAAGCGCCGGGACCGTACATATGGCATAGCGGTTGACGAGGATGGGGAGCATCGAAATATTCGGCGGATGTCCCACGGCAGGCATGTCGTAAACACGCGTTTAAACCCCGGGAGTAATTCCGGAAACAGAGACGCGCTGCTATGTCAGAAAAAAATATTTATACGTCGGTATGTACGGACGGCAGTCAACTGAAATGACGGGCTTTTAACACCCGCCTGTTTCGGCTTGTTTTCATATGCTTACAAGGGATAACTGCGCCTTTCCGTACTGCTGCGGAAAGGTGTATTTTTATGTGCGGAATAGTTGGATTTACAGGTAAAACACAGGCGGCGGGATTTTTGCTTGATGGTCTTGAAAGACTTGAATACAGGGGCTACGATTCTGCCGGAATAGCGGTACTTAACGATAATAATTTGACGGTGTGCAAAACTACCGAAAGAATTAAAAACCTTGCGGAAAAGACAAACAACGGCAAGGATATACACGGCACCACAGGCATAGGTCACACCCGCTGGGCGACCCACGGCGCGCCGTCGGATAAAAACGCTCACCCTCATACAAGCAGTGACGGCAAGTTCGCCGTGGTGCATAACGGAATCATTGAAAATTATGTCGCCCTGCGCGAGGAGTTAAAGGCGGACGGTGCGGAATTTAAAAGCGAGACCGACACAGAGGTTATACCGCAGCTTCTCGCCCGCTGCTATACAGGCGACTTTTTCGAAGCGGTTGCCAAAACCGTTAAAAGGCTTGAGGGTTCATATGCGCTGGGTATTATCTGCACCGATTACCCCGATACGCTGATAGCCGTGCGCAAATTCAGCCCGCTGATATTGGGGCTGTCGGACGACGCTAATTACATTGCCTCGGATGTTACAGCGATAGTATCCCACACAAAGGATATTATGTACATTGAGGACGGCGAAATTGCCGTGCTGACCCCCCGCGGCGTTAAGCTTTATGACGGCGATAAAAACGAGCTGCACCGCGACCATGCGGTCATCAGCTGGGATGTTTCCGCTGCGGAAAAGGGCGGGTACGACCACTTTATGATGAAGGAAATAATGGAACAGCCCGCCGCCGTTAAGCAGACGGTTGAAAGCCGAATAATGGGCAGAGAAATTGTGTTTGAGGGCTTAAAGCTGAACGCCAAAATGCTCAAAAATATTGAAAAAATAGAAATTGTAGCCTGCGGCTCGGCATATCACGCGGGCATGGTGGGCAAATATGTTTTTGAGGAGCTTTTGCGCATACCCACGGCGGTGGATTACGCCAGTGAATACCGCTACCGCAACCCCATAACGGGAAATAAAACCCTTACCATAATAATTAGCCAGTCGGGCGAAACGGCTGATACCCTCGCCGCGCTTAAAGAAGCGAAAAAGCGCGGTTCGCACACCCTCGCTATAGTAAACGTGGTGGGCAGCTCAATAGCAAACGCGGCAGACGACGTTATTTACACCTGGGCGGGTCCTGAAATTGCGGTTGCCACCACAAAGGGCTATTCCACGCAGTTATCGGTACTGTACCTCTTTGCGGTTTGGGCGGCAAGACTGCTTAAAACCGCCGACAATGCGCGGCTCGATAAAATATTTGACGATATTTTAATGCTGCCCGAGCTTACAGAGCGGGTAATTTTAGCAGAGCCGCAAATAAAGGAAATGGCAAGGCACTGCGGCGACCCGAAATCGCTTTTCTTCATAGGCAGAAATATTGATTACGCGGTATCGCTTGAGGCGTCGCTCAAATTAAAGGAAATATCCTACATTCATTCCGAAGCCTACGCCGCAGGCGAATTAAAGCACGGCACCATCTCTCTTATTGAAGAGGGCAGAACCGTTATTGCCCTTGCCGCATATGAAGAGCTTTTTGATAAGCTGCTGAGCAATATTAAAGAGGTAAAGGCGCGCGGTGCGCGCGTTTTAGCCTGCGCCACCGTTGGGCATACCGAAATAGCAAAAGAGGCTGAAAGCGTTATTTACATCCCGAAAATCGACCCGCTGCTGTTAGCTTCTTTAGAGGTAGTCCCCTTCCAGCTTTACGCCTATTATGTGGCGCTTTACAACGGCTGCGACATCGATAAGCCTCGCAATCTTGCAAAATCCGTAACGGTCGAATAAGACTGTAAGCCCCCGTTAAGCATAACCTTATAAAAAACACTTGCAAAGCGGAAGCCGATATGGTATAATCCTACTTGTCGGTTTCCGATATTGGGGCGTCGTCAAGCGGTAAGACACAGCACTTTGACTGCTGCATTCGTGAGTTCGAATCTCGCCGCCCCAGCCATCTTTGTTTCACAATATGGAACACACAGAAAAAGCCCTTGATTATTCAAGGGTTCAGTCTGTCGAATAACCCTAAATTCCAAGCGAGATTTAGGGTTATGAGTTTTGT
>ERZ772819.248-NODE-248-length-46127-cov-40.665524_pt1 | contig 46127 bp, 49 predicted proteins | sample MGYA00580860_ERZ772819 | MGnify/ENA primary metagenome ERZ772819 (study PRJEB29015, sample SAMEA2737683) | human gut metagenome | biome: human gut; feature: human-associated habitat; material: faeces | place: China | collected 2012 ...
ACGGTCCTAAGGTAGCGAAATTCCTTGTCGGGTAAGTTCCGACCCGCACGAATGGTGTAACGATCTGGGCACTGTCTCAACTACCCACCCGGCGAAATTGTAGTACCGGTGAAGATGCCGGTTACCTGCGGCAAGACGGAAAGACCCCATGGAGCTTTACTGTAGCCTGATATTGGGTTTCGGAAATCTATGTACAGGATAGGCGGGAGACTGGGAAACATGAGCGTCAGCTTGTGTGGAGTCGATGTTGGGATACCGCCCTTAGGTTTCTGGAATTCTAACCTGCGGCCGTGAATCCGGTCGGGGGACATTGTCAGGTGGGCAGTTTGACTGGGGCGGTCGCCTCCGAAAAGGTAACGGAGGCGCTCAAAGGTTAGCTCAGCACGGACGGAAACCGTGCCTCTGAGTGTAAACGCAAAAGCTAGCCTAACTGCGAGGGTGACGGCCCGAGCAGTAACGAAAGTTGGAGTTAGTGATCCGGCGGTATGTGAATGGAAATGCCGTCGCTCAACGGATAAAAGCTACCCTGGGGATAACAGGCTGATCTCCCCCAAGAGTCCACATCGACGGGGAGGTTTGGCACCTCGATGTCGGCTCATCACATCCTGGGGCTGTATTCGGTCCCAAGGGTTCGGCTGTTCGCCGATTAAAGTGGTACGCGAGCTGGGTTCAGAACGTCGCGAGACAGTTCGGTCCCTATCTGTCGTGGGCGCAGGATATTTGAGGAGCTCTGTCCTTAGTACGAGAGGACCGGGATGGACGTACCTCTGGTGCACCAGTTGTCATGCCAATGGCACGGCTGGGCAGCTATGTACGGAACGGATAAACGCTGAAAGCATCTAAGCGTGAAGCCGACTCCAAGATTAGATATCCCATCGTATAACGAGTAAGACCCCTTGAAGACTACGAGGTTGATAGGCTGCGTGTGTAAGTGCCGTGAGGCATTCAGCTTGGCAGTACTAATAGGTCGAGGGCTTGACCACAAGATTTCTTTGGTCAGCTGTGTAGTATATACTTTAACCCGATTGGTCATTCCAATATGAATTTAACTAATCTTTCTTCTTAATCTTCTTTCCTTTATTCAGTTTTCAGGGTGTTTGAAAGAACACAGAGATGCACCATTAGCTCAGTTGGTAGAGCACCTGACTCTTAATCAGGGTGTCCCGGGTTCGAGCCCCTGATGGTGCACCAAGAGAAGTTGCAGGGGCTAATGAGAGCAAAGACCATTAGCCTTTGTGACGAAAGACAAGGCTCGTTGGTCAAGCGGTTAAGACTCCGGCCTCTCACGCCGGCAACGCGGGTTCGATTCCCGCACGAGTCACCAAAAGGTAAAAAAGCTGAAAGGCTTTTAAATACAAAAGAATAGTTGGTGTTGATGACGCTGAGGGTCCACCTGTTCCCATACCGAACACAGAAGTTAAGCTCAGTGGTGCCGAAAATACTTGGCTGGTGACGGCCCGGGAAGATAGGGAGATGCCAACACAAAGCATACACCCAATTGGGTGTTTTGCTCTATATTCCTCCATAGCTCAGTCGGTAGAGCGCATGACTGTTAATCATGATGTCACTGGTTCGAGCCCAGTTGGGGGAGCCACAAGAGGCTCATAGTTTTTCTATGAGCCTCAATTACTTATATACAAAATTTAGTTAAAGGTAAAGAAAACTGATTACTTTCGCTAATCTGCTTAATTTAATATTATCAAATATATGAGTCAATCATTATATTTCTTATTTTAGAGATATAGTAATTGGCTCTTTTTTATTTGGCAATCGTTTTAATTTTTTTGATTAGAACGGTTGCCTTTTTTTATTTACAAAAAATTGAAAGGAATGATTTTAAATGTATTTTACCGACACACCCGAACTCAGGAAGTTTGAAAGAGAGATGCGGCAGAAGCCTAATTTTGACGAGCGTAATGATGATTACAATGAAAATGAGTATGCACATTTCCCTGATAACAAAAATCACAACACAAACAGAAAAAAAGACGGAGGTTGATTTTATGACTATAAAAATCAGGAGTCCTACTAATGGATATTGCTTGAATCAAAACTAAAAAAATAGGAGATGTATAACTTGAACGAATATGAAAGACAGCGCAGAATAGCTGAAAGCACAAAGAAATTGTATCCGCCGGGAACAAGAATTGAGCTTATCCATATGAATGACCCACACGCACCTGTTCCGGCAGGCACAAGAGGAACAGTAAAATTTGTTGATTCAATGGGAACGATATTCCCTAAGTGGGACAACGGTCGTTCACTTGGAGTGGTTCCCAGCGAGGACTCATTCAGAAAGCTCACACAGGAAGAAATCGAAACGGAAAACCAATCTAAATCAGAAGTTGAAGATGAAACTCCTGATGAGGATAGCGGAATGACAATGGAAATGTGAGGTGCTTTTTAATCTATAAATCTTCGGTGAGCTGAAGATTTATGTTCATCAAATTCTTTGATATGTTTGCAGGCATAGGCGGTTTCTGTTCCGGACTTGAAGTCATTGGCGGTTTTGAGTGCGTCGGATACTGCGAAATCGACAAGTATGCAAAGCAGGCATATGAAGCAATGTACGATACAGGAGGTGAACTTTACTTTGATGACGCAAGAAAAATTGTACCCGAACAGTTACCCGATTTCGACCTTCTTGTTGGAGGGTTTCCCTGTCAGTCCTTCTCAATCGCTGGAGCAAGAAAAGGATTTGACGATACAAGAGGAACGCTGTTTTTCGAGATTGCTCGAATTGTTGCCGTTAAAAAACCTAAGTATCTCTTCCTCGAAAACGTTCCCGGTCTGCTTAACCATGACTCAGGCAAAACATTTGAAACAATCCTCCTCTCCCCGAAAAGCTATAAGCTTTTTGGGGAGAGGAGGCACAGCATAGCGGACGAGCTTTTGACCGCTTGCGGTCGAAACGAGTAAGCAGGGCTTGTGCCGACGAGGGGTATGATGTGTGCTGGCAGGTACTTAACAGCAAAAATTTCGGAGTACCGCAATCACGAAATCGAGTGTACATTATCGGATATCATCGAGGACAATGTGCCGGAGAAGTATTATCTTTCACGCAAACAAGCGGAAAAGCTCTTATACAAAGAAAACCCAACGCAGGGTGAGCGAATCTACTCATCAAAAGGACTTAGCTGTACACTTACAAGCGGTTCGGGCGGTTTCGGCGGTCATTCGGGACTTTATCTCATTGAAAATACCGAAAATTTTGGTCTGCCGATAAAATCTAAAACCAAAGACGGTTATCAGATCGCATATCCCGGCGACAGCATAGATACTGCTTTTTCGGGACAAAATTCAAGGCGTGGCAGAGTCGGAAGTCAGGTAGCACATACTCTGACAACTTCTGCAACGCAGGCTGTATTCTATCTTTTACCTGAAAGGGAAAATGATAGAATTAGCCATCGATCGTTGACACAAAGTGTCAAACTGGTCGGGCGACATGAATCTAATGAAATGGACACTCGTGTCCATTTCATCGACCTGAACCCCGACCCTAAGCTGACAGAAAATGCAAGGTGTATAACTGCAAGACACGATTCGGGAATCAGTAACCGAAAGGCTGAACATTCGGGCGTTTTCGTAGAAAGCACGAATATTGCAGATGATGAAAAATTCGCAGTTGCTTTTGTTGAGCCAAACGGCGAAATTCATATCGGCAGAATCAGAAAGCTTACTCCGAGAGAGTGCTGGAAATTACAAGGCTTCACGGACGAGCAGTTCAACAAGGCAAAAGCGACAGGACTATCCGACAGCAGGCTATACAAGATGTCTGGAAATGCGGTGACAGTGAATGTAATCTCTGAAATCGGGAAGATTATCAAAAAGGTAAACGATAAAAATTAAATAACAACAACTAATATCAATCGTTCCGAACGACTGATATTGGTTTTCATATATATAAGCCGTTGGTTAGATTTTTTAATTTAATCAACGGCCTTTTGTCGTTTCAGGGGCGATTGATGTTCCGAAATGGAGTGATGAATATCAAAACCCCTGTGAGTTGGATGGGAAATAAAACCACCATCCTTCATATTTTGTATGCCCTGTTTCCTTTGAATTACGAAAGATATATTGAACCGTTCGGAGGTTCGGGAGCTGTACTTTTAGGCAAGAAAAAGCCTGATAAGTTTGAGGTTTTCAACGATTACAACCATAATCTTGTAAACCTCTTTCGCTGTATGCGTGACAGACCTATGGCATTCATAAAAGAACTCGGATTTTATCCGCTAAATTCAAGAGATGATTTTAATGCAATCAGGGATTTCTTTAGACAGGAAAAGTTTGACGATAAGTACCTTGATGAAGAATTAGAATTGACGAAGATTATTCTTCCTGACTTGAAAGCAGAAGAAATCATTGAATTGTATATAAAAATGAAACAGGACTACGACTTGCGCAGAGCAGTAATGTTTCTTAAACTTCTACGATACAGCTATTCAAGTGGCGGAAAATCCTTTGCTTGTCAGCCCTTTTCAGTAGTGAGCCTTTTTCAACTGATAGAGCAAGTCGGTAAAAGGCTTGAAAATACGGTGATTGAAAATCAGGATTTCAAAGTCCTGATAAAGCATTATGACAGAGAAAATGCTTTTTTCTACTGCGATCCGCCGTACTATTCAAGCGAGTATGTTTATCAGTGCGGATTCACTTGGGATGACCATCTGAGACTGAAAAACACGCTCGCAAATTCAAAGGGTAAATGGCTTGTTTCATACAACGATTGTGAGGAAATCCGTAATTTATATGACGGATATTCATTCTTTGATTTCACAAGGCTTCACAATATGAAACAGCGAATCAACGCAGGCGAGCAATTTCCCGAATTGCTTATCAGCAATTACGATATGTATGAAAGGCAGAGAAACAAGCCGTTGCAGTTAAGCTTGCTTGACTTGACAACCGAACAACAAATTGATTTAGAACAAATTTTGAAGGAGTGTATACTTAGGAAGCACTGACCAAATATCTTCACACATCTTGTTTGTATATTTTCCGCCGTTCAGCCAAAAAATTCTCGCAATACGACAGTATTACTGCGGTTTTTTGTACTGAACGGCAAAAAATCTGACTAAACAATCTGTGCAAAGGATTTAATCAGTGCTTCCTAAACCATGGAAAATAGAGTATATGTAAGCATACCGCTTGACGCACTTATTGTATCAGGAATCACATCCGACTGTGCTGTGCAGATTTCAGCTATGGACGGAGCAATTCTGATTGAGAGGTGCGATGATGATTGTAAAGAATGTTGTTGCGACTGTATCTGCGATGAGTGCAGAGCAGAGCTTGCGGAAAGCGAGGATGATTAATGCTTAAAATATACAGAGTCCTCGGTAAAAAAGGAAGAATTACAATTCCTTTTGAAATCCGTCAGCGAATCGGATTTAGATACAACGATGTGCTGTCTTTTACGGAGCTTGATGACAGCTCAGTAGTTGTTAGAAAAGAAAAAATCTGCGACAACTGCCAGTACCTTGAAGAAGATTTTGAAGAAAACATAACTCTTGAAGATTTCCTTGACAGTTTGTCCGAGGAAGAACAGAGAGATGCACTTTTACATCTTTCTCTGCTGTGGGCAGAAAAGCAGAAACACTAAATCGGAGGTAAATTTATAATGGCACAGAATACAAATTACAAAGGAACCAAAAACAATAATCAGAAAAGAAACTGCCGTATATCAAGGTAAGAATTGATAAGCTCGTTGATATTGATAATTGCAACACAAAGGCGTTCGCAAGCGTTACTGTCGGAGGTGCGGTTGCAATTCACGGAATCAGAGTGATGAACTCAAGAAAAGGCTTATTTGTTGCAATGCCTGCAAGTAACTATGTTGATGAAAACGGCGAAACGAAGTTCAGCGAGATTGCTCACCCGATTTCAAAGGAGTCAAGAGATATGCTAAACAGCAAGGTTATGGAAGTGTATCATCAGGCACTTGATGAACAGCAGAGTGAAAAGGAAACCGAGGATATGTCGGAAGATGAATCAGAAAGCTTTACGCAGAGTATGTGATTTTGCCTTGACTTTTACTCTAGACTTATGTATAATATCTTTCAATTTGAATGGTAATTTCGGGAGATAAATAAAATGAAAGTTTTAGTAATGAATTGTAGTCCAGTAAGAAATGGCGCGACTGCTGAAATAGTAAATATTGTTTCAGATTGTTTGAAAGAAAAATATGATGTCAGAAGTATTTGTATTGATGATTTTGATATAAGTTTTTGTAAAGGGTGTAGAAATTGTCATAATACAGCTAAATGTATTCAAGATGATGATGTAGTCAAAATAATTCAACAGTATGAATGGGCAGATATTATTATATCAGTGTCTCCCTCATATTGGGCTGACATTCCGGGACAATTTAAGGCTTTTATTGATAGGTGCACACCTTGGTGTAACACTCATGACCCTCATGCTACCATAAGTAGCGGAAAGAAAGGATATTCAATAGCTTTAAGAACTGGTCCAAGTATGAGAGAATGTAGCCGAGTTATTGAAAGCATCGAACACTTCTATGGACATTTGGAGATTGAGTGTTGCGATAGTTTAGGCTTGTGTTCAGTAGAGTATAAGGAGGCAGTGGAACAAAGAAAGAATGAAATTATAAAGTTTTGCGATAAAATTTAAGAATATGCTCTGGACATTTGAATTTCTTTGGATATACTTATTGCTTGAAAGGACGGCGATAGTATGAAAAAGAAAATCGCAATAATACTGACATTGATTTTAGCAGCAGGAACATTTACGGCTTGTACTGCAGAAGAAAAAGTGAATAACAGTTCTTTATCACCCACGGCTTCAACTTCCGTGGGTGTTTCTGTATCTGCGGAAAGTTCTGAAATGACAACAACCGAAACAATGCAATCCACCGAAAAAGCCACAGTTTCAAAAGAAACAGAGCCTTCGGGACAGAATGCCAAAGCCGAAGAAAAAGCCGACAGTGGGCAAAATTCGGCGGTTGTTTCGGCAACGGATCCGATTCAGAAAACACAATCCGAGGTTCATAACAACAGCAGGAATACAGCGAACAGTAATAAGCAAAAATCGGAATCGACTGCTAAAAAAGAAACTGAAACTCCTATTCAAAAGCCTGCTGTAAAACCGACGCAACCGCCTACCAAAGCAAAAACGGTTGATGTTCAGTATGCGGTGAGTGCCTGCATAGCCTACGGTCAGCAACTTGGAATGAAATATGATTCCTCACTGAACACAGGCAACGCAAGCTGGTTCTCGCCCACAAACACATCATACTATGACAGCACTTCAGAACTGACTTCAAACCTTAAAAGTGATGTTGAGTATGTAGCTTACTACTACCAAAGCAGTGGCATAGCTCCGAGCAACTTATCATTCAATGTAATCACAGAAAACAACAAAATATATGTAGTCTATTGTTGAACAGACGATTAAGCAAAGCACTCACTTCATTGTGGGTGCTTATTTTTATGAAAGGAAAATGACAATGAAAATCAATAATATTACACTCTCGGATCTCCGCCGTATGAACGGCAAGGAAGGACTCATCTTGCAGGGATGCGGCGGTGAAACACAGGAATGGGCGGACGGCATTAATAAAATGCTCACGGACAAGGGAATACTTCTTGACGATACAAAGTTTGAGAATGTTTCAGTGTTTAAGAGTGACGGTGTAACCTGTATACTCTATCCCTTTGAAGATGTCCACCTTGATATCGGCAAGCTTGCAATGTGGCGATTGCAGTCCTACACAGCCTTTGCAGGAACTTGGCTTTCCGACTATGTGGAAAACAAGCTCGGTGGATTTATTACCGATGAGCAAATCAAAGCAGAAAAGGTCAAACCTGACTGTGCATTGATAGGTCAGGACGGCAACATATTCAATCTGTTAGGAATTGCAAGTCACACTCTCAAACAAAACGGTATGGCTGACGAGGCAAAAGAAATGTGTAGTCGTGTTACGAGTTCTGGCAGTTACTGCGAAGCGCTGAACATCATCGGCGAGTATGTAAATATTACGGATGGCAGTGAGCAGTCCGATGATATAGATGAAGATTTCAATGAAGGGCAGGCGATGAAATTATGATTGTATTTAAACAGAATAAGACGTCAATCGGGGCAAGGGTAAAATCTTGCCCCATATTTTTTATGAAAGGATTTTTAAAATGACTAAGTTAATCAGAAATAAGAAATTCACAAGAATAACTGCACTTTTACTCGTGGTTGCCGTAATATTCGGAACAATGTTCTCGCTCCCTGTAAGTGCAGCAAGCGGTGATAAAGTTACAATTACCTTTGACTACTGTTATGACAGTACAGGAAACACAATCAAATTTCAGCAGACAACAGTCAGCAACGGCTACACGGTCGGAACTCCCGGAGAAGAGTTGTGCAAGATTTTTGCAGATGGCAAAGAAGCCTACTGCATTGAACCCGGTCATACACTCTACTCAGGCAATACGCTGACCGAGGACGGCTCGACCGTCTGGAAGAATTTAGGCTCTGCGAAGCAGAAAGCAATCAACCTTGCTCTGCTTTACGGCAAACCCGGTTCAGGGAAATGCTTAAGCGGAACAGAGGATCAGAAATGGGTAGCAACACAGCTGATTGTATGGGAGTTTGTTTCAGGTTGTCGTTCTACAAGCGAAGGCTATAAATGCACAAATACAAAGTTCATTGACGGTATCTGTGCAGGCGGAGCAAATCCCGGAGTTAAGTCAGTTTACAATGCTATCTCAAAAAGCCTTGCAAATTATTCAACCGTTCCGAGTTTTGCAAGTGCAATCGCTTCAAAGGCTGAAACCTATGAGATGAAATATTCAGACGGAAAATATACTTTAACCTTAACAGACAGCAACAGTATTCTTTCGGATTTCAGCTTCAAAACCACAAGCGGAATTTCCGTTTTAAAATCCGGTAATAAGCTGACATTAACTTCAACTTCGCCAGTCAATAATGCAGTAACATTCAACTCTGCAAAGTTAATGCCAAGCGTAGGAAATACAACCCTTATCCCATATGGAGATGCAACTTTGCAGGATGTAATCACAGGTGTTGAAAACGACGCTGACCCGATAAGGGCATATTTCAAGGTCAAGACAAGCTCGGGCAACCTAAAGCTTGTCAAAACCTCCGAGGACGGCAATGTTGCAAATATTGAGTTTACTGTCAAAGGCGATGGTTACAGTAAGACAGTTAAGACAAACTCAAAAGGTGAATTTGAATTAACTGACCTTGTTCCCGGAAGTTACACCGTTACCGAAATTACAGACAGTAAGTACGAAACACAGAAATCGCAGACCGTTAAGGTCGAAAGCGGCAAAACTGCAAAGGTGACTTTTGAAAATGTCCTCAAGAAAGGAAGTCTTGAAGTAGTAAAAACCAGTGAGGATAATTTCAACGAGGGTGTAAAATTCCACCTTTACGGAACTTCACTCAGTGGTGCGAATGTGGACTTGTATGCAACAACCAACGCTGACGGTGTTGCCACTTTTACAAATGTTCTCGTTAGTGGTGACAAGCTATATACGCTTGAAGAAGTTGATACTGCTGACAGATATGTTGTTCCCAAAAAGCAGACTGCACCTATTGAGTGGAACAAGGTAACACAGAGGTCATTTGACAATGTTTTGAAAAAGTGGAATCTTACTGTTACCAAAACAGACGCTGAAACAAAGTCTGCACAGGGTGACGCAACACTCGCAGGAGCAGTTTACGGTATCTACAATAACGGCAAGTTGGTTGACAAATACACCACAGACAAGAACGGCAGTTTTACAACATCCTATTATTTATGCGGTGACAACTGGACTCTGAAAGAAATTGAGCCGAGCGAGGGTTATCTGCTTGACGAAACCGAATATCATATCGGTGCAGAGACGAAAAAATATACACTTGAAAACAACAGCGTTTCAATTGGAGTAACCGAAGATATACTGAAAGGAAAAATTGCAATCATAAAGCACACCGATGACGGCAGTACAAAAATTGAAACTCCCGAAAAAGGTGCTGAATTTCAGGTGTATCTGAAATCATCGGGAAGCTATGCAAAAGCAAAAGAATCCGAAAGGGATAATCTTATATGTGACGAGTACGGCTTTGCGGAAACAAAGGATTTGCCTTACGGCACATACACTGTTCATCAGACCAAAGGCTGGAATGGCACAGAATTCATTGCTGATTTTGATGTGTTCATTTCTGAAAATAATAAGACTTACAAATACCTCATCAATAACGCAAGCCTTGAAAGCTATGTAAAGATAGTAAAGGTTGACAGCGAAACAGGCAAACAGATTCCGTATGCAGGCGCAGGCTTTCAGATTTATGATCCTAACGACAAGCTCGTGACTATGACCTACACCTATCCCGAAGTAACGACTATTGACACCTTCTATACAAATTCTGATGGTTACCTTATCACACCTGAAACTCTGCCCTACAGCAAAAGCTATTCAGTCGTTGAGATGCAGGCTCCTTACGGATATGTGCTTGATTCAACACCGATTTACTTTGATATTACAGCAGAAAACACAACAGAAGAAAACGGTGTCACAATCGTAAAAACCGAGAAGAAAAACACTCCGCAGAAAGGTACAATTACCGTAGAAAAAACAGGCGAGATTTTCTCAAATGTAACTTCTTCGGGAGAAAAAGAAATAGTCTATCAGCCTGAATATTCTGTAAGCGGTTTGTCAGGGGCTGTGTTTGAAATATATGCTGATGAGAATATCACAACGCCTGACGGAACAGTTCGATATACAAAAGATACTCTTGTTGACGCCATTACCACAGGTGAAAAAGGCACAGCTACAAGCAAACAGCTTTACCTTGGCAAATATCGTGTTGTAGAAACCGTTGCTCCGTATGGAACAGTTATCAATCCCGAACCTCATACGGTTGAACTTACCTACTCAGGACAGAACGAAAAGGTAACCAACACCTCAACATCATTTACAAACGACAGGCAAAAAGCTGAAATTAACCTTACCAAAATTCTTGAACAGAACGAGAAATTCAACATTGGCAGTAATGACGAAATCCTCAATGTTTCATTCGGACTTTACGCTGATGAAGATTTGAAAGCCGCAAACGGATCTGTCATTCCAAAGGATGGACTTCTTGAAATCATCACTTGTAATGAAAAAGGTAAGGCAACCTTTACAACCGACCTTCCGATTGGAAGTTACTATGTTAAGGAAATCAGCACTGACAGCCACTATATCCTATCTGAGAAAAAATACCCTGTTGTGTTTGAATACGCAGGACAGGATACAGCAACTGTTCATATTTCTGTAAATGACGGTGAACCGATTGAAAATGAAATCATCTATGGCACAATCAAAGGCTTGAAGATTGATCGTGAAACAGGCGAAAATATCGCAGGCGCATTATTTGGAATGTTTAAAGCAGAGGAAAAAGAATTGTCAGAAAAAGCTGCAATTCTCACCGCTGAATCAAACGAGGAAGGAATCTTCACTTTTGAAAATGTTCCATACGGCGAATACATTGTCTGTGAATTAAAGCCTGCTAACGGTTACCTTGAAAATGAGGAATTATATCCTGTAACAATTTCAGAGGACGATGAAATTATCGAAATCACAATTGAAAACGATAAAATACCCGAACTCGGAACAACTGCAACTATTGACGGCAAAAAGGAATTCACAGTTAACGGTGATATTACCATTGACGATGTTGTTTCCTACAAACATCTCACAGCAGGAAAAGAATACACAATCAAAGGCGTCCTTATGGATAAATCCACGGGTAAGCAATTCCTTGTTGACGGCAAAGAAGTTTGTTCCGAAGTAACATTCACACCCGAAACAGCAGACGGCGAAGTAACAGTATCCTTTACCTTTGACGGTTCTGTAATTACCAAAGAAACAGAAATTGTTGTGTTTGAAACTCTCTACCGTGAGGGAACAGAAATTGCAGTACACGCTAACATTGAAGATGAGAATCAGACTGTAACAATTCATCCGCAGCCTGAACCTGAAAAACCGCAGACTGGTGATAACTCAAATCTCGGCTTTTATATCGGCTTGGGTTCTGTTGCTGTCGGCGGTTTGATTGCATTTCTTATCATAAAATTTAAAAGGAAAGATGAGGACGATGAATAATGCACAGGGCATATATCTGTTCGCCTTTGGGCGGTAATGTATCTGCAAATATTGAAAACGCAAAACGATATGCCCGTTATGCGTTAGAGTGCGGTATGGCTCCGTTCATACCGCATTTTTATGTGCTGATTTTAGATGACAGAAATGATAAAGAAAGGAATCTCGGTATGAACGCAGGACTTTCTATGCTTTGGGTTTGTGATGCGGTTTGGGTTTTCGGAGATGAAATAACTGAGAGTATGAAAACAGAAATTCGCTTTGCAGAAAAACTGAACATCGAAGTCAGATATATATCGGAGAATGATTTAAGAAAATCGGAGGTAAAAAATGATAAAATCAAGAAGAACTAAGTTAATTAAATGGTTAACAGGCGTATCAGTAATACTGTTAATGCTCGGAATATCGGCAGTAACAGTATTTGCCGCAGGAGATGTATCATCAGCAATCGAAAGCACATGGACATCGGCTCAAACTCAGATTAAAAATGTTGTAAACAATGTTGTTTTTCCTGCGGTAGATATGATTCTTGCCATACTTTTCTTTGTTAAACTTGCTACTGCTTATCTCGATTACCGCAAGCACGGACAGTTTGAATTCATCGCGCCGGCAATTCTTTTCGGCTGTCTTGTGTTCTCTCTGACTGCACCGCTATACATCTGGACGGTACTCTAATAACAATAAAAACAAAGGCTGTTGTGTTGAGTCATAACAGCCTTTTGCGAGGTGATTTATATTTTTGACTGGTTAGGAGATTTTATCGGTGGTATCGGAAGTGCCATAGGAGGTGTGTTCGATTACCTCGGTGAGCAAATCTCAAATGCTATATGGAACACAATGATTCAGTGGCTTTATGAAACGATTTACAACGCTGTTGCCGACTTCTTCACAATGATGGGAAATATGGGAGCAGATGTGTTCGACCTTGAATGGGTGCAGGCGACAATAAACCTGTTTACGCTTTTTGGCTGGGCATTGTTCGTCGCAGGAACGGTCGTTGCCGTATTTGATGTGGCTGTTGAATATCAGAACGGCAGAGCAAATATCAAAACAACAGCAATAAATGTATTAAAAGGTTTCTTTGCCTGTTCGCTGTTCGGCGTTGTGCCTGTGGAACTGTATAAATTTTGCATCAGCCTGCAAAACATATTCTCAAAGGATTTGTCCTCCATAATGGCAGGACAGCAAAGCATTGATTTAGCAGGACAAAGCACAAGTGTTTTAGAGGGCAGTTTTGCAGTTGCAAACCAGACAACATTCGGATTATTGAATCTGTTATGCATGATAGCCTTTGCCTACTGCGTAATAAAAATCTTTTTTGCGAACATCAAGCGTGGAGGAATTCTGCTCATACAAATGGCGGTAGGTGCGTTGTATATGTTCAGCGTTCCGAGAGGATATCAGGACGGCTTTAATCAGTGGATGAAACAGATAGCGGCACTGTGCCTTACGGCATTTATGCAGACAACTCTGCTGTTCCTCGGTTTGCTGACATTCCCCGGCAATATGCTTTTAGGACTTGGAATAATGCTTGCATCAAACGAAGTTCCTAGAATTGCACAGCAGTTCGGACTGGATTCATCAGTTAAAGTGAATATGACAAGCATTGTTCACGCAACAACAACTGCTGTTAATCTGACGAGAAGTGTTGCAAGGGCGGCTAAATAACTTAGTGCCAATGTTCTACTCCACTTATGTTGCGTAGAACATTACTGCTTTTTAGCGTAAAATTTCCGCTAAAAAGCAGAGGAGCAATGCTCCTTGGCACAAGTTGCAATCTATCGCAAAGTTCTAATCAAACAAGCTTGTTAGAACTTTGCTCCGATTTAAGACGAAAGGAATTTAAAGATTATGACCACTTATTTATATCCGCAAAACCTAAAAGCCACAGCCAATCTATGGCTGTGGAGCTTACGGGATTTTGCAATTATGAGCATAACGCTTTTGTTATCAATACTGATACTTGCACAGACGAGAATAATAGTACCTCTTGCGGTAACTCTCTGTTTCGGCTTTTTGTCAATAAGACTGGAAGATACAACAATTCTTGATTTCATACGCTATGCCGTAAAGTATTTTATATCAACTCAACAGATATATTTCTGGGCAGAAAGGGGCAAATAAATGAAGAACAAGCAGAAAAAAACAAAACAAAAAGGTAAATCTGTTCAGGATTTGATGGGCATAAAAACCTTTACGAAAAACGGTTTAAAGGTCGGCAAGGAAGAATTTATTTTCTATATGGTTCAGCCTACAAATATTTCTGTGCTTTCCCACACGAATATCGAAATCAAGGTGCGCCACCTGATGATGGTGCTTTCTGCTGTGCCGGATATTGAGATCACCTGTACCGATTCCTGCGAGTGCTTCGATACAAACAAAAGCTATATCAAAGGCAGAATTGAAGCTGAACAGAATGAAAAAGTCAGAAAAATATTGAATAAGGATCTGGATTTTCTCGACAGTATTCAGACCGAAACCTCAACCGCAAGACAGTTCCTGTTCATTGCAAGGTGTAAATCTTCAAAATCAGAAAATGTTTTGCAGAAAGCAAACAGAGTTGAGAAGATTATTTCAGACCAAGGCTTTGAAGTAACCAGAATGAAGAAAGCCGACATCAAGCGTTTTCTTGCAATATATTTTGACGCAAGTATGAACGGCGATTTGATGCCCGACTATGACGGCGAACAGTATTATGAAAAGGAGCATACCTATGAAGAAACATAAAGGGAAAATCCAAATGGGAATTGTGATAGGCATATTTTCTGTAATTATAATTGCTTGTCTGATATCAATATTTTCAAGGCTCTATGCCGAAAACAAGGAAACGGAAGAATTCAGACAGCTTGCAGAAATCGTTACTGAGGAAACAACAGATGCAACCATTGAAGAAACCATTAAAAAGCCACATTTATTAAAAGTCAGTGATTCAGATAATGAAGTTCAAACTGGACAGCCTGTGTATTACACAACTTACTATCAGCCACACTCTGTTTCCGATTTGCTGTCGATAAATAGTGAATGCTTCGGCTGGATAAGCATAGCAGGAACAAATATCAATTATCCTGTTATGCATACACCCAGTAATCCGCAGAAGTATCTGAACAAAAACTTTTACGGCGAGTACAGTTATAGCGGTACACCATTCCTTGATGCAAGGTGTTCATCCGACAATACCAATCTCATAATCTACGGACATCATATGAACAACGGCACAATGTTTGCGGACCTTTGCAACTATACCGAATATTCGTACTTTTCGGAGCATCCGACAGTTGTGCTTGAAACTAAAGGCGGGGCATTTGCTTACTCCGTCTTTTCTGTTATGAAAGTAAAATCCGATGATGATTGGTACAGATTCACAACAGTTGGAACGGAAAAAAGCTATAACTCAAGAATTGAATATGCAAAAGAGAAATCTATATACGACACAGGAATTACACCTGTTTACGGTCAGCAGATATTAACGCTTTCAACCTGTTACGGTGATAATCAAAATGACCGCATACTTGTGTTGGCAGTACGAAATTAAGGGGGTTAGAAAATGAAATTGCTCAATAGAAAACCAAAGGTGCTCACACCCGAACAGGCAGAAGAAATATACACCAAAGATTTCTTTGATATGATTCTGCCGTCAACGATAAAGTTCTTCACCGATTATTACATTGTCGGCGACTCATACCGCAGTGTGTGGGCAGTCAGAGAATATCCGCCGTCAACTGAAGAACAGGCGATTCTCTCACAGCTTGCAGACAGAAACGGAGTAACTCTCCGCATATATCACAGACTTGTTGAGAGCATGGAACAGCGTAAGATCATACAGAATGCCACACGCAAAAACAAGCTTAAATCAAGCGGTAATGATGTAAACGAAACCATTGAAGCACAGGGCAACTTGCAGGATGTTGTCACGCTGATGGCGAACTTACGAAAAAACAAAGAACCGTTATTGCATTGTTCTGTGTTCATAGAGCTTAAAGCCAAGAGTAAGCAGAAATTGAAGGAGTTGCAAACCGATATTGCAATGGAGCTGACACGCTCCAAGATTGAAGTGGATAGATTAACGCTAAGGCAGAAAGAAGGCTTCTTGTCGGTGAACCCCATAGGTTCAAATCAATTCGGACTTTTGTATGAAAGAGTGTTGCCTGCTTCATCTGTTGCAAATCTGTTTCCGTTTAATTTCAGTGGTAAGACAGACCCTAACGGTTTGTATATCGGTCGAGATAAATACGGCACGAATATTCTCGTTGATTTTGACCGCAGGACTGAGGACAAGACAACGAGTAACATTCTTATTCTCGGAAACTCAGGTCAGGGTAAATCGTATTTATTGAAACTTATCCTTACAAATATTCGTGAAAGCGGAAAGAAAATCTTATGCCTTGATCCCGAAGCGGAGTATGAAGATTTGACAAATGCCCTCGGCGGTTGTTACATTGATTTTATGTCGGGCAAATACAAGATCAATCCGTTAGAACCAAAGGATTGGGGTGATGCAAATGAAGAAGTTGACTCCAAAACACCCGAACCGTTCAAGCGTGTTACCCGATTATCACAGCACATTGCGTTCTTGAAAGACTTTTTCAGAACCTACAAGGATTTCACGGACGCACAGCTTGATACAATAGAAATTCTGATTATGAAGCTGTACGCACGATTCGGCATAACCGACACAACTGATTACAGCACAAAGAAACCGTCCGACTTTCCTGTGATGAGTGATTTTTACGACTTGTGTGAGGAAGAATATATGACCTACGACCACAAGCGAAAGTATCTTTATACAGAAGAAATCTTGCAGGAGGTTTGTCTGGGTATTCATAGTATGTGTGTGGGTTCAGAAAGTAAATACTTCAACGGTCACACGAACATTACAGATGATAAATTTCTGTGCTTTGGTGTGAAGGGTTTGCTTGACACTAACCGCAGATTAAAAGACGCAATGCTTTTTAATATCCTTTCCTATATGTCTAACAAGTTATTAGGTGAGGGAAACACCGTTGCATCAATAGACGAGCTCTATTTATTTTTGTCTAACCTCACTGCTATTGAGTATATCCGCAACGCAATGAAGCGTGTCCGCAAGAAAGATTCAGCAGTAATTCTTGCCTCACAAAATATCGACGATTTTCTGATTCCAAGCGTTAAGGAATATACCAAGCCGCTGTTTTCAATCCCGACTCATCATTTCTTATTCTTTCCCGGCAACATCAATCCGAAGGATTTTGAAGATGCACTAATGGTAGAACCAAACGAGTACGCCTTAATCAAATTCGGTGAGCGTGGCACTTGTCTTTATAGGTGCGGAAACGAAAGGCATCTGCTTCTTGTTCAGTCTCCTGAATACAAAGCCGAAATTTTCGGAAGTGCAGGTGGAAGATAAAATTTTGAATAGACAGAATTTTAAAATTGTGGTATGATAATTACAAAATAACAGGTTAATAAATTGATATTTGACACATTCTCTGTTTGTGGGAAAGAATTCTCATAACCATTGATGTACCATATTTTCGGAGGTGAACGTCATGGATCAAATAAAAATCGGTAAATTTATTGCTACGCTTCGTCGGCAGAGCGGACTAACTCAAGAGAAACTCGGAGAGAAAATTGGTGTAACAAACAAAACAATATCTCGCTGGGAAAATGGTAACTATATGCCAGACATTGAAATGCTCCAACTACTTGCAAAGGAATTTAATGTTAGCATAAATGAATTGTTGGCTGGACAAAAGATGTCAGACGAAGAGTTTCGGAAAAATGCAGATGAAAACATAATTGCTGTTTCAAAAGAAAGTGCATTCTCGTTTGAGGAAAGAAAAGCATATTTCAAAAAGAAATGGCGTAAGGAGCATATATCACTTTTTGTTGTTTTATTGTTAATTCTAATTGTCGCTTTTGTATTGCCATTTGTTGTCAGTAAACCATGGTTTGTTGGATTAGTGCCATTGATAGCATTTATTGAATATGGTTACCAGAATAACAGAATGATGATTTATGTAGAAAACTGTCTTTATAAGTGAGATAGTCAATATCCTGTTTAAGATTATTTTTACAATTAAAAAATATTATAATCCGATTGTTTTTCTTAAATGAAAGTCAATCGGATTTTTATTTGCGGAGGTGATTCAATGAGTGCAACCATAGGTGCGGCACTAAAGAAAATAGCAGTTGCACTGCTCACAGATAAAAAGGTAATAAAAATAATAGGCGGTATAATAATCGGCATAATCATAATTGTGGTTATGCCGATTGTTGCTGTTGTTTCTGTTTTCAACGGAAGTATGGATATTGATACCGACAAACTCAATCAGTCTATACAAGAAAACATTTCAGCCGAGCAGATGGAAAATCTACAGCTTATCAACGACACGATGACTGAGGTTGAAAATCAACTGAAAAATAAAAAGTTGTCCGACTATAACACGCAGGCAGAGGTTATCTATCTGTTTTCCCTGTCCGATAAATCCAAGGAAAATGATTTTGTGAAAAACTTTGTTTCCTGTTTCAAGAAGAATCAGTCTGATGAGGATTTGATAAAAGCTGTCAATCAGAAATTCGGAACGGAGATAAAGTATGACGAGTTTCAGAAAATGACGCAGTCAATCAAGGGTGCGGAAATCAGTACCGCAGATTTTACCGACAAGACCACGAAGAACAATCTCGACCTTGTCAAGTGGTGCGAGAACGCATACAAAAATGGCTGGGGTTATGTGTACGGCGGTTACGGTCAGGTCTGCACAAAACAATATCTCGACCAACAGGCGTCGTTGTTTCCCGGAAATAACGAGGCAGGCGGTGAAATGCGACAGGTCGGTGAAAAGTGGCTCGGCAAGAGAGTATGCGATTGCATAGGCTTGATAAAATCCTACGCTTGGTACAACGCTGACAGCGGAGAAATTGTCGCAGGCTCAAACGGTTTTACAGACTGCGGAGCAAATTCCATTTGGAACAGTGTCACCGAAAGCGGAGCGATTTCAACTATGCCCGATACACCCGGACTTGCCGTCTGGATGGACGGTCACATCGGTGTCTATATCGGCAACGGAGAAGTTATCGAAGCGCAGGGCACAGCCTACGGAGTTGTCAAAACAGAGCTTAACGGTCGAGGTTGGACTAAGTGGCTGAAGATACCGAATATCAAATATGTAAATCAAAGTAATAAGAAATGACGAGGTGATTTTTTTATGAAGAAAACAAGCGTAAGTATTATGTACGAAGATGAAAAACTGAATGCAGTAAAAATGTATATGGAACAGCGTGATTTAGATTTCAAGGAAGAACTTGAAAAATCTGTGGACTCTCTGTACGCTAAATATGTTCCTGCAAATGTCAGAGAGTTTATTGATATGAAAGGTTCACAGGTGAAACCACCAAAGCCTAAAAAACCAAAGATTGAAAGTGAGGAAAAGACTTGAGGTCGCAAAATTTTGGCATAGAAATAGAAATGACCGGCATCACTCGCAGTACTGCGGCGAAAGTGATTGCCGGTTATTTTCATACAGACGCAACTCATGTCGGCGGTTGTTATGATGCGTATTCTGTTCGTGATGATGACGGAAGAATGTGGAAAATTATGCGTGATGCCAGTGTTCGTTGTGAAAACCGTTCGGGACAGAATGCAAGCTCTCTGTACTCGGTTGAATTTGTCACTCCGATTTGTAAGTATGATGATATTGAAACCATACAGGAACTTGTCAGAAAGCTTCGTGGTGCAGGAGCAAGAGTAAATTCAAGCTGTGGTTTGCATTGCCATATTAATGCAGCTCCGCATAATCCGAAAACACTTCGCAACATCGTAAATATTATGGCGGCGAAAGAGGACTTGCTTTATAAGGCGTTAAAAGTGAATGTGTCAAGAGAACATTACTGCCAGAAGATGGACACACGCTTTCTTGATAAAATCAATAACCGCCCTCCTATGTCTATGGAACAATTCAAGTCAATGTGGTATGATGGAGAGGATTACAGCTACCGACACTATGATGACACACGCTACCATGCATTGAATCTTCACAGCGTGTTCTACAAGGGTACGATTGAATTTCGTCTTTTCAACTCCACCTTACACGCAGGCGAGGTCAAAAGTGTGATTCAGCTTTGCCTTGCAATCAGTCATCAGGCTTTAATTCAGAAGTCTGCACGACACGCTAAAACTGTATCGGATAATGAAAAGTACACTTTTCGTACTTGGTTGCTCCGTCTTGGCTTAATCGGTGACGAATTCAAAACAGCTCGTCATCATCTGCTGAAAAATCTCGAGGGCAACATTGCGTGGAAAGACCCTGCTCAGGCTGACAAACAAAAGGAAAGGCTTGTGCAAAGGCGAGCCGAAGAAATCAATAACACAAGTGAAAATATAAATATCAACGAACCCGAAGTCAATCCTGTTCCAAATGATGAGCAGGAAGAAGCTTCGGGTTTTGTTATGAGTATGTAAGGAGAGAAATCTATTATGAGTAAAAAATTATACATTGCCTACGGCAGTAACCTCAATCTTAAACAGATGAAATACCGTTGCCCTACAGCAAAGCTTGTAGGCGTTGGTGTAGTCGAAAATTACGAATTGCAGTTCAAGGGTATGCCTCACTGCTCCTATGCAACAATCGCGCCTTGCATTGGTAAGTCCGTTCCCGCTGCACTGTGGGAGCTTCAGCCGAGAGATGAAAAACTCCTTGACCGCTACGAGGGTTATCCCTCCCATTACTTCAAGCAGGACTTGCCAGTGAAATTGAATAGCGGTTCAGAGATAACTGCAATGGTTTACATTATGAATCTTAAGCAGAATTTCGGATTGCCCAGTGCAAGCTACTACGATACAGTGTCACAGGGTTACAAGGACTGCGGTTTTGATATGAAAGTTTTAAACGAAGCCGTAAATGACAGTGCAGAAAAGTTCTGCGAAAACCTTGAACAGAATAATCTGTTTGATTCACCCGATGAAGATGAGGTTGAAGATTTTACAAATGAGATTGGCGGTATGAACTTATGAACGAGAGAAAAAAATTGAAAAAGCAACTCGGTGAGAAATATATTTTCAGAATGTATTTGTCGGTGAACGATGTCAAGAAATTACTTTCTAAAAATCCAAAGGACAAGCACGACACTCTCTTTGCTTCACTATCAGTCGGCTGTGTAAAAATAAACGCTGTTGTATTTTCAACTCCCGATAAAATGCTCCTCGGCTTTGACATTCTCGTTAAGGATACACCCGACAGTGAGGAATGGATTTGCTATGACACTTTGAGTGATGAAATCAAGTTATCCCCTCGCAGTATTGAACAGGCTATGTTTGATATTCTGAACCGTGAAGTCAATGAGTACGGACTGTCATATACCGAGTGCAATTTTGAAGTGATAAACGGTAAATCAATAAAAGCAGAATAACAGCGATATTCTCGCCACATTCGCCCTGTGTTGGCTTTTAATGGAGAAGTCGGGAAAGTTATCCGAAACCAAAGGAAAATAGAAACATGGAGGTTTGTGGCAAGGTGTGAAAAATCGGAGTTACGGCAATTCGGGCAGTTTTTCAAGGGTGGAATTTTAAGCAGGATAAAGGCGTATTCCGTTGCAGAGCAACGGTTGCCGAAACACACCGACCGGCAACGCCGTTCGGGGATTTTCAAAGGTGTTACTTTTTTAGCATTGTGTTACCGCTTGTATTCCTAACTGCCCGATTTTGCCGTTTTGATGAGATTTTCTCATAATACTCGAAGTGTTACCGAAAGGAAAGGTGAAAAATGGACAACGACTCAAAGAGAATAGGACTGTATATAGGTAAGGATTTACTCAAAGCCTGCGACAATGCAATCTCAAGAACCAATGCAACATCACGAAGTGAGTTTATTTCAAACGCTATTGAATTTTACATTGCTTGGCTAAACTCAAAGAGTGTTAGTAAAGTGCTTACTCCTGCACTTGAATCTGTCATCAGTTCAAAAATACTTGATACAGAGGACAGGATTGCAAGAGTTCTGTTCAAACAGGGGGTAGAGCTTGCAATGCTGATGCATGTTATTGCGGCGACCAATGATATTACCGAAGGACAGCTTAGGGATTTAAGAAAAATATGTGTTGATGAGGTCAAACGAAACAGCGGTAAATATAAGTTTGATGATGCGGTTAGATTCCAGAAAGGGTAAGCTATGCCGAGAATTATTATGAAATCACCGTACATCAAACCGAATTCCAAAACTCATATCGGAAATTATGTTTCATACATTGCCACCCGTGACGGAGTTGAACAGGCTGACAGTACACAAAAGTTTATGGAAACAACCGAAAGACAAAAACAGATTATTAAGAAATTGCTTTCTGATTATCCTGACTCAAAGGACCTGTATGAGTATCAGGATTATCTTGATAAGCCGAACAGAGGTAATGCAGATGAATTGATTTTGCGGATTACCGAAGCTCACGCTGAACTATTCGGCGACCGAGAAAAATATATAAGCTACATTGCACAGCGACCGAGAGTAGAAAAAGTATCTTCACACGGCTTATTTACCGATGACGGTGTGCCTATAGTTTTATCTGATGTGCAAAAAGAAGTTGCAGAAAGCAAGAGTAATGTGTGGACGCATATTATTTCTCTCAAGCGAGAAGATGCAGAACGGCTGGGCTACAACAATGCAAAAGCTTGGATGAATCTAATTCGTTCACAGCGAAATATGATAGCGGAGAATATGAAAATCACTCCCGAAAAATTCAGATGGTATGCCGCATTTCATAATGAAGGACACCATCCGCACATTCATATGATTGCCTATTCTACAAAACCGAACGAAGCGTATCTAACGGAAAAGGGCATTGAAAATATAAAGTCAAATCTTGCAAAGGTTATCTTCCGTCAGGACTTGATAAGTATTTATCAGAAGCAGACAGAACACAGGGATAAACTTCGTGCTGAGGCTCGTGATATTGTAGAGAATTTGGTTTCAAAAATCAACTCGGAAATCTATGTCAGTGCATCAATTCAGCACAAGCTGTTGGAACTTGCCGACAGGCTTTCAAACACAACCGGCAAAAAGGTTTATGGTTATCTCAAACCCGATGTAACAGCACTTGTGGATTCTATTGTTGATGAGCTTGCCAACGACAGCAGAATTAAAAAGCTGTATGATCTTTGGTATGAGCAAAAAGAAAATACAATCCGTACTTACACAGATGAAATTCCTGATAGGATTCCGCTTGCCAAAAATAAGGAATTCAAGTCAATCAAGAATGCAATAATCAAGGAAGCGTTGAAATTAATTCCTAACGAAGATGAAGTGGAATCAAAAGAGAATACAGACGAAGAATCTGTTTCAAATCCCTTTGAATATGAAGAAAACACCTCTGCCGAATCAGTCTTTGATTCAGACAGAGATGTTCTGTATCCTCGTTATTCAATTAAAACCAACCGAAACAGCGTTGCATTTTCTTCTCTTTATCTCCTGCGCTACCTCTGCAATATGATTCAAAGTAGGCTTCGCTTTGAAGAAAAGCAGAAAGCACAAAGGACGGATAAAAAGTTACAGCAGAAAATTAATGATAAAAAGCAGGCTCAGGGGTTGAAAATGTAATCGATATATTACGTTTAATAAGCTGGAGTTCTATAATATATTGTTAGATAAGATTTATGTTTAACATTTCTTTTTTAGTCTGTTAATCATTTTTTCATATTCATAATAAGTCTTATTGTTTCCATGGCTTTTTCTTCTAAACTTGATAAAATCACCAGCCCAATTGTCATATTGTTTTATCAGTCTATTCCCACTCATTTTTTTCACAATTTTAATATCGTATATCTTCTCATTAACGCCAGTAGCAAAATATTCTAACTCGTTCAAATACCTTAGTTTTTCATTGTGGTTAAGAGTATTTGTGTTAAAATAATTTTTGCGTATTTCCGAAAGACTCTTCAAAGTATCCATTTTTCTTTCTTTTTTTAAACCATGTCTATAAAGTGTTATTGAAATAATTATTGCCACGGCGGCTGATACCCCACTTATTATCTCAAAAAACTGTACTACTATATCCATTTTTCCTCCACAAAATCCAATTTATTAATCAGTTTTTCTATTATTATCATACCACATAAAAAGAAAGTTGTCTATCAAATAATCCAATTTCCACCAAGGAACAACTGCGCCTAAATGCTGACTGGTGCCTCTTGTCATGGTGATAAGAGAAGAACTACCCACTATAAGATATTACAGCAGAAAGAAAAAATATATTAAGACTAAGGAAGTGATAAAAATGTCAACCTACATTTATTTTACAAAAGAACAGCGAGAGCAGGCAAGGTGTACTGACCTTGCACAATTTCTTATAAGTCATGGCGAGAAAATCAGGAAATCAGGCTCGGAGTACGAATGGTTTGACGGCTCGCAAAAGGTTACAATCAGAGGTCACCTCTGGTATCATCAGTATGAACAGAAAGGCGGTGATGCGGTTGACTTCGTCCGCAGATTTTACAACAAGGACTATGCCGAAGCGGTGGAAATACTTTTGGATAACTGTGGCGGTCAAATCATAACATCACCGCCAATAGAAAAAGAGCATAACCCCTTTGAACTGCCGCCGAGAAATGACAGAATGAGCAGAGTTTTTTCTTATCTGCTGTTGACTCGTGGTATTGATAAAGATGTTTTGTATGAGTTCGTGCGGCGGAAAATGATTTATGAATCGTCAGACTTTCACAACGCTGTCTTTGTCGGCTACGATTCAAACGGTAAACCTCGCCACGCCCACAAGCGAGGAACTGTGACGAACAATCCGTACAAAGGAAATGCTGCAGGAAGTCAACCCGAATTCAGTTTTCACTGGCACGGCACAAGCGACAAGATGTTTTTATTCGAGGCTCCAATTGATATGCTTTCCTACATTTCAATGCACAAGGAAAATTGGAAAGAACATAGCTATGCGGCATCCTGCTCCGTTTCGGATAGGGTGCTTTTTCAATGTCTTAAAGATAATCCAAACATCAAAAATGTGTTTCTCTGCTTTGACAATGACGAGGCAGGACAGACAGCAAACAAACGGATAGCCGATAAATTAAACTCAATGAATATCAAAAGCGAAATCCTCATTCCTATCCATAAAGACTGGAATGAGGATATTTTAAACGGTGAAAGGACTGATGAAATATGCCGTCAAGTGTTATAACTCTGATTGTTGTTGCAGGCTCAATGTTTGCCTTGTTCATAATAATTACTACGGTCGGCAATTACTATTCACTCAACCGTATAAAGAATAAGACAGTCGGTCAAGGTCAGCACGGCACGGCTCGTTGGGCGACCAAAAAGGAAGTCAAAAAAACATACAAACGAATTGATTTTCAGCCTAACGAGTGGAGAAATAATCCAGACAGCAGACCAAAGGAGCAAGGTATAGTTGTTGGCTGTAAGAACAGCAGGAAAGGAACAACCGCAATGGTTGATACAGGAGATGTGCATGCTCTGATGATTGGTGCGGCAGGTGTCGGCAAGACTGCATTTTGGCTTTATCCATGCATTGAATATGCCTGCGCTACTGGTATGTCATTTTTGTCAACCGACACAAAGGGTGATGTAGTTCGGAATTATGGAACGATTGCAGAAAAGTATTACGGCTACAAAATTTCAGTAATAGATTTGCGTAACCCAACACGCTCTCACGGCAACAATCTTCTGCACCTTGTGAATAAGTATATGGACTTATACAAAGCCGAACCCGAACAGCTTGTTTACAAGGCAAGAGCAGAAAAATACGCAAAAATCATTTCAAAAACGATTATTCTTTCAGATATGGACTCGGCTTCATTCGGACAGAACGCTTACTTTTATGATGCGGCAGAGGGACTTTTAACAGCGACCATTCTGCTTGTTTCGGAATTCTGCGAACACGAAGAACGGCATATTGTTTCGGTATTCAAAATCATTCAGGAATTACTCGCCCCGACCAACAAGAAAGGCAAAAATCAGTTTCAGCTATTAATGGACTATCTTCCCGACGACCACAAAGCAAAATGGTTTGCAGGGGCGGCGCTGAACACAGCCGAGCAGAGTATGTCAAGTGTTATGAGTACGGCACTTTCTAGGCTGAATGCTTTTCTTGATAGTGAGTTAGAACAGCTTTTATGCTTTGATACGGAGATTGACGCAGAGAAATTCTGTAATGAAAAGTGTGCAATATTCATTGTAATGCCGGAGGAAAATCCCAACACATTCTTTATGGTTTCACTGATTATCCAACAACTCTACCGTGAAATACTTTCAGTTGCAGACGAAAACGGCGGTGTACTGAAAAATCGTTGTGTGTTTTTCTGCGATGAGTTTGGAACTTTACCAAAGATTGATTCAGCAGAGATGATGTTCTCCGCATCACGTTCAAGGAGGTTACAGATAGTGCCAATAATTCAATCCTTCGCACAACTTGAGAAAAATTACGGCAAAGAGGGTGCTGATGTTATCATAGATAACACACAGCTGACCATTTTCGGCGGTTTTGCTCCCAACAGCACAAGTGCAGAAGCGTTGTCAAAAGCACTTGGAAGTCGAACCGTTATGAGTGGCTCGGTGAGTAGGAGCAAAAACGATCCGTCACAATCCTTGCAAATGATTGAACGACCATTGATGACTCCCGATGAGCTGAAGTCACTTCCAAAAGGCACATTTGTTGTTATGAAAACAGGTTTTTATCCTATGAAAGTAAAACTAAAGCTGTTTTTTAAATGGGGTATTAAATTTGAAGAAAAGTATGAGGTCATGGAAAACGGCAACCGTGAGGTTCACTATGCCAACCGTTCGGAGTTGTTCAACAACATAATTCAAGCATACAGTCCTCACTATCTTGAACCGTCAGTAACTGATTTGGATTTTGATGAGGCAAGCAGTGAGAAAAAGAAGAAAAATGAAAATCTTAAAACCTCGCCAAATGCAGAACAGACTGAGTGTGAAGATATTGTTGATGCAGATGAACCAACATCAGCACAGCAAGATGAGCCAACAAAAGAACCCGAAAATTCAAGTCTTGAACAGAACGCAGACAAGCAAAGAAAAGTAGTCGTCAGAACCGAGCGACCACCACAGGGGGATAACAGCAATGAGTAGATTAATTTTTCTGTATCAAATGGACTTACCTCACAGAGCCGTAGCCGTATATACCTACCTCCACGACCGAGCCAACAAAGACGGCGAATGTTGGCCGTCAGTAAATAAAATAGCAGGCGACATAAAGCTGTCGCCTGCCACAGTGCGTAGGGCTATTAAAGATTTGAAAAAAGCCGGACTAATCGAAACAAAACAAAGATACCGTGAACAGGGCGGTAAAAGTAGCTTGCTATTTAAAATAAAAATGCTATGACTGGTTGTTAGCTGGTAAATTAGAATTTATTCCGATTACGGAGGTAAAGGTTTTTGTATTATTATCATATTTCATTTCTAAATTCCCATTATACTTTGCAACCACCTTTTTAATGCTCCTCGTACCGACCCCGTGTATACCGGGAGTGTTTTTAGATGACACGAGAATATCATTTATATATTTAGGCTTTCTACCGCAAGAATTTGAAATTTTAATAATTACAAAATTTGAATTTCTTGTGCAAATAGAAAAATCAATAAATTTATCGTCAGTCAACAATGCAGATTCAACTGCATTCTCTAATAAATTATCTAACAAAGCTGTTATATCATGTTCTTTCATAAAATCAAGATTTGCGTTTTTGATGCTTATTGTAAAATTAATTTTATTTTTTTTGCATATTTCATAATATCTATGGGTTACTAAATTAACAACTGAGTTTTTGCAATAATCTACAGGATTCATAACACTAAAATCTTCAACAATTTCGGATATATATTGTGATATATTTGAATCTTCTTTTTCCGATAATTGCTGAATGGTTTTTAAGTGTTTCGTTATATCATGAATTAATATTTTTGAATTTTCATTTTGTTCTCGCAACAATTCATAGTAGTTTATTGTATCTTTTTCTTGCTGATAATCTAACAGTATTTGGGTGTATTTCCGGTTTATTCTTATGGTTGCTTCATGGAGATAAAATACGATTATGTTTGACAGTAATATGAGAATGTTACCTATAATGATAGCAATTTTATAATTGTCATTTACAGAGTAGAATGTACAAAGATATACATTTGTATGCATTAATATTATTGAAGCCATGGGTAAAACGCAAAGCAGTAATGAAAATTTAGAACCTGTACTTTTAGATTCTTTTTCAGAAAATTTTAGAATACACCATATAAAAATAAAATAAAGCAATTTACTTATAATTGCCTGAATTATGAGAATAAATGCATCAGACTGGCTCTCAAAAAGACTAAAATGAAACACAACAGAAAACGAGAAAACAACAATTAATTCTGAGATAATCATTAAAAATAACAAGATGAAATTTGCAAATATAGCAGATTTTATGTTTGTGTTATAGCAAATTTTCAGGACAATAAAGTTGCAAGCATAAAAACAAACAGCATTTATTGGTGGGGCTTCGATAAAGTTTATCGCATAAAGAATCAAACCTGATAAAAGTATAAATATTGGAATAAGATTTCGGGATATTTTTCGTTCAAATTTAAAACTAAAATAATAAAAAGATATGAGTGATTCAATTAGGAAAACCACAGCATAGCATATATTTGAAATCATATTGTGCCTCCCATATATTCATAAAAGGCTTTTTTGAATGATGCATAAAAACTACGAGATATAGGTACTGTTGTTTTTTTAGAATTAAACGATAACGTGATTTCGTTTTTATTAAAGTCTGTTACATTCTTTAAATTAATTATGTAACTATAGTGTGATTGCGCAAAATAACCGTATGATTTTAGGCGATTTTTCCAATAATCAAACTTTTTATTTGAAATGAACTCTTGCGTTTTCGTAACTAATTTAGTTTTGCGATTTTCTATAGTTAAATACAATATGTCAATTGTAAATATATTGTGACATTCATCGAAATAGTCTAAGATAATTTTTTCTGTGCTTTGTTTATACAGATTTAAAGCAACATCCATGCTTTTAAAAAATCTATTTTCATCAATGGGTTTAGATAAAAATCTGAAAACCTTTAAATCCATCGCATCGTCAAGGTATCCTTGAAAAGATGTAACTATAAAAACAATAATATTTGGATTTAGTGTTTGAAGATGTTTTGTAACAGAAAGTCCGTTAACACCGGGCATCTCTATATCGATAAACGCAAAATCAGTTTTAATTTGCTTATCCAATATAGAATCCCCATTTGAAAAGCAGGTAATATCAAAATTATAGGTTGACTGTTTTGATAATTTAAGGAGAAAATTTTTGATTTGCTGAACAATTTTCAAATCATCATCACATATCAGTACATTCATAGAGCTATACCTCCCTAATTAGGATTATAACTCAAAACAATAGATTTGTCATCTGCTTTGTTCCTGTTCAGATAAAATTGCATCAATTATTTTAGATATAAGTTTAAGTGATTTGTCATCGCAGAGATTTAATTTATCTACGATATTTTGTGAGATATTGTTACTTTTTAATGTCCCTAATAAAAGATAATCAGGAGTGATATTTAATACATTGCAAATTTTTGCAAATGTTTCAATACTTGGAACAGAATAACCATTCTCAATATTAGAAATGTGATTGTTTGAGAGGTTTGTTTTTTCTGCTAAAGTATTCTGTTTCATTTTAATTTCTTTTCTACGCTGTGCTATACGAACGCCTATTTTTTTGTAGTCAACATACATAAATATCACCCAATAAAATGTTATCAATTATCGGCAAGATTGTTAACAAATTAAGAAGGTAATATACTTATACGATTGTAATATTCAAAAAATAATTTAAAAGTTTTTATAGAGTTGTAAGATAAATCGTTATAACAGATGAAAAGTGCAATTTTTGTCGAATTTATTACCATTTTTGTAAAAATCAGCATTTACAAATATTTTTTGATAAAATTTATAACAAGGAGGTTGATTACTATGAAAAACGAAAAACTATTATCAACTAAAATTAAAGACGGAGTCAAAAAAGGATTGTTTGCTACATTGAAAGTTAACGCAAATTCTTCAGGGTGTTATATAATCTATCAGCCTAAAACGCCAAAGGGTTTTGAAAAGTTTAAAAACATCAAATGATCAAATTGATTTCAAGCAAAGTCGCCCGCATCTTATGCAAAGATGAAAAGCATACAGATAATTATGAGTTATATGAATATGCCATATACATAATTTTGTCCTCTGCATTTCATATGGCGACAGTCATAGTTTTAGGATTGGTTTTCAATCTATTGACTGAAAGTTTAGTGTTTTACTTGTCTTTTATAGTTATTCGTAAGTTTGCAGGCGGCTATCACGCTAAAACACCAGTAAGGTGTTATCTGTTCTCTTTTGCTTCAAACATAATAATATTGTGTTTAGTTAAGTGGCTTAGCAGTATTAACACTTTATTTATTTTTATATTTATAATATTTGAATTGCTTTGTGTTGTTCTGATATTATTGATATCCCCTCTTGATACAGAAAACAATCCCTTAACTGGACAAGAGAAAAAAATGTACAGAATGTTAACTTCCATTATTACTATTCTTATATTCATAATATCATCATTGTGTTTTTTTAAGGGGTATAGAAATATAGGAAGTTCTATGATATGCGGAGTTATAATGAGTGCATTGGTATTATTAATGCGAAAAATTCAAATTATCAACATGAGGATTAAAAAGTGAGTACAAAATGAAGTTAAAAGTATCTGTTTTTGAATATCTGAATCAAAAAGTTATGTATATCCAAGATGTTAATTACTATTTTGGAATAAGAGATGATTTTGATATAAAATTTGGAGATTATGAACTTAGCGAAGAAGAAGTTTTAAATATAGCTAAAGAAAATGATCCCGAAGAATACGAGGTTTTTATAAATACAAGTATCGAAGAACGTCTGAATAAAATAAATACATATAACATTGATGATATAAAAGAGCAATCATCATATGGGCAATTTACATTGTGTTTGCATCCATCCAGAAAGTGTAATCTTAATTGTAAATATTGTTTCAGAGAATCTGAATATCTTGGAGATGAACAACTCACCTTTGAAGTTGCTAAAGATGCAATAGACTTTCTTGTCGATAAATATGCACCGTTCGCTAGTAAGTATGTTGTGGATTTGTCTGGTTCAGGGGAGCCTTTGTTACAGATTGACTTAGTTAAGCAAATTGTTGAATATTGTAAAAAGAAGCGTAATGAGATTTGCAAAAACATTGAAGTAATGTTCTGTACAAACCTTACTCTGCTTACACCGGAAATAGTTAAATATTTAGACAATGAGCCTGCAATAATTCTTGGAACAAGTATTGATGGTGATCAAATTACTAATGATAACAACAGGACGTATGCTAATGGCAAAGGTACCTATGATGATATAATAAAAGGTCTTAAAATGTTTAAAAACAAGAAGTTAGGACTTGCTGTTACTGTTACTCCTTTAAATCAAGATGTTGATTTAATTTACGACTACCTTTATCATTTACCAAATGTTGATTGCGTAAGCATGAAATATATTAGGAGTTACGATGGGTCAAGATATGATTTTGATAATTTTGAAGTTGAGTATTTAATAAGTAGATATAAAAAATTATGCCAAAATATTTTAAATGAAATACAAAAAGGAAACTTTGATTACTTCAAAAAACTTCTTCAAGGAGGAGATTATTTTGGTGGATTAATCTATAATAATTTGTTCAAAGGTACATATAAAATATATCGATGCGATGCAGGTAAAAGTAGAATTACAGTTGATAACATTGGAGATATTTTTGCTTGCAGTGTAATGTATGGGAATAAAGATTTTAGGATTGGTAACATGTATACCGGTATAAATAAAGATATTCAGTCAAAATTTGAATGTTCTTCTATTGAAAGCGTAATAAATTGTAGAAATTGTTCTATAAAAAGTATTTGCGGTGGAGAGTGTTATGTTAATGCGTTTATGAAAAACAATGACATTTATGAACCTATTAACAAAATGTGTGAGTTGAAAATTGAACTTAATAAGTTAAGTATGTCGTTAATAAATCAGATGAAAAATAAATTTTGTTTAATATATAATCAACTTATAGATTTTGCATTTGAAGTTAGTAGATATGAAATAACTCCACCGGAAGTATGGGGGACAATGGAATATTTGAAACTCAGAAATATAGTGGTAAGTTATACTGAGGTCGATTCATACTTAAAAAAACATGATAATGTAATACAAGGAATTTTAAATTATCTAAATAAATATGATGATTCCATATCATTGTATAAGATATATTTAGGCAATAATATTAAATTTCCTTCAATTGCAGTACTTAATAAAATAAAAAATAATTTACTTAAATTTATTGTAATAATAAATGTTGAAAAAGATATGATTACATACAAAGAATATACTTTTAATAGCATAACGGATATTAAAACGACTAGCTTGAGGTATTTTATAAACAATTTATCAGATATTATAATTTATTGATGTTAGAAAATTTGCGTTGCAAATTTATCTATACAAGTTAATTGTTGGCAAAAAGATTTTTTAGGAGGCTAAACTCATGAAAAAAATTAGTATTTCTGATTGTTTAAATGAACTTAATATAAAAGAAACAAGTAAGGACACTATTAATAATATTAATGGTGGATGTACTTTTAGGGTCGGTAGATGTCTTAAAGATGGAACAGGTTGGATTATGGATGTATTCAGTAGTTGCAATAAACATTCTAGCCATGCCAGCAAAGCAAAATCTTGGGCAAAAAGTAATCTTGAAAAAGGTGCTCATGCAAAAGTAAAGGTAACTGATAGTAAAGTTACTATTACATTTTGATTTTTATTACTTAAAATTATTTGATTTAATAAATTAAAATTGTCAACAATTAGCTTGTTCTTTCTATTTTGTATCTTGTATCTAATATATATCTAACAGTCAAAAATTAAATGAGGTTAACTATGAAAAAAATCATTTCAGCATTTTTAATTTTACAATTAGTGTTTGTATCATTTACTTTTTCTGGATGTCATAAAAACACTACTTTAAATGATTCTAGGTGCCTTAAGTATTATACATATTGCGAGGATTCAATATGCGATTTGATTAATAAATATAATAAGTATTGCACAGTAAACTATAATGATACATATAAAATTGAAATTATAAAATTTGACTCGGAGGAAGAAATGAAATTAAAAATGTCAACAGAAATTATGGCAGGTGAGGGACCTGATATTTTTTCTTTGAGTCAAAAGCTTCCATTTGAGAAATTAACAGATAGCAAAACTATTGCAGATGTAAACGAGCTTATAAGTGAATTTAGTTATGATATAGGAATAGATAACTGCGATTCAAAAATTATGGATGCAGGAGTGATTGACGGTAAAAGATATTTTATACCTTTGTTCTATTCACCTGATGTTTTTATAACTACAGAGGAAACACTTAATAAGTACAATTTAACATCATCTGAATTTTCTTTTAAAGCATTATCTGAGAAACTTTCAAAAAATAAAAAAGAATATTCTCTTTTTGGAAGTGCCGATGATAATATTGCCTTTTTTTATTCGTTTTTAGATCAATATATAGATTTTAACAGCGGAAATACAGAATTTAACAGCGATAAGTTTTCGGAAGATTTGGATTCTATCTATAGCTTGATTAAGAATGACACTACCGACGAAAATGTTAATTATTTTTTATATGAAAATATAAATAATGGTGCTTCTATTTTATATAAGGAAATGCCTGCTTTTAGTGGTATAGTAAGGACATATTCGTGTTTAAAATATTTAGGATCAACTCCTGTGTTTGTAAATAATTACAATATGGATGATGATTCAATTTCTGCTTCTACAGATGTTGGTATTGCCGTTAATGATAATTGTAAAAATAAAGAAAAATTACTGCCTTTCATTAAGTACTGTTTGTCCTGTGATGTGCAAAAAAATATGAGTGAAGAATGTATGTATTTGCCTGTAAACAGCGATGCTATGGAAAAATGCATTGATTCAATAGATGAAGTAATAGATTTTGAAGATATAATTGTTAGTGATAAAGAAAAAGCTATTGTTGAAACTGCTGAAAGTGCGGCGATAAGAGATTATAAATATATTATAAACAACATAACAAAATGTAACTTATATAGCTTTAATTGTTTATCGGATACTTATTTTAATTCTTCGGTAATCAGTGATATAGTTGATAAATATTTAAACGGGGATATTTCAAAGGAAAAGTTTATTCATCAACTTACAGCAGCAACTGAGATTTATTTGAAGGAATAGATTATGGTGAATTATGTTTAAATTAAAATGCATATTGCAAAATGACGAAACAGATTGTGGCCCTGCTTGCTTGGCTGCAATTTTTGGAAAATATGGTTTAAAAGTTTCAATAGCAAAAATACGAGATATAGCCGGGACAGACCGTCAGGGAACAAGTGCATGCGGACTTGTAAAGGTAATTGAACACTATGGGTTTGAGCAAAAGGTTGTTGAAGCTGATAAAAATGCATTAACTCAAAAATTGCCCTTGCCTGCTATTGCTCATGTAGTGATTGACAATACCTTGCTTCATTATGTGGTTATTACTAAAATAAAAGATAATACTGTAGTAGTTTCTGACCCTGCAAAGGGGAGTGTAAGGTACAAAAAAGAAGATTTCCTTAAAATATGGACCAATGTTCTAATTCTTATTGCACCAACGAAAGAATCTCAAAAGGGTAATAAAAAGGAAAGTACTTTATCTAGTTTTTTTCGTTTGCTTATTTCGCAAAAATGGCTTTTATTAAGGATCTTTATTCTGTCTATGATACTGACCTCAATAGGCATTATAACTTCTTTTTATTATCAGGTTTTAATGGATAATATAGTTCCGAGCCTTTCGATAGAAATGCTTAATTATGTGTCGGCTATTACTTTGAGTTTGTTCTTAGTACAGATATGTTTAAATTTTTTTAGAGGCTTATTAATAGTAAAATTAGAGCAAAACATAGATATACCCATAATGCTTGGATATTACAATCACGCTTTAATTTTACCTATGAAGTTTTATTCTATGCGTGATACCGGCGAAATCATATCTAGATTTAATGACGCTTCAAGTATAAGAGATATTGTATCGGAAGCGTCATTAACAATTATGATGGATACTATTATGGCAGTCGTAGGTGCAGTAGTTTTATTTAACAGCAACAGGCTATTATTTTTGATTTCTGTAGTTATGTTGATTTTGTATGGAATAATAGTTTTTGTATATAATAAACCAATTAAAAAAATCAACAGAAAAATAATGGAGATGAATTCTAAGGTTACATCTCAATTTGTTGAAACTATAAACGGTATTGAAACAATTAAAGCCTTTAATCAGGAAGATAACGAAAAAGAAAAAACGGACAAATTGTATAGGAAATTTTTAAAAAGGGTATTTAACGGAGGCGTATTATCTCTTAGCCAGCAGACTGTAACTATGTTTGTTGCAGTTGTAGGAGAACTTGTCATCTTATGGATTGGCGCTACTTATGTTATTAAAGGAGAACTGACGATTGGTGAGCTAATAACTTTTAATGCGTTATTAGGATATTTTATCGAACCAATAAAAAATTTAATTAATCTTCAACCGCAAATACAAACGGCAGTTGTAGCGGCCGATAGATTAGGGGAAATTCTTGATATATCTCCGGAATACGAAAACAATGATATGTGCACAGCTTATGATAGTGAAATCAAGTTTGACAATCTTATAATCTCGAATCTGAATTTCCGATATGGAACACGAGACCTTGTATTAAAAGATATTAATTTAGAAATTAATCATGGAGAAAAAATAGCATTTGTTGGCGAAAGCGGTTCAGGAAAAACTACTTTGGCTAAATTATTGGTAAGGTTATATGAGCAGGAAAAAGGAAATATTAAACTTGATTCCGTTGATATAAGGGATTTTCCAATAAGTCAGATAAGAAATAATTTTTCTTACATATCGCAAAATGCTTTTCTTTTTAGCGGAACAATAAAAGAAAATTTGTTGTTTGGTAATTCTGATGCAAGTGATAATGATATATTAAGAGTTTGTAAAATATGTGAACTTGAAGAATATATTAACAGTCTACCGTTAAAGTATAACACCAGAATAGAGGAAAACGGCAAAAATTTGTCAGGCGGTCAAAAACAACGTTTAGCAATAGCAAGAGCTTTATTAAAAAATCCGAAAATTTTAATTATGGATGAGGCTACGAGTAACCTGGATTATATTACTGAAAAAACTATCGAAAATACAATTAATAAGTTTTCGAAAAATATGACAACAATAATCATAGCTCATAGACTTAGCACCATTAAGGATTGTGACAAGATTTTTGTGTTCAAAGACGGTCAGATAGTTGAAACCGGAAATCATAGAGATTTACTAAAGCAAAGGGGGTATTATTATCAACTTTGGAATGGACAAGATAAGAACAATATTTAGAAATGATATTATGAAAAGAAAATTATTGACAAGAAAAAGAAAGGAACATATAGCGGCATATCTGTTTATATTGCCATCATTTTTAGGGATAGCAGTTTTTTACGTTGTGCCGTACATAATTTGTTTTATAAAAAGCCTATACGTTGGAGGCACTTTTGTAGGAATAGAAAATTACATACAGCTTTTTCAAAACAACACATTTTTGCTTGCACTTAAAAACACGGGCATATTTACAGTTACGGCAATACCGCTTTTAATGGTGATTTCGTTTTTGATAGCGTTGTTTCTTAATTCTTTTAAGAAATTATCTTCCTTTTTCAGAAGTGCATTGCTTATTCCTGTTGTAGTTCCGATTGCATCTCTGATTTGCGTGTGGCAATTAGTTTTTGATGATTACGGTGCAATCAACGGATTACTTAATTCACTTGGATTTAATACTGTTGAATTTTTTAATTCCGAGTGGTCAATGGCTATGATTATTTTTATCTATATATGGAAGTATTGTGGATTTTGTGTGATTCTTTTTACGGCAGGCATTGCCAATGTTTCGCAATCTCTCTACGAAAGTGCAAGGCTTGATGGTGCAAGTTCATTTCAAATAGTTACAAGAATTACTATACCGATGATTACACCGACAACATTTTTTGTTTTCCTTATGGAATTGATATATTCTTTTAAAATCTTCCGTGAGGTTTTTGCATTGTTCGGTAATTACCCAAATGCTAATGTATATTTTTTGCAGAATTTTATTAATAACAATTACTACAATCTGAATTATCCCAGACTTTCGTCAGCATCAATAATTTTATCCGTGTTTATGATAATTGTTCTGCTCGCATTCTTTATCTTTGAACGCAGGCACAGCTTTGCGGAATAGGGGGCGATAAAGTGAAAAAAGCAGTAAAAATAATTAAATACATTATTCTGATTTTAATTACGGCGGTTTTTCTTTTCCCTGTTGTATATATGATTGCCTGTTCCTTTATGTCAAATTCACAGGTTGGCTCTATGCTCGACTTTACGAACGGAGAATACAAGGAAATCAGTCTTATTCCTGAGATGTTCTCGCTTGAACAGTATTATCAGGTGTTCTTCAGACGCCCTGAATATCTTATTAAATTCTGGAACTCGGTAATTATAACATTTCCAACGGTGATAGGACAGGTCATTGTATCTGCACTTGCGGCGTTTGCCTTTGCAAAGCTTAAATTTCCGTTCAGAGATAAGCTGTTTTTTGTTTATATTGTTCTGTTAATTTTACCGTTGCAGGTAACTCTTGTGCCAAACTATATAGTGCTTGACAATCTTGATTTGCTTAATAGTTTTCTCGCAGTAATACTGCCCGGTACATTTTCTGCATTTGGAATTTGTCTTTTAAGACAGAGCATAAAGTATATTCCCGAATCATCTATCGAAGCCGCAAGAATTGATGGTGCGTCATATTTTAAGATATTTACAAATATTATTCTCCCTCAGATTAAGGGCGGACTTATAACCCTTACTCTGCTTTGCTTTATAGATAACTGGAATGTGGTTGAACAGCCGCTTATCTACTTTGATGATGAGGCTATGTATCCGCTTTCAATCGGGCTGTCGGATATCAGCAGCTCCGACTACGGCATAATTTTTGCCTGCGGAGTTATGTTTATGATAATTCCATTGCTTATTTATCTTTACGGACACAGGGATATTGATTCACCGTTTGTTCAGGTCGATAAAAATTAGGAGTGGCAGATATGAAAAAAGATAAATTAAAAAAATATTCAATACGCTTTGGAATTACATTTTTAATTGTAATAGCCTTTCTTACATACTTTTCCGGTACAATAGATAATATGCTTTTGCCACAGGTGAAAGTCAGCGATGTAGCATATGGCACCATTAACGGTGAACAGAGCCGAGACGACAGGTATTTAATACCGCTTTCTGCTGTTATTGCTATGGGAGATACCGGCTCTGTGTTTGTTACAAAAACAGACGAAAATAACAAGACAACCGTAAGCGAAGCTACTGTAAATATTAAAAACAGTGACGATTTATATTATGAGGTAACTTCTGATGAAATGTACGGCGGTATGAAAGTAGTATATTCAACTTCAAAGAGTATTTCAAACGGCGACAGAGTGTATATTGTGGAGGAATAACAGATGTCAAAGAAGAAAATTTTGTCTGTTGCTCTGATAAGTGTTTTGACGGTATTTGTATTTTGTCTTTGCTTTTATTTCAGTGGTAATGCGCTTAATCAATTGCCAAGCATAACGCAGATGAATTATAATCTCAAGTCTGATGAAAAACCTTTGACAGTAAAAGATATGAATAATTTATCGGACAGAATTTCATTTAATCAAGTCAGCTTTTGTGCAGAACTTGATGAAACAAATGTAAAGGAAGAAACTGTTACACCTGTTCTTACAAATGAATTTTATTTTGAAATTTACGGACAAAAACTTAACGGTGACAGTATTACTAAGGAGAATATAGAAAATGAAGACAAGGTTGCAGTTATCTCAAGCAGTCTTGCACTTAAATTGTTTTTTAATACAGATGCAGTAGGGAAGACAATAACGCTTAATGATGAAGTCTATACGATTTGCGGTGTTATTCAGGAAAGCGAAAACATTATTAACAGTCTTTCGAGTGATGGAAAGCAGAGAGTTTACATTCCCTATACCTGTTATAGCGGATATGAAAATTGTGATGTATATACTATTTCATATGACAATTCGGCAAGCTCTGCACCATTAATTGAGCAGATGAAATTATCTCAATACCACTCGACAAATTTTTCTGAAAAAGCAAAGGTAATCAAAAACTTTGAACACATTATATATCTGATACTATTCATTGCTTTGTGTTTTATATCGATGAAACTATGGTACAGAATTTGCAAAAAACTTATCAAAGATATAAAAGAAAATCTGAATGAAATTTACTTTTTAAATTCTTTTAAATCCATACCGCACAAATACACTTTATTGATTATAACGGTACTTGGCATACCCACTGTATTGTTAGTAATATTTCTTCTGTCCGATTTTAACATTTTTATAATTTCCAAGTACATCCCATATGACAATATTTTAGATGTGCCTTATTACATATCAGCTGTTGTTAAAAATTCAAATGACATTAATTCTCTTGCATTGATGGGCAATACTTTTCTTGTTAATCTCTACTCAAGTTCTTTTTCAGTCCTTGTGTGGTTGCTGGTTATATTTGCGTTGTTTTCTGTAGTTCTTTTTAGTATTGTTAATATAATAATAAATAGAATAATTTTGTTAGTTCAAAATAGAGGCTAAGATTACTCAATTTTTAGAGAAAGGAAAATTTATACAATGTTATTAAAATTTGAAAAACTCAGGGAAGAGCGACCAAAAGTTAGAAGAGTCTTTGATGAAATAAGTGATTTTTGTGATAAAATGTTAGTTGTAAACTATATTATTCTGTTTGTTTGTTCTGTAGTCATAATTGGTGTACCAACTGCATTAGCTTTTTTATCCTGTCCTGAAGATATTCGTGTATGGATTGCGTCAATTGTAGGTGGAATTTTATCTCTGGTTGTTATTCCGCTGTTAATTAATCATATAAAACGCAAACAGAAAATGGTTGACGAATTATATGAAAATAATAGGCCTTTATATGAAAGATTGAGTGATATATTAGTCAAGTTGTTAGCGGATGAATACATTGCTCATAATAAAAATGTACGTGCTGAAATGAATACTGCTGCAAAACAAAATCTAATTATATCTTCATTAAAGAAGTTTATTTGCGAAAATTATGAGAAAATGTGCAATACATTTTCGGTGAGTTTAATATGGGATATTGTTGATGTATATAATGAATGTTTGAATGATATTACAAAATATAGCAATATTCGAGCTAAAGTCAGAAAATGTTTTCGTAATATGAGAAGAGATTCAGGTGCAAAAGGTTCATTTTATATTAATCAGGGTGTAATAACTATGCTTTGTTCTGACAATAACGAAAATAGATAAAATACATAAGAAATAATTTAATATATGCTTGTTAAGTGTCGACAGGTTTTAGCTTTTAATGCTATACTTGTCGGCACTATTTTTTGCCATTTTTGCATTAAAAGCAGGAAGGGCAAAATGATTTATAGAAACAAAAGTCCTCCAATTGATCTGAAATAAAGATTTCAGGATTGATTGGAGGACTTTTTATGAAATGTATAAGTTCAAATAATAAAGAAATAAAAATAATTGATTTAAATGAAGAGTATCCCGGATTAACATCAAATGTCCGCTGGGCAGTTGTGTCCGATATGAATTATCAGGAGCTTTCAAATGAATTTGGTGAAGAACTCAAGCCATTTACTCCGTTTCTTATTCTTACGGAAGAACAGGGTGAAGAAATTATTAGGTATAACCGAAATCAAGAAAAATTTGATTGGCGTATGCGTAACAAAGAAGATTTTATCGGATATGAAGATGGAAGAACTGAAAGCGTACATAAGGTGAGATGTGGTGAAAATCTTATAAGTTCAATAGAGCTTAAAGATGAATATTCAGCTTTATATTCCGCTTTAGATGATCTGACTGATAAACAGAGAGAAAGGATTATATTGAACTACATAAATGGTTTGTCAGAAAGAAAAATCGCCGCTTTGCAGGGGGTGTGTCAGAAATCCGTACATGAATCTATTGCATCAGGATTGAAAAAATTAGAAAAATCAGAAAAATTAAAAGCTTTTTTGAGAAATACCCCCTCAAAAGCTTATTCCCCCTCCTAATTAATGAAGGGGTTATTTTCCAACCTCTGTTGAACATTGAAAACTGAATATCAGCACATCAGATACTTTCCTTCTGCTGTTCGGAACGGACAAGCCACATGAGCGAACATATTTTATATATCTTCAGGACTCAGACATTGAAAGGCAAATTCAATGACGGCGATGACAGGCAGATGGGATAATGATACTTCCGTCAAGTCAAAAGTCGAGCGTGATAGAACCGTCGCAACCAAAGATGGCGGCCGTGGGAGATCCTCACGGTGGTGAAATTCCAATGGAGCTATATGCAATAGCCGTCTGATGTGTTCCTTGTTGCAGGGCATCGAGGATAAATAGCGACAACAGGATAGCGTGAAAATTAGAGCTATCTATAAACGATTGATATTATCCCGACAGCAGAAGATTTTTTGTTTTCTTCTGTCGGGGTATTTAGAAGAAAATTACTGAAAGAAGGTGTTAAAATGTTAGGATTTATGATTGGTCTTTTTGTCGGTGCTTTTATCGGCGTTTGCGTTATGTGCCTGTGCAATGCAGCGGCAAAAGCTGATGAGCAGATGAAAGATAATATAGATGACAAAAAATAAGGAACAGGTGATAATTTGAACGAAAACTATATAAATGAAAATAACATTGATTCAGAACACAGAATAGAATCTGTTATAAACGACTGCAAGGTCACAATCTGCTTTTCTAAAAACAGAAATAACCATGTTGAAAGAAATGTTCTTGAAAATCTTTTGGATACATTTGAGAACAGAATGAAAGCTCAGATTGGATGCTGAATTTCTTCAAGTTATTTTTCAGATTTGCTGGATATTATAGGAATTATGTAGTATTGTTGGTTTGCAAAAATCGTATGAATGGGTGATAAAATGAAAAGAGTATATTGCTTGTACAGAGTATCAACCAAAGGTCAGGTTGATAAAGATGATATTCCAATGCAGAAAACCTCGTGCAGAGAATTCGCAGAGCGCAATGGCTGGACAATTCTGAAAGAATTTCAGGAAAAGGGCGTGTCGGGATTTAAGGTTTCGGCAAGCGACCGAGATGCTATTCAGGATTTGAAAGCCGCCGCAGAAAAGAAAGAATTTGATGTACTCCTTGTCTTTATGTTTGACAGAATAGGCAGAATTGATGACGAAACCCCGTTTGTCGTCGAATGGTTCATCAAACACGGCATAGAGGTGTGGAGCGTTAATGAGGGCGAACAGCGTATGGATAATCATGTGGACAAGCTTATGAATTACATACGATTTTGGCAAGCCAACGGTGAGAGTCAGAAAACGTCAGCACGTGTTAAAACTCGCCTTAACCAAATGACGTTAGACGGCAAATTTACCGGAGGTGTTGCACCATTCGGTTACAAACTTATAAAAAGCGGTGAAGTCAATAAAAAGGGAAAAGAACTTATGGACATAGTCGTTGACGATGATGAAGCTCCGATAGTCAAGAAGATATTCGAGATGACAGTTAAAGAGGGTTATGGTTCATATCGAATGGCTGACTTTTTGAACAGTCATGGTATACGAACTCATAACAACAGTAAATTTCAATGCAACACAGTAAATCGTATTTTGAAAAATAAGATGTACTGCGGTTATTTTATATCAGGCGGTGTTGAATCCCCATACATAGAAAGACTTCACATAATTGATGAAAATGTATATGAACAAGCACAATTTATATTAAGTCAGCGTTCTAACAAAAATGAAGAGAAGAAACAAATTGCAAGAACTACGAAAGGCAGTACATTACTTTCCGGAAATATCTATTGCGCTCATTGCGGTCAAAAGATGGTATCAACAAGTTACATTGATAAATATGATAGAGCAGATGGCAGTCAGTATAAGGTTCGCAGGCAGAGATACATTTGCACAAATAAAGCAATGAAACGAGGTGCTTGTGACGGGCAGTCGGCTTATGTAGCGCACAGAATTGACGGTGCCGTGATTGCAACGCTGAGGGATTATCTCGCTAAAATCAAATCAACACCAAAAGATATAGCACTCGAAAAACGCTACAAATCCGAAATATCGGAGTATAGGAGAAAACAGACAAAGCTTGAAAAAGAAATTGAAAAGCTTAAAAGACAGGTGGTTGAATTGTCCGCCGAAATAGGACGCTCTTTACTCGGCGAAAGCCGCTTTACTCCAGACATACTGTCAGCTTCTATTGACAATACAAACGATTTACTCCATAAAAAAGAATTTGAATTAAGTGATATAAAGTTCAAGCTTGCCAATCAGCAAAATGCGATGGGTAAGCTTGATTTTTATTACTCACAATTCAGAACTTGGGCTGATGAGTTTGATAACTCCACAATGGAACAGAAGAAAATGATAGCTTGTCAGCTTATAAGAGAAGTGAAAGTATCACGGGGATACGAATTAGAGATTGTCTTCGACCTTAATTATGAACAATTCCTATCTCTATAAAGCTTAATAGATTGAATTTGTAAACTCAGTCTGCTATAATATTTTCAGCTTAGAAGTGGGTGAATATATATGAGCGAAGAAAATAAGATACAAATTTTTGAAGATAAAAAGATTCGTACTGCGTGGAATGAGTCGGAAGAAGAATGGTATTTTTCCATAGTTGATGTAATTTCAGTTCTGACTGACAGTAACGAACCTCGTCGTTACTGGAGCGATCTTAAGCGAAAGCTTAAAGCTGAAGGAGCAAACCAGTTGTACGAAAATATCGTACAACTGAAAATGCAATCTCCTAAGGATGGTAAAAATTACAAGACGGATGTTGCAAATACAGAGCAACTTTTGAGAATAATTCAATCTATTCCGTCACCAAAAGCAGAACCTTTCAAAATGTGGCTTGCAGAAGTTGGTCGAGAGAGGATTGATGAAACCATAGATCCTGAACTTACCATAGAGAGAGCCCTTGAAACATATCTGAAAAAAGGATATAGCAGAGAGTGGATAAATCAAAGACTTCAGGCTATACAGGTAAGAAAAGAGCTTACTGATGAATGGGATTCTCGTGGCGTTAAGCAGGGTGTAGAATATGCAATTCTGACTGATGAAATTACAAAAGCGTGGTCAGGAATGACAACCCGCCAGTATAAAAATCTCAAAGGATTGAAAAAGGAAAACCTGAGAGATAATATGAGTACGCTTGAGTTGGTACTGAATATGTTGGCAGAAGCTACCACAACCGAGATTTCCAAAGAGAAGAATCCTCAGTCTTTTTCTGAAAACAGAAGTGTTGCAAAAGAGGGCGGAGAAGTCGCCGGAAATGCACGAAAAGATATCGAGGAAAGAACAGGAAAACCTGTGATTACTTCAAAAAATGCCGTCGATTTTTCAAATCTCATTTCCGATGTAATAGAAAATGATTTTGATAAAAATGAATAAAGTATTCTGATTGCCTTGTGAGTTAAAAAATCCCGCAAGGCTTTTATTATATCCCAATTTCCAATTTATTTCTTGGATGTTTTGTAGAAAGAATATTTTTCTGCTTTTTAATACTGGCATGAGTGTAAATTTGCGTTGTCGTAATTGAACTGTGTCCGAGCATTTGCTGAATATATCTGATGTCAACATCTTCTTCAAGCAATAGCGTTGCAAAAGAGTGACGAAACATATGCGGAGTAATGTGCAGCGGCACTTCTGCACCGATTGCATATTTGGTAATCATATTACGAACAGATTGTTCAGATAGACGGTTGCCGAGTCTATTTATAAAGAAAAATTTGTTGTTTGCTATTTCAAATTTAAATGATTGATTATACTTTTTGAGCAACTCCTGAACATTTTGATTGCAGATTTGAATCAGGCGTTCTTTTGAGCCCTTTCCGTAAATTTTGATTATGTAATCATTAAAATCAATTTGTTCAGTCGTGAGTGTGCATAATTCTGAAATCCTCATTCCAGTGGCAAACAGTAATTCAAGTATGAGTGTATTCCGCAGAGCAACTTTCTTAGTATAGTCAGTTTTAGCTTTGGTAAGTTGTAGATAAGCAAACCTAATAATTTGCTCAATATTATTTATGGGAATAGTTTTTGGGAGAATAAAGGGTTCTTTATACTTGATTTGTATCTTATGAAAAGGGTTAATATCAATAAGTTCCTCAATTTCAAGATAGTGAAAAAATGCTTTTAGCGAAGCAATTTTACGCTTCACACTCTTGGGTTTGTACTTAAAATGCAGTAAATCTATGTATTGCTCAATGGATTTTTTGTTTGTCCATTCAGTAGCGGATTTCGTGGTGAATTCAAAATACTGCCGTAAATCAATAGTGTATGATTTTATCGTTTTCTGATCGAGATTTTTCCTTGAAATACAGAATTTTAGGTAATCAGTTGTCAGGTTAGTTGCTTGTACATTTTTTATTTCCATCGCATATAGCTCCTTATTTTTGATAAATTTATTATGCAACAGAATGTAAAGAAAGTCTATTTAAATGCCTATATTTATTTTGCCTAAAATTTTTATTTATTGAGCAATAAACAAAATTGTATTATACAAAATGCATAAAAACACCGTGTGAAATTTTATAACTGATTTGCGTAAAAGTTATTTAAATATTTGTCAAATTATGTTATAATTAATACCATAAAGGGTAATTATTAATGTTTTTATATTACATACCCGAAATATAGATTTAGTTAAGGTTTAATACTTTTTTCTTAGAATGAGATTAAGCACTACATAGACATACACCAGTTGAATGTAAGATGTGTAGTTCTTTCTCATTGGCAAAAATGTATTTTGACTTTGGCTAAAGATAATAAATAAAGGATAACTTACAATTATCTATAACTTAAAACAGGGTGATTCTATATGCT
>ERZ772819.249-NODE-249-length-46110-cov-7.182999_pt1 | contig 46110 bp, 52 predicted proteins | sample MGYA00580860_ERZ772819 | MGnify/ENA primary metagenome ERZ772819 (study PRJEB29015, sample SAMEA2737683) | human gut metagenome | biome: human gut; feature: human-associated habitat; material: faeces | place: China | collected 2012 ...
ATTATTAATTACTTATTGTTTTACATTATATTTAAACTATATCTTTAATTTTAAACTTTTTAAGATTTTATATTCCATTTTAATGCGCCCATTGATTTGGGTGCAATATGAAGGTATGAGTATTATCCAGTGCAACTCTGGAAACCTTCTAATGATTGTTTTTATTCATTACTCCCGCAAAGAGCACTAATAATTTAGTGTTCTTTTTATTTGTATGAAAAGGTGTGATTATATGGTGAAAAGATGGAAGGAAATAGATGAAGTTATAAAACCTACAATAGAAATTCCAAAGGAATTGTACAAATATGATGACATTATGAAGGAAATACCAAACTTTGATAAAACGGATGGAGCAAAGAAAGTGTATGAAAGAAAAGAATACATAATACTAGCAGTAAAGAAAGGATATGTTGTATATAACACTGAGAAGCCATTTATAAAAGGACATTCCCATATATATGGTTTTAATGTCGCTAAAACAGTAATAGATAACTGCATAAGAAAAAAGATGCCTAAAACTAGAAACTTGTATCTATTGACCAGTCATGCGAGGGTAAGTAATGATGAAAAATATATAAGATTAGTTCAGGAATTAATAGAAGCTAAGTCGGACAAAAGAAAGCTAAAATATAGAAATAAAAATATAAATAGCAAAAGGAACAAATAAAATGATATTTAAAATATATTTAGCGTTTGTAATAGTATCGTTAATATCATTTGCATTATATTTTCTAAGAATTAATGAATATTTAGCAGAATAAGGATTGCGATGTGTGGCAAATATGTCTACTGTGAAATGCATAATATATTGCTTTATACCTTTATTTCATATTTATTTTGGCCACGAGTGCTATTACTTTGGAGTTATAGCTAATGATGAAGAGTTTGAAGAATTTTATAATGGAAATGAGGAAGATGCTTAAATAGAAAAGATAATGAGGTGGTGATATGGCAAGGGTAAGAAGTCCAAACAGAGATAAAGCATTTGAGATATATAAATTAAATAACGGTGAAATCTTACTCAAGGATATTGCTACGCAGCTTGGGGTTAAAGATACTCAGATAAGGAAATGGAAATCTCAAGACAAATGGGAAGAAAAAATAAAAGGAACGTTACCTAAGAATAAAAGGAACGTAACTAATAAAAAAGTAGCTAAAAAGAAGAATACAGAACAGACTGATTTTAATGAAGTTGAGTCAATATTAGAAAATACTAAGCTTACTGATAAACAAAAGCTTTTCTGTATTTATTATATAAAGAGTTTTAATGCTACCAAAGCTTATCAGAAAGCTTATCAATGCAAGTATGATGTAGCTAATTCAGAAGGATATAAGCTTCTTGTAAAACCTTGTATCAAATTAGAAATACAAAAGCTTAAGAAAAATAAACTTAATAGAGCTATGTTAAGTGAAGATGATATATTTCAAAAGTATATAGATATAGCTTTTGCAGATATAACAGATTACTTAGAGTTCAATAGTAAGGAAGTACAAGGCGAATATGGAACATACACTAAAAATACTATAAGCCTTAAAAATAGTGGCGAAGTAGATGGAAGCTTAATAAGTGAGATATCAGAAGGCAGAGACGGAATAAAAATAAAGCTACAAGACAAAATGAAAGCATTGCAATGGCTATCAGATAGAATGGACTTATTACCTACTAGTGTAAAAACTAAACTTGATATAGAAATGCTTAAACTGGAAGTGGAAATGAACAAACATGATAATACACAAGAAGAAGTAGAAAACGATGGATTTATAGAAGCTTTAAACAATGCGACAGATGAGGTATGGAACGATGAATAAGCTTGATGTTTTAAAAAAGAAATGGTCCAAAATAAAAAATAATAAAGTCCATACAGTGAAAAAAGCTACTATAAAATTTAAACCATTTTCCACTAAACAAAAGAAGGTCCTTACATGGTGGATGGACAATTCACCAGTACATGATATGGATGGAATTATAGCAGATGGAGCTATACGTTCAGGGAAAACTATATCGATGTCATTATCTTATGTTGTATTTGTCATGGAAAAGTTTAATGGACAAAACGCTGGTATGTGCGGTAAAACAATAGGCTCATTTAGAAGAAATGTACTGTTTTGGCTTAAATTAATGTTAAAAGCTAGAGGATATAATATACAAGATAAAAGAGCAGACAATCTATTAATAGTAACAAAAGGTAATGTTACTAATTATTTTTATATATTTGGTGGAAAAGATGAAAGGTCACAGGATCTTATTCAAGGGGTTACATTGTGTTCGTGTTTCTTTGATGAGGTTGCGTTAATGCCTGAATCTTTCGTTAATCAAGCCACTGGTAGATGTTCAGTGACAGGAAGTAAGTTTTTCTTCAATTGTAACCCAGGGGCACCTTTCCATTGGTTCAAGAAAAAATGGATAGATGAAGCTGAAAAGAAAAATTTATTGTATTTACATTTTACAATGGATGATAATTTGTCTCTATCAGAAAAGATAAAAGCTAGATATAAAGCAATGTATACTGGAGTGTTTTATAACAGATATATTTTGGGTTAACATATTGGCCCCACATATCAGAAATGATATGTTGCAAATTGGGTTAAAATTGGAAGGCTAAGTACATAAGTACAAATGTATATGCTAATCAATTACCAATCCTAATGAGAAATCTTAGGAAGGTTTAACGACTAGATAAAGTAAGCTAAGTAGAAGATACTCTTTTGAGTATCTTTTTATATGCAGAAATATCCACGAAATCCAAAACCTTACCAAGTAAAGTTGAAGGTTATGAGATAGTCTGAACTATATAGAAATGTATAGAAGTGAAGGATAAAGAGTCTTTACGATAACAAATGCAATGGGCAGTGGCAGATGGAGCTATATATCCTATGTTTAATCCGGAAATACACGCAGTTCAAATGAAAAGAAACTGGACAAGGATATTTATAGCTGGAGACTTTGGGATACAAAATGCCACTACTTTTGGCATATTTGGATATTACGCACCTGAAAAGAGATATCATCAAATAGCATCCTATTATCATAATGGTAGAGAAGAAGGGCAAAAGACAGTAAAAGAGTATGTGTCAGATTTAAAGAATTTTATACGAGAAAACATGGTTATGCCAGAATATATTGCTATTGACCCAAGTGCAGCACCACTAAGAGTAGAACTACTAAAAGATGAATATTTTAGTAGACATAATATAAGAATTATAGCAGCTAAAAACAATGTAGAAATAGGAATACAAATGGTATCTTATTTACTTAATATAAATAAATTCACTTTAGATCCAAGCTGCATTCATGATATAGAAGAATTTGGTTCGTATGTATGGGATAGTGATAAATTAGATAAAGGAAAAGAAGAAGTTGTAAAAATAAATGACCATGCCATGGACAAGATAAGATATGCACTAATGACAGATACAACTATACATAGAACATTTGATAGAGAGCTTAAACTATTTAGCGGTAAAGGAGCAAGAGAATAGGAGGCGATAAAGTGGATATATATAACAAAATAGAAAAATCGTTACTAGGATTAAATAGTACTGATACCAAGTTTGCCAAAGAACTCCAGGAAGTAAAAAAATATTATGAATTCTATGAAGGTAGACCAGAAACAATTGAAGATGACACAGAAGATGAAAGAGGGCAACTATGGAAAGTAAAAACTGACGATTATAAACCTACTAGAGAAATCAGAAATATAACTAAGAAGCTAATGAAAAAGCAGAAAAGATTTATGACCGCAGTAAAACCAGATTTTATTATTAAATCAATCGATGGAGCAGATGTTGAAAGAGTTGATAATAAAAAAGCTATAATAAATAAGATATTAAATGAAGGCAAGTTTTGGAATAAATTTTCTAAAGCTTTTTTAGATTGTACAATTGGGAAAAGAGTAATGCTCTGCTTGATTACTGATATAGATAACAAAGGAAATGTACTATCAGAAAAACCTATCAAATTTAGATTTTATACAATGCCAGAGTTTACATATGAGTATGACTCAAATGACTGTGACAAATTAGTTAAGGTTCAAATAGCATATCAAGATGAAACTACTATGGGTAAAATTCAAACAGAACAAAGATGGCATAAATGGACCTATGAAATGAGAGTCAATGAATGTTGGGCAACTTACCAGGTTGTTGATGGTATAAATACTCAAGCATACATAGAAGCAGTGAATGAAAATGGTGAAAAAGAAAAAAAAGAAATTAAGCAAGAATGGAATACGGGATTGAATCAATTACCATGTAAAATAATATTCAATGATGGATTAACAGGAGATATAAGAGGACACAGTGACATAAAAGATTTAATAGATATGGCCATAGGTTATAATAAAACTATTTCCGATTATAGAGATGCATTAAGATTTAAAATGTTTGAACAAGATGTATTTGTAAATGCAGATCCTAGTTCTATTGCTGGCATTAAAATAGCACCTGGTTCAATAATTGATTTAAAAGGAGACCAAAGTTTATCAATGGATGGAAATATTCCTACTCCTGCATATGGAAAATTAACATCTACATTTAATTTTCAAAATGCAGCCGATAGTTATTTGACTGGACTAAAAAAGGATATGTACGAGTTGATGGATCAACCTTTGCCAGAGTCATTAGTTAATGTAGCAAGCGGTAAAGCGCTTAGAATGTTAAACGATGATTTAATAGGAAGATGTGAAGAAAAATGGCAAGAATGGGATGATGCATTTAGATGGCTAATAGATATAATAATTGAAACTGTAAATAAAGGAAATCTTTATAGGGATGTAGAAAACATTGAGGATTTAAATTTAAATACATCATTAGAATTTTATCATAATTATCCAATACCAGATGATGAAACAGAGACAAAAGAATTAGCTATGAAAGAAGTTGAAGCTAATGTACGTTCGCATCAATCATATATAAGAGACTTCGGAGAAGCGCAAGAAGCTGATAAGGAATTCGAAGAAATATTAGATGAACAAGATAAACTTAATATGACACTTAATAGTTCTAGTGGATTAGATGATTTTAATGCTGGCGGTGAAAGCAATGGATAAAGCGATTTGTGACAAATGTAATAGAAAATTCACAATAAAACTTCATACAAAAGAAATAGACAATATGCAAATAACTTATTTTAAATGCCCTGAATGTTATAAAGAATACATTGTAAATGTAACAGATGAAAAGCTTAGAAAAGATATGCTTAAAGCTATAGAGCTAAGAAATAAGATGATTAGTGATGTAAATGATAAAGAAGCTATAAGAGATTATCATATTATAAAAACTAAGAATTGTATAAGAGGTAAAAAACTTAAAGAAAAATATTTGGGTGGTTAATATGAATAGATATTTAAACGATTTAAATAATTACCTAAAAAGAAACAAATTAAAACTTAATAAGCAAGAGCAGCAAGCAATACTTAAAGCATATAATAAAGCTTTTGATAGTATGTTGAAGCAATATAAAGCTAATTCACATAAGAAAAATGCAACTCAAATAGCAAGAACAGCATACTGCAAACAATTACATAATGAAATTCTAAAAATTATTAAAGAATACAATATGAAAGTTACTGATAATATTCTTAATGCACATGTTGATATGCTATTTAAAGATACATATTATTATAAAGATACTGAACTATACAAACAAGTAATGAAGCAAGTCAGTATAGTTAATAGGCAAGTAATAGAGCAAATGATTAAAGGACAAATATATAAAGATGGCCAAGGGCTTAGTAAAAGACTATGGAAAAGTGTTAGCAGAAGTGGTGATAAGATAGAAGAAGCTATTACAAGCATGATAGCTGAGGGAAAAGGAGCTACTGAAATAGCTAAAAATTTAACTCAATTTGCTAAACAAGGCCATAGGACTTGGGATAAAGCTAAGACAAAAGAAAAGTTAGGTAGTGCTTATGCTAATAGGTATGGAGCTGGTGGTATAGATTATGAAGCATTAAGGCTTGCAAGAACTACGCTTAATCATCAAGCACAATTAACTCAAAAGAATGCAAACAAAGTTAATCCATATGCCCAAAAGTTAAAATGGCATAGTGTACACCAAGCAGGAAGAACTTGTCAACAATGTGAGGATAGGGATGGGGAAATATTTAATGTAGAGGATTGCCCATTTGACCATCCTAATGGATTATGCCATCTTGAAAATGTATTCTGTATTGATGGAAAAGAAGTATCTAATATTCAAATGGCAGAAGACATAGGCAAATGGATTAGAGGGGAAGAAAACAGTGGCACTATGGATATATTGTATGGAGATATTCCATTATAGGAGGATATTAATATGAATGAAAAAGATATGAAGCTATTTAGCTTCTTTTTTTATTATCTTTCATTAATTTAAAATCCATAAATTGGAAATAATATGAATATAGAGAACTTGCGGGATAATTACCCGCCTTCTAAAAATAATAAATCAACGGAAAGGATTGATGTTAATGTTAGTAGAAGTACAAAAATTAAATAAAGAAGAAGTAACTGTTGTAAGCAGCTTAGATGTAGCAGAAACTTTTGAAAAAGAACACTACCATGTTCTTGAAGACATAAGAACAATAGAAGACAAAATTAGTAGCCCCGAATTTTCGGGTTTGTTCTTTGAAAGTAATTATAAAGCTAAAAATGGTAAAAAGTTACCTATGTATTATATGAATAGAGATGGTTTTACATTATTAGCTATGGGATATACAACAGAAAAAGCAATGCAATTTAAGTTAGCTTACATAAAACAATTCAATGCTATGGAAAAACAACTAAAAGAAAAATTAGTTGAAAGACAAAAGGGCATAGCGGTACGACAAGCATTAACAAAATCAATCCAACAATCAAATGAAAATGAAAGAATGCATGGACATGCATATTCAACTTATACAAACTGTATTTACAAAGTAATATTTAATAAAAATGCTAAACAACTAAGAGAAGAATATGGAATAGATAAAAAAGCTAATCCGAGAGATTATTTTAGTTCAGAAGAATTAAAAGCAGTTCAATCAATGGAATGCTTAGTAAGTGGATTAGTGGATTGTGGTTGGGATTATAATCAAATAAAAACATTCATTCAACAAACTAATACAAAAGCTTTAATGGAAGCTTAAATTTATATTTTGAAATAAATAACAGGATAGCCTTCGGGTTATCTTTTTTTATGCCCTAGGCATGGCGTAAAAAGGCTTAAGTTCTTGGTTACTTCATAACCTTGTATGATAAAAATACTTTTTCTATGTTTTAGCAAAAACATTGATATATCATCCACCAGGATGTAAAAGGAGGATTTAATATGGCAAAACAATTAAAAGATTTCTTAGCAGGACTAGATAATGCTGCTGAAATAGAGAATAAAATAAATGATGCTTTAAAAGAAGCTGGATGTAAAATTTTCGTTGATGATGGTAAAGAAAATATATATGTACCTAAAACTAGATTAGATTCTAAGATATCGGAGCTTAAAAACTCCAATGATAAAATAAAAGAACTAAATACACAAATAGGTACACTTAAAGATGAATTAAAAGGCACAGAAGGAGCTTCTGAAAAGATAAAAGTCTTAGAAGATTCAATAGCAAATTATGATAAGACTGTTAAGGAAATGCAATTAAATAATGCCGTAAAAGATATGGCCTTAGAATTTAAAGCTAAGGACAATACAGGTAAAGATATACTAGCTTTTTTAGATAAAAGTAAAATAACTGTAGGTACCAACGGTGAAGTTACTGGAATTAAAGAGCAAGTAGAAAGCCTTAAAAAAGAAAAATCTTATTTATTTGAAATTGAAGAACAACAAAATAAAGGTGGATTTAATTTTTTTGGAACTGGATCACCAGGAAAACCAAGTAATTTAAATCTATTTGGTTCTAAGACAACAAATGAAGGAGATTTTGGAAAAATGCTATCGAAACAAAACAAACCAAATTCAGATGAACAAATAGATAGCGATTATTACTTTAAAAAATAGGAGGAAAATAACATGCCAAAATTAAATACTACAAAAATATTAGCACCTGAAAAAACTTTTTTAGCATTTCCTGACCATTATGTTAATGTAACTGCTAAAATAGAATATTCAGTATTAAAAACATTTACTACTACTGACCCAGCAGGAAATAAAGCATTATTAGCTGGACAAGTGGTAGCACTTGCAGATGATGGAACTGTTACTAAATCCGCTGCTGCAGCAAGCTCAACTAAAGCTACAGGAAACGCAATAGTATTCAATACAGTAAGATTAGATGATTATACTGAAAATACTGATGACTATGTAAATGTAACAGTACTTGTTCATGGATTCGTTAGAAAAGATAGACTAAAAGATGCAGCTAACTTAGATGCACCATTAATTCATGTAATAGCACAATAATTCAAAGGAGGCAAAGAATATGAATATTAATTTATTTGATTTTATAAACGCAAAAGAAATAGCCGCTTTTGTAACTGAAAAACCAGAAAATAAAATACCATACTTTGGTGAAACTTTATTCCCGGCGCAAAAGCAATTAGGAACAGATATAAGTTGGTTAAAAGGGGCAAATGGATTGCCAGTAGCAATACAACCTTCTAACTATGATGCAAAAGCAAGAATGAGAGAAAAAGAAGGATTTGACAGAGTTGCTACTGAAATGGCATTCTTTAGAGAAGCAATGAGAATTGGTGAAAAAGATAGACAACAAATAAATCTTTTATTAAATAATCCACAATCTCAATTGGCTTTACCTCTTATAAGAAATATTTTCAATGAAACAGCTAGATTAGTTGAAGGAGTTAGAGCTCGAGCTGAAATAATGAGAATGCAATTATTAACATCCGGTAAAATAGATGTTACTTCTGCTGACGGTAGAGCAAAATATATATATGATTATGGCCAAGCTAATAGTTTTAAGCCAAGACAAGGAACTGCTGGATGGGGAAATGATACAGCTGATCCAGTTAAGGATATAATAGCTTGGTGCGATTATATGGAAACTAAAACAGGTACTAGACCAACTAGACTTGTAATGAACAGAAATACTTTCTTAAAATTATATGGAAGTAAAAAAATTCATTTAATGATGTATCCAAACGATAACAATACTAATTATTTTGTATCTGAAGCTCAATTGAAAGCATTCGTAGAAGATGTGACTGGATGCTCTATATTTATATATTCTAAAAAAGTTGCAAATTTAGACAACTCAACAGGATTAGCATCTACTTCTCCAGTATCATTAATACCAGATAATAAAGTTGCAATAATGCCATCTGGTCCTTTAGGCTCAACTTGGTATGGAACAACTCCTGAAGAGTCAGACCTTATGACAGGCTCAGATGCTCAAGTATCAATAGTAAACACAGGAACTGCAATAACTACTTATAAAGAAAAACACCCTGTGAATGTAGTTACAATTGTATCTTCTGTGATGATACCTTCATTTGAAACAATTGATTATTGTGCAGTTGCAGATATAAGTGCAGCCAAAACAGGTGGCAGTACAGGAGATATAATATAATTTAGCTCATTTATATTCCTTTTATATAACCTCTAGGTTTAGAGACTTCTATTCCTAGGGGTATTTTAACGTAAGGAGGAATTTTAATGTTAAATGTAGAACAAGCGAAAATATTTTTACAAGAAGAAAATTATCCGTATTTCTCAGATGATCAATTAGAAGCTATGTGCAATTTATATGATGATATGAATGAATTATGCTATGTTGCTTGCATGATGAAAGCAGATGCTCAAGATATTACAGTTGGACCAATCAGCATAAAAAATAATTCTCAAATGTGGCAAAATTTAGCTCAAATGTTTTATAAAAAATGGATGGCAAATCCCAGTGGCGCTTCAACTATATCTAAATCTTTAACAGGGAAGTGTGTAGGTAGAGCAGATGAATATTAATGCTATAAAATCAAAAGTCGATGCAGTTATCAATCAATATGGCACAGAGATAAAAGTATACAGGGATATTTATAGCGAGGACGAATACGGATGTAAAAATTTAAATGAGAATATGGCATATATAGGTACAATAAAAGGAATTATAGACAATGCTAGTAGCTCACGTTTACCAACCAAAACTAACGAGAGACAAGGAATTGTAGAGTTAGATGCCTCAGCAACTTTATACATGCCTTACGAGAAAGATATTCTTATACAAGAAGATGATTATCTTGAAATTGATGGGATTTATTATAGAGTTGGGATTTTCTTAGACATAGTACACTACAATTTATTATATGAAATACCGATTGAAAGGATTGAGTTAAATGAGTGATATTACTATAGATGCTAGTGAAGTAATAAACAACCTAAGAAATATGGACCAAAGAACTAAGGCAGGAATAACTACCATAGGCAATACCGTAGCTTCTCAAATGAAAGAATATGCTCAATCTAATCATAAATGGATTGATAGAACTGGTAGCGCAACAGCCGGGATTACTGCAGACGCTAAATGGGAAGGAACAACACTTGATATATCTATTACTCATGGTGTTGACTATGGTATATGGCTTGAGACTAGAAGAGCTTTTGAAGGTAAATATAAAATATTAGAAGAAGCTAGAGACAGTCAAATTGAAACATTTAAAAGTATGTTATTAGCACTGAGATTATAGGCGGTGAATGTATGTGAACCGTATTAAAATATATGAAATGCTAAGTGAAATATGTAAAGTCGATATAACACAACAAGTTAAAAGCAAAATATCAGAAGATACTTTAGTATTAAAACAAAATAGTGTGTTAACTAGTATGAATAATGATTTGGCTGGATGGGACATATGGATTATATATATTTATTGCCCTAATAGTCCAATTAAATTAGATGAATTAAGAAAAAAAGTTATAAGAATGTTAACTGAAAATGACATTGAAGTAATACATGAATTAAAACAAGAGTACTGGGATGAAAATTTGCATTGCTACATATCAACGGTATCATGCAAAACACCGAGTACCTATGTTTATTAAAGGAGGATTGAAACGAATGGCAATATTATACAATATCAAGAAAGTTGTACTGACTGAACTTGATGAGTCAACTGGAGCTGCTAAAAATAGTGGAATAGCAACTCACATTAAAACTGCACAAAAAGCAGAACTAGAAGCTGTGTTAAGCGAAGGCGATGAAGATATATTAAGAAGCCCAGAGCAAATACTCGCAGTTGTAAGAACTAATGATTTAATCTACGGATATGATATGACTTTAACTGATAATACTTTTGACGCCAAAGCAGCTGAATTAGTTGCAGGTTATAAAGTTACTGGTTCTGGCAAGGAAGAAAAATGGTCTACTCCAATGATGACAGAAGGATTTACAGGGAAACCATTTAAATGCGATATATATGTTGCAAACTATTCAGGAGACTCCATAGTAAATTATGTAAAAATTACTCTTAATAAATGCTATGGAAAATTCCCAGATATGGAAGTTGGCGACGGATATTACGCACCTGAATTTAAGATAAAAGCAAGAGAAAATACAAAAGCTAGTCTTCCAATAAAAGAAATAACTTTCGTTGATGAAGTGCCAGCTGACCCAGAAGCATCTTAGAAAAACTGTTAGGAGGAATATAAATGAGTGTTATAAGTGCTGAAGCTTTTAAAAATAAAGCTACAAGAATTATAAAAATAGATGGATTTGAACCAAATGAAAAAATCGAAGTAAGAATAAAACCTGCGAGTATGTTAGGAATGATAGCAGTGGGAAAACTTCCTAATAATCTATTACAAACAGTAGATGATTTATTTATTAGTAAAGGTAATAAAAAATCAAAGGGAAAAGTTGATACATCTGATATGAATCCAGATGAACTTAAAATGGTAATGGAAATGATAGATACTATCTGTAGAGATTGTATGGTAGAACCGTTATTTGATGATATAAAAATGTTTATGACTGACGCTCAAAAGATGCAAATAATGAGTGAATCAACGGGAACTGTTAATGCAGTTATACCCTTTATTCAAAAGTAGGAAAATAATAAATGTTATTAGTACTGCTAAAACTTTCGGATGTCGCCCTAGTGATATACTAGGCATAGAAGACGATGACATATATGCACGATACTGTATAGATGAAGCATGTACATATCTTTATAATAGAATGCAACCAAATAAGGATGGAAAGAGTGAAAAGCCTACGTTTATAGAAGATATACAAGAAAGCAAGCATCATAATCCAGGATTAGATTTATTAATGAATTAGTAACTGTAAGATTATAAAAGTCTTACAGTTTTTTTATTACATAAAAGGAGGTGAGGCTATGGCAGGGGTAGATTTAGGTAGTATAGTTGCACATTTAAGATTAGAAATGAATGATTTCAATAGTAGATTAAATGATGCAGTAAATCGAATAAAAGAAACTCAACAACAATTTGAAGGATTGAGTTCTTTTGGTAAATCACTATCAACTGTAGGTGCAGGGCTTACTGCCAGTATAACAGCACCGGTAATGGCATTAGGTGCTAGCGTAGTAAAAACACAAATGCAATTCGAACAAGCTATGTCAAAAGTTCAAGCATTATCTGGTGCTACTGGAAAAGATTTTCAAATGTTGGAAGATACGGCTAAGAAGTTTGGTGAGTCCACAGTTTTTAGTGCCTCTGAATGCGCAGATGCTTTAGGATATATGGCGTTAAAGGCTAGCGCGGTTATAGAGAAATCTATAGCATAAAAAAGAATGTGAAACGGTGAAAGCTAAATTTATATAAATAGTTTTAGTAGGATGGATAAATAATAGCAAATATGATATAATTATTTTGAGGTGATAAACTTTGAATAAAGTATGTTGTAGTTGCAAAAAGAACAAAGATATTTCTCTTTTTTCTAAAAATAAAAATTCTAAAGATGGTTATAAAAATTATTGCAAAGAATGTGCAAGTATTCAAGGGAAAAAATATAGAGAAAAGCATAGGGAAAAAGTTCTTGAGTCTAAAAAAGAATGGTATAGAAATACTAAAAATAAAAAGGAAGAAAGAACTCAAAAAGAACTAAATAAAAAAAGTAAAGTTTGTAGTAAATGTAAAATAGAAAAAAATATAGATGAATTTTACGAAAGAGCAAACGGTGGTTTCCATGGAGAATGCAAAGCGTGTACTTTAGAAAAACAAAGAGAGTATCACAATGAAAATAGAGATAAAATATTGCTAAGAAAAAAAGAATACAACAGAAAAAACAAAGAAAAAATAGATAATTACAATAAAAAATATTATATTGAAAACAACGATGATATAAAATTAAGGGTTAAAAAATGGAAAAATGACAACCCTGAAAAATATAAAAATCTAAGTGTTAGAATGTCACAGGTAAGAGCAGCAAGAGAAAAAAATGTAATTTCTGATTTTTCTAAAAAAGACTGGGAAGATTGCAAAAACTTCTTTAAAAATGATAATGGAGATTTAGAATGTGCTTATTGTGGTAAAATCTTAAAAAGAGCAACACAAGACCATTTTATACCTTTATCAAAAGGTGGAAACTATACGAAAGATAATATAATACCAGTTTGTATAAGCTGTAATTCAAGTAAATGTGATAAAGATTTTGAAGAATGGTATAAAACTAAAATTTTTTACTCTGAAAAAAGGAAACAAAAAATCTATAATTATTTATATAAACATGCTAACACCGTACCAAGCTTGATGAGAAATCTCAAGAAGGTGTAGAGACTAGATAAAGTAAGCTAAGTAATAGACACTCAAAAGGGTGTCTTTTTATATGCAGAAATATCCACGAGCGCATTCTACCCTAACGTAAAAAGTCGAGGGTAATGATATAGTCCAACTCTAGGTGAAAGCCTAGTTCTAGGATAAAGAGCCTAGACAATGAAAAAAAGTAGCTGGATGGGATGCTCAACAATCTGCTGCCGGACTTCCTGGAGTATTAAATTTAGCAGCAGCTTCAGGCATGGATTTAGCACAGGCATCCGATTTGGTAACTGATTATTTGACAGCATTCGGATTAGAGGCTGACCAAGCGGGTCGTATGGCAGACGTACTATCTTATGCACAAGCTAACTCGAATACAACAACTGAAATGCTAGGAGAAGCATTTAAGAATTGTGCAGTTAATGCACATAATGCCGGTATGAGTTTGGAAGAAACTACTGCAATACTTAGTAAATTTGCAGATGCTGGTCTAAAGGGTAGTGAAGGTGGTACTGCACTGAATGCGATTATTAGAGATATGACACAAAAGATGAAAAATGGTGCAATACAAATAGGCAATACAAAGGTACAAGTACAAGATGCTAATGGAAACTTTAGAGAAATGACTGATATTATAGCGGATGTAGATAAAGCAACAGAAGGTATGGGAGATGCCCAAAAGACTGCTGCACTAATGACAACATTTACGGCAGACTCTATAAAAGGTATGGGGATTTTATGTAATACAGGCGCAGACAGTATAGAAGAATTCACAAAGAAATTAGAAAATAGCAATGGCACAGCTGAAAAGATGTCTAATATGATGAATCAAAATTTATCAGGAGCTTTAAAAACTTTGAGCAGTGCTTGGGAAGCATTGCAGCTTAGCTTAGGAGACTCTACTGGACCACTCTCATTATTAGTAGGTCTATTAACTAAATTATTACTAGCAATTAAAAATTTACCTGCACCAGTTAAGCAAGTAATAGTAACTTTAGCATTATTAGCAGCAACAATCGGTCCAACATTATTAATCATAGGGAAAATGATACAAGCATGGGTTAAAATGAAAGAAACTATTGGAATACTAAAATCTGGATTTGGTCTACTACGTGGAGTATTGTCAGGTTTACCTTCAGTATTTGGAATAATTCAAGGAGTAGTTAGTACTGTTGGTGGAGCATTAAGTTCCTTATGGGCAGTATTAATGGCTAATCCAATTATATTAGTGATAGGAATTATAGCAGCTTTAGTAGCTGCATTTATTTATTTTTGGAATACAAGTGAAAGCTTTAGACAGTTTTGGATTAATTTATGGGAAACTATTAAGACAGCTGCAGTTAATGCTTGGAATACAATAGGCACTTTCTTTACAACAACGGTACCACAATGGATAAGCAATATAGGCAACTGGTTCTCTCAATTGCCTTCAAACATAGCTTACTGGTTAGGATACGCTTTAGGTACTGTAGCAAGCTGGGTAGTTAACTTAGCCACAAAAGGATATGAAGCAGGGCGAGATTTCGTAACCAAGGCAGTTGAATTTATAAAAACATTGCCGGCTAAAATATTTACATGGCTTGTAAATACTATTGCTAGAGTTGAAACATGGAAGGTTCAAATGTATCAAAAAGCAATTCAAGCTGGGCTTCAATTCATACAAGGAGTTATTCGATTTGTTCAAACTTTACCTTCAAGAGTAGGAACATGGTTAACAAATACAATATCAAGAGTTGCTACATGGGCAAGTCAAATGGCAAGCAGAGCATATCAAGCTGGTAGTCAATTTGTATCTAGATGCGTAAGTGCAGTGCAACAATTACCGGGCAGATTATTTAGTATAGGTTCAAATGCTATACACAGTTTAATAAGTGGTCTTATGAGTGGAGTAGGAAGTTTATGGAATGCTTGTACTAGCATAGCAAGTAGAGCGGTGGCAGGATTTAAAGCGGCATTTAAAATAGGTTCTCCTTCAAAAATCATGAGAGATGAAGTTGGTAGATGGATACCAGAAGGTATCAGCATAGGTATATCTGAGAATGCTAAAAACACACTAGCAACGATACAAGACTTTTCTAGATCATTAATAGATGAATTTGGCAGAAATAATTATTTGAAAAAAGTCAATTTTGCTACTTCAGGAATTAATATAAATACTGATAATAGCCCAGATAGTAATACAGCTAACTTACTTAGACAATTAACGCAAACATTACAAGAGAATAAACCAACTATAGATTATGACAAAATGGGAGAAGTATATAGAAAAGCTAATGCTCAGACAAATACTCAAATTTTTATGGATAAAACTAAAGTCGGAGTTGCTGTTGCATCTAGCGTTAAAGAACGTAATGATTACTTACAAAACCAACAAGATAGATTTAGAGGTGATAAGGATTATGTATAATTATTTTAATTTTAATGGTTCACAAATAAATGATTTGGCAATAGTGACTAGCATAGAAAAACCTTACATACCGGAAAAATCTATCGATACCATAAATGTTAGTAGCAGGGACGGAGAAATATTTGATGGGGCAAAATATGACCCCATCTCGATCCCTATATCTCTTGCAGTAATAGGGGTTAGTGAACAGGATTATAGAACTCGTGTACAATGTTTACATGATATTCTTAGTACAAAACAAGAAGTACCAGTAAAATTCTGTGAAAATATCACTATTTATGGAATGCTAAAAGGTGCATTAAAAATAAAGAAGAAAAATAGTATGAGTGGTTATGCTGATATAGAATTAATATGCCACACCCCATATAGTTATAGTGATAATGTATTAGCGTATAATGCAGAAGAAAACTCACAACAAGTAGTGGTAGAAAATAATGGTGGACTACCAACTCTACCATATGTGAGTATAGGATTTGACAAAGATACACACTTCGCACAAATACAAAATAATAAAACCGGGGAAAAGATATTAGTAGGAGATTACCCACACCTAGAATTAAGTACAACAAAGAAGGAACAGACATTAATATTACACAACCCTTGTGAGAGTGTAGGTACATTAATTCAAAGTGGAGCAAATATTAATTCAGGTCGTGGCACAGGTGGTTCCTTTACTATATCATCTAGTGGTAATAGTTTTATACTTAGTGAACTAGGTAGTAGTAGCACAGAGAAAATAAAAGGTGCGTGTGCACGTATTGCTTTAAGTAAAAATATAGATGATTTTAAAGTAATGGTAAGGATGCAATGTAAGTCAAGTGGTAAAAACGGTGACCCGAACAATCTTTTAAGTGAGCAGGAAAAAGTTAAAGAAAAGGTAATTGAGGGTGGTAAAGTTACTTACTATGAAGTAACTGCCAACGGTGTTAATTACAGAACTCAACCAAGCACAAAAGGAAAATCACAAGGTATTATACCTAAAGGAACAAAATTAACAGATGTAACAATACAAAATGGCTGGGCAAAGATAAAATACAAAACTAAGACTTATTATGTATCTGCAAAATACATAAAAAAACAAGTAAAGGACAATTCTAAAAGTGTTGTGAAGGAATTTACAGTGGCTAATATGTGGTTAACTCCAAGTAAAACATTAACAGGTGGTAGTGGTGTAGTATATACAAAACCTAACCCAAACAGTAAGGTAGAATGTACTATACCATATGGCACAAAACTTAGAATAATACAAAGAACATATACATATAAACCAAAGGATTCTAATAGTGCATCTCAAACAATAACATATTACAGAATATATAAACCATGGAAAGATAAAAACGGAAAAAAACATTATGGATATATAAATGTAGATAATCTTAAGGGAGCAGCCGCAATGGATAATAGTGTTGATTATAGTGATGACCCCGCATACGCAGACCATAAGACAGGAATAGCTGAGGTATATGGATTCGATATAAATGGTACTCAGATATTCAGATTATATTTAGGTGATATTAATCCATATTTTGAATATAATCAAGCTGAGGTAAGCGTAAGTAAAAAATCCATATTAATCACAAGTAATGATAAACCAAAAGAAAAAACTGACCAGACAGTTGATTCCGATGGTAAAATTATTACTAACCATTATATGAGTGGTAAATACGGTAGCTGGAATGATGCCAACGCTTACTTCACATTAACTAGAAAGAAAACAGGAAAAAACTACGTATATAGTGCTCAAGTACAAAAGAATGATGGAGGTAAATTTACACAGTCCATATCAGCTAATAACAAACGTAGTAGTGAATACTCTACCGAACCATTAAGTTACTTAGCAATATATATAGGAACAATGGCTGATAAATTAGAAAATGCTTGTGGAGTTGGTATTAGTGATATAAGAGTATATGAGCTGAACCCGGAAAGCGAGGAGCAAGTTAATATAAAATACTTTGAGGCTGGTGATAAATTAGACTTGGATTTTGAAAATGGTGATTGCTATTTAAACAATGAGCTGAGAAATGATTTAGTAGATATTGGTAGTTCATACTTTACTGTAGATGAAGGTGAAACAACATTACAAGTAGTCAGTGATGATACATCTGCAAGTCTAGGTGTATTAATAAGAGAAAAATGGTTAGGTGTGGTAGACGAGGATAGAAGTACACCATCCCAAGATTTGAATTTAACCAGCGAATAGGAGGTATATGTATGAATAAAAACTTATATATTTTAGACAACACGAAAAAACTGATAAAAATTATAAATACCATAAATACAATTAGTATAAAAGTATACGATGATACATATACCAGTGAACTTTTAACGGGGGCTGAAACTTATACGGTCTCCTTTAAAGTAAGTTATCAAGATCAACCAATATTTTTAGAAGGCAACTATATTGGATTTTACTGGCAAGATAACTTCAAATTAATGCAAATTAAGAAAACTACTAGTATTGAACATATAGATGATGTAACTATTACTGTATATGCAGAGTTTATAGGGATTGAATTATATAATAGCTATGTAGAAAAATTTGTGGCAGATGGGAACGCTACAAAACTACTAGAAACAATATTGATGGATACTAACTATAAAGTAGGATATGTAAGTCCTTCATTAGATGAGGAAGCATTTAGGGTGGAGACTACAGAAGTTACTAGTGTATATTCAGTTATACAGAACGCCACTTCAATATTATACGAGTGTGAGTGGCAATTTAGAACAGTTCCTGTGGATATAAAACGTGGTAAATTTAACTTTTATGTAGATTGTTTTGCCAACGGAGAGCGTGGAACTAAAAGATACAAAAGATTCGAGAGTGATAGAAACAGTTATGGAATGAAACGTACTGGAGATATTACAAACTTTTGTAGTGGTATTATACCAGTAGGAAAAAATGGTCTTACTATTAGTGATGTCAAATGGGAAAAAGAACAAGGCGACCCAACAGATAAACCTCTTGGTCAAAACTATATATTTGATGAGAAAGCGCACGAAATGCTTAATAATGGTGGAAAATATGTGTTAATGAAATATAAAAGTGATGCAGAGGATATATATACATTAATATTTGAGGGATATGCAAAATTAAAAGAGTTAAATAAAACTAAATTTAGTTATGAAATTCCAGTATATATGACAGAACGTGACTACGAGGAAATTGATGTTGGTGATACTAACTACGTTGTAAGTAGAAAATTCAATCCACCAATTCAACTAGAAGCACGTATTACAAAATTTGAAATTAGTTTTACTGACCGTTCTAAAAACAGTGTAACTTTGGGCAACTATAAACAAATACGTAGTAAAATAAAATCTCTTAATAAAGATGATATAGTCAAAGATGTTGTTGATATAATTAAGAAACATGGCAAATTAACTGCTAGTGACTTACTTGCTATTAGAAATTACCTTAACCAACTAGGCGTAGATAAAAAATTAATAGACAAACTTATAAAACAGTACACAGATAAAGTAGTACCAGACCCTATAAAACCTGGTGATGATACAGGCAAGGTAAGTGATGACACAGAAGATTATAGAGCAATAAACATAAAGAAAATAGACAACGGACTATGGATAGGAGATAGTAGAATTCATGACTGTATAAAATACAAATGTGGAGAAATAAAAGGTAAAACACCTCCTACTCAACCACAACCTGATAAAAAAGAAGATAGTAGTAAAACTGCAAAACAATATAAAGCAGCCGTAGAGTATTATGCAGGCTTTGGACTAGGTAAATGGAGTGATAAATATAGTGATATTAGAAATATGCGTAGCAAATCCAACCACTGGAAAATATATGCTCCAGTTGAGTATTACAGTAAAAAATTTGGACTTGACCCTCAACTAGTTTATGCGATGATATATGCTGAGTCTAGTGCTAATCCATATGACGCTACAAAAGACCCTGCTGGTGCCTACGGACTTATGCAATGTGAGAGAGGTACTTATTTCAATAAGAAAATGAAAATAAAATATTTAGATGGTAAAGTTGAATACTTCACACCAAGTTACTCTAATATGAAACCTAAATCTTGTGGCACTAAGATTATAAATGGTGAAAAAGTAGATAAAGCTATATGTAATCAAATAATGGTGGGTTGTAATGAGATGAGAGCCAGACTGGAAGACTATCATTATAATATATTCGCTTCATTAGTAGGATATAACTTTGGAATAGGTGGTTTTCAATGGGTAGTTATGCATTACATTAAAGATAGATACAAACTAAATATAGTTGTAACTAATAATGGAAAAAGTGCATTATTATACAAACAATCTGCCGCAGTTAAAAAGAAATACTGGGAAGTAATAGACACAATGCAGGCGCCTTGGAAAAACTATAGAAAAAAATATAAACAAGTGACTGGATGGGGTACTCCTACAAATATAGAAGACTACCTTAGATGGTACAAAGTAGTAGACGGTCAATTGCCATACTGTATTGATGAAAAAGGTAAGAAAAGAGGTTATGGAGCAATAAAACCCGCTACATCAAATAAGAGTGCAGAAGCTACTGCCGTATCAACGGAATCCGCTATGACTAGAGCATCAAGTGTTAAGAATGCTCCTACATGGAAAATAGATGGTAATACTACTACGAAAAAGGGAGTTGCTGAAAATGTTAGGAAAAAGATAGTCAATAAGGCTAGAGAAATTTGTGAATTACATCAAAAGTATAAAAAAGCTACTTACTATGGAGGGTCTTGTATATATGATGATAGTAAAAGACATAGAGTTAAAGGAACTATACATGGAATTAAAAATCCATATTGCTACGTTTGTAGTTCTCTTAGTTCATGTGCTCATTTATATGCAGGACTTAGAAGTGTAACAGCAAAATATGGAGGAGCTAACTGTAATTATGGTACTTTAGTAAAAAGTGCTTGTAAATATAGTGGATATACTCTAAAAAAATTAACAAGTACAACAATTAATGAATTATTACCTGGAGACTTAATAATGCTAAGTAATGCCACAGTCCCTTCAAATGTAACAGTTGCGTGGGCATCAAAGCCTGGAGGAGCTTCTAAATATGCCACTGCTGGTACTCACCACGTAGTTGTGTATTGTGGTAAAGTAAATGGTAAACGTATGATAGCTCATGCTAGTGGAGGTCATAAATGGCCTAGAGCCATAAGATATGAAGATATGAGTATAACTTATAGTTCAAGAGGTAGTATGACTCATTGGTATACACATGGTATAATACTTAGACCTTGGGATTTAGCAAGAGCGGATAAAGAAGCAAAAGTAAAAGACCAATCACCTTCAAAACCAACACCTCCAAAAGACATAGTAGACGACCCTGATGGTTCAACTTATGAAGTTACATTTAAAGGACTTAACAGTGCAGCCCCTAAGGACTTTGTAGAAGGTGGAAAACTTATTACTAATATTACTGTTAATGGAGTTACAGACAAAACACCATATCCTAAAACTGTAAGTCATATAATGTTAGCTTTCGGAGTTCCTGCACTTGGAGATAATGTGGATAACGTTGTGGAAGATTATAAATCTCTTATAAAAGCACTATTAAAGAAATATCCAAAGAAACCTATATTTGTATGTGAGGAAGCTCGTTTGAGAAGTTCTCAATCAGGTAATTATAAACAAATGAATGAAGCTATAGACTCACTTAATAATATGATGTTAGACTACTGTAACAAGACAAGATACGTGATATTCTTAAGAAAACCAAAGGATATGTGTGATGCTACTGATAAATATTACTGGTTAAGTAGTTTAACTACTGACGGCTATAGAATGAAGGATAAGACATCTACTCAGACTTATTATAAAGAATATAAGAAAAAGATATTATACTTTGGGGATGGAGCAGAATGGGAAAGCGACAGTTTAACTAGTAATAAAATGTTAGATAGTCAGAGAGTATACACTTATAATAAGCCATTGAAGAAACTACAATTTAGAGTACCTGCAACTTCATCCACTAATTACAATGATAGTTATTATGCACGTATTATATTCACTGCTGCAAAAGGATTTAAGCTAATCCAACCCGATACAGTGTACTTAGAAGGGGTAGATTGTAAGAATGGAGTACTATTGCCAAAAGCAAATACCACTTACATTATATCGGTCTATTATAACCCAGATACTACAATCAGCGATAAGGCATACCTAGGAAGTGTTGGTGCTAAGAAAAAAGGTAGTAATTATGCACAACCATTATTCAAATATGCCTCAGACTTAGTTAAAATTGCTAATAGTTACTATAATAATAATAGTAAGTTCACGTACAATGCAACCACTCCATGTGACTTCAAGAATCCCGCTGAGAATATCAGTAAATGGAAAGTGAATAATAAGTACCAAATAGACGATAGTTGTTTTCTTAACTACGTATTAACAGGTTGGACTTATGAGAAGTCACCATATGGAGATGAAAAGAAAACTGACAATAATAGGAATAATAGTATTAGTTGGGCGATACCTAGCACAAGAAATGAAGCAAATATCGGTAAGTATTTTGTGCAAAAGAATTGGGTAGTAGATGTGGCAGACTTACAAACTTTTAAGAATTTAGCTATTGGAGATATTATATTCATGGATGCTGATAATAAAAATAATGGTGAATTTATGGCCATATCTCATACTGCTATAGTAGTAGAAAAAGACAAAGACGGAGATTATGTAGCGCTTGAATGCACTAACGGATTATCAAGTGGAGTATTTAGAAAAGTAAAGGTTAAAAACCTTGCGAGTAAGAATATATTATTTGTCGGTAGATTTATGATTGGATAGGAGGGATTTGCGTGGTTGGTGATGGACAAGAACACGTTGAGAGACCCATATATGATGATGACGGTGAGATGATTATATGGCCGACAGAAGATGAAGAAATGGAAGAATTTGCAGAAGAACCGGAAGCAGCTACAGTAGCTACTTCCGGTGATACTACAGAGGATGATACGTATTATGAAGTGGCAGACACTGTGGAAGATGACCAGGATAGAATTGAAGTACAAATCGAAAGTATCGAAGATGAAGAATGCGAGGATGCTAAAATAGGTGATATACAACAAGCCAATGATGAGTATAACAAGGCCATAGATAGAATTGTTAGTGTATTAACTCAAGCCCTAAGCACCGAGGAAATAACAGATGAAATGAGTGCGGAACTTCAAGACGCAACTAATGACATGGAAACTGCGAAACAAATAATAACAGATTTGTGCGGTGACCCTGAAACAGAATCCTTACAAACTGATCCTGATACGAAAATTCCACAAGATCTACAGGAAATGTTGGAAACACTTACAAAAGACGGAAAGGCTCCATGGCTATATATAGATGATGAGGGACAATTATTATTAGATGGAGAACGAGTTCCAAAATTAAAAGTAATAGAATTAGAAGCTGAGAAAATCAAAGCAGATGTAGGGGAATTTAAAGACCTTACTACTAAAAATTTTACTGCAGTTAACGCTAAAATAGATAACCTAAAAGTTGGAGATTTAGATGCCATTAATGCGACTATCACTAACCTAAAAGCTACAGTAGCACAGATACAAACGTTAATAGGTGGAAACTTAACTATGGATAATATCCACTCTTTAGTATTGACAAGTGATAAAGTAACTATAGCTAATGCATTAATAAAGGACGCAATGATTGATACTGTTAGTGCTAATAAAATTAATACCGGGACTATTAATACTAATAATGTAAGTATTCAAAGTGATGACGGTTCTATGTTGCTACAAGGTAACTTGCAACAATTCAAAGATAAAGACGGAAAAGTACGTATTCAAATAGGAAAAGATGCTACTGGTAATTTCACATTCAGTTTATTTGATGCTACTGGTACAGGTGTATTGATAGACGAAAAAGGTATAAAAAGTGGTGCCGTAGCTAATGGATTAATAGTAGACGCCATGGTTAATGATAATGCCAATATAAATGGTAGTAAATTGGATATTAGTAGTGTTATCAGTAGTATAAACAATAATACTAATACCATAAAAGCGAGTCACATCAAATTTGATGACACAGAACAGACACTGGACGTGTCTTTCAATCAGCTTAAAAAGACAGTTGATACAATTAAGAATATTACCGTAGACGGAGATTTAAGTAGTATTATTGAACAAGTAACCACTAATACTACGAATATTGGTATAGCTCAAGGTCAAATATCTAGTCTTATCAGTAATACAACTATCACAAAACAAGATGGGACTGTAACACAACTAAAAGATGAATATAATAGTACCAAGGATACTGTTGATAAGCATACAACTACAATAGGGAAATTAGAAACCGATGTGAATGATGTAACCAGTAAACAATCAAAACTAGAACAATCCTTAGACGGGTTCAAGTTGACAGTGAGTGATACATATGCAACAAAGGACGGCCTAAATCAAATCAAGGAGTCAATTCAAAATATAGACGGCTATACTATAATACTTAGTAAGGAATGCTTAATAACTACATGTGATTAAAGGAGGTAATTATATGGCAAGTATAACAGTTTCAAGTAATCCCAGTACAACAGGAGATACGTTAACTGTGAATTTCACAACCGATGCTACTAATATTTCCGACATATTAATTAGTAAAGATGGAGGTAGTACTTATACGAGCGCTACTTCATTTACTGGCAGTAAAGCTGTTTTCAACGTAAGTAGCTGGAGTAATGGAACATACAGTAACTGTAAATTAAAATGCGTATATACTGAATCTAGCAGTGGTGGAGGCGGAGATACTCCTGAAACATTAACTATAAGTAATATAGCAAACATAACACAAAACACTAAAACATCATTCTATATCGAATATACTACAAATATAGCGGTAGCAAAACATGAAGTATCATGGGATGGTGGACATACATTCTACGATAAAACTAGTGAAGTTACGTCTAGTGGGAATAACCATAAGTTTTTACATGATGATAAAGCGAATGCGGGAACATATAATATGGCTATAAGAGTTACGACTGCTAAGGGTACAACTAAGACAAGTAATGTATTCACAGTTACATTAGTAGATAATAGCGGATTAACTTTCACTCAATATAAAAAATTGGATAACGGTGTAGTTACGGATACTACAGATGGAAAATACTATAGTACAGTTGACAAAATATCAGTAACTCCATCCGGAAAATATACACTTAATTTAAATCCTGTAAGTTATGTTTGTGTATGTTTCTATAATAGTAGTGATACTTATCTAGGCAATGACTCAGGAGGATATATAGAAAACAATACACCAGATTGGTCAGTTGGTTCATTATCAACAACATTTACTGTGCCAGCGGGTGCTTCATATATTAGAATATGTGGTACAAGTGATAATACACAAGTAACTGGAACACTAACTAAAACTTCTTCTGGAGGTACCGGTACAACTGGATTATTAGATAGTGATGGTGCTTACGTTATAGACGACTTTTCAAGTAACACAGTGGATCCTAATAAATGGTCATATGAATTAGGTTATGTAAGAAATGGTGAAACTCAAAAATATACAAATACAAATGCCGAAGTTAACGACGGAATATTAGCCTTAAGAGGTTTAAAGGCCAGTGACGGTTCTTGGACTTCTGCGTCTATAATTTCCAAAGGACATTTTGCTTTTATGTATGGTAAAATAGTTGCTAGAGTTAGAGCTTGTAATTATAATGGAGCATTTGGTGCATTTTGGACTCTAGGAGATAGTTTTGAATTTGGATATAAAGAAAATGGTAATCCTGATACTTTAGGTGAATGGTGGGCATATTGTGGTGAGTTTGACGTAATGGAATTCTATAACGGAAAATTAACTTGTGGTACATTCTTTAATGAAAAAGAAGAAAGCGGACGTGTATGGTATAATGATTATCCAACTGGTGACTGGCATGAATTTGCAATGGAGTGGAAAACAGATGGTAGTCTAATTTTCTCTATTGACGGACATGAATTATCAAGAACAAGTGCTACTGATAATAGAGCATTCCATATACCACACTTTATATTACTTAATCAAGCAATTGGTGCTAGTGGAGGTACTCCTGATAGTAGTACTACTGAAATTACACAATATGTAGACTGGGTAAAATATTATCCATTAAGTACTGATAATGTGGTATTAAATTCTAGTGATTTTACGCTAACAGCTATGGATTGGAATGATAACTCACATAACTGTATGGTAAGACCTACTTTTAACGATAATTGTATTAACAAATCATTAACATGGCAATCCAGTGATTCAAGCTTAGTTTGGGTACATAGCGGACTATGTAGTACTTATGCAGGAGCTAAGGGTAGCGTTGAAATAACCGCTACAACACAAGATGGCGTATCAAGAAGTGTAACATTAACTGTAAATAATGGTACGTTGAGATAGGAGGTGTTCATATGGCTGAAATATATAGTAATTCATTCACATCACAAGTCAATAGAGCGACCACAAGTACTGCTATATACAGCAATACATTTACAACGACTATAAATAAGGCAGTTGTGCAGGAAACTAGTAAGAATACCCAAATTAATATATATAATGGATCTACTCTATTAACTGCAGTTAATGAAACACCCACTACGGGACAATATAAAGTAACTATAACAGACACAATTAATTGTACTGCAAAATTAGAGAGTGATTTTAAGACAGTCACTCTCCTAACAGTAACTGGTAATGCTGGGGAAATACATATAACAATTAATATTGAAGGAAAAACCACAGTAAATAAAACTATACCTGTAGCAGCTATTACTAAAAGTTCTGTAATTAAGGCTACTGAAACACAATACGAACAATTATCTGATAGATTTTCTTGGTGGGTTAAAGGTACTAGTACAGCTTCAATGCAACTAACACAAGATGCATTAAACATAATAACAAAACAAGTTAAAGTAACTGGAGATATGATGGTTGATGGTGCAATTGATGGTAAAACAATTATTGGTGCTACAATATTAAACTCCGCTACAAATCCTTCCTTTAGTGTAGACCCACAAGGAAAAGTTAATTCTTCTAATATAAATGTTACAGGCGGAAATATAAACGTAAATGATAACTTTAGAGTTAGAGATGATGGTACTTGTGAAGCAAAAGATTTGTTGATAGAAGGTAGAATAAGTTGTAAAGAATTAATAGCTGAGTCAAGTAATGTTAAATGGCAAGATAAAAGTTTAGTTAGAAATTGTAAAGTTTATGTAACATATGGTTATACATATCCTGATGATTTTGATGAAGACAACTTTGAAGATGGAATGACATTTGCAAGTTTTAGTGATTTACAAGACGTAGTGCCTAGAAATCTAAATGGTTACACATTAGATATATATGTGACTAAAAAACATACTGAAAATATATATCTTAATAATTTTAATAATGGTAGAGTTAGAGTAGCCATGCAAGGACATCAATTGAATGGTAGTATAGCATTTTATGGTCATGGTATGGATTATGAATTTTATGGTGATGTACCCGGCTCAGTAAATAATTCAAGTGTGTATTGTAATATAGTACCCGGAGCAAATGGTAGACTTCAAAGTAGTTATAGATACTGTTTAGTAGCTGATAGATGTAGGGTCACAGTATATGATGTGAGATGTTATAGTGGTACTGCTACTGATTATAAAAATAATGGTATTTGTTGTACAAATGGAGCGATTGCATATTTATCTTCAATAAGTGCTATAAATAGCCCTAATGCATTAGTTAGATGTCATAGTGCGTCTCATGTTTATATAGCGAGTAGTAGTGGTAGAACAAGCGCTGAAACATTCCATTGTGTTAGTGGTAGTATAATTCAATTAAATAAAGGAACTCATTGTGGAACAACATCTAGTAAAGGGGCTAAATACATCAGCAACAATGGTCAAATATTTGATACTGGTGTAACTTATAATAGTGTAGTTAAAGATGATACATCTACTCCTACTCCTGATGTACCTAAACTTACAAGTGTAACTAAGACTATAAAAAGTTCAGGTGGCCGCAGTTGGAGAACAAGCGGTAATTATGCTAATAGTTGGTCTAGTGAATCAGTAGTTAGACAAGGTACATGGACAAGTGGAAATGGTAAAAATGTAGGATATTGGTTCTTTGATAGTGATATTTATAATATATTACAAAACCCTGATTATACTGTTACTGGAATTAAAGTAAAGGTTACTAGACAGAGTGGTGGTAGAAATGCATCTGTAACTCATTATTTAAGAGCACATACTTATGCTAAGAGACCGTCAGGTACACCTAGTCAATTAGGTACTGGAGTTATCAATAAGAAATTTAGTTTAGCGACTGGATCAAGTATTACACTTACATTGAGTAGTAGTGAAATCACAAGTTTGATATCTAATAAAGCTAAAGGATTAGGTATTTGTACAAGTGATTACACAACAGGTGCAGGTGGTTCTTATAGTTGTTGTAGTGCTTCATGTTCGGTAACAATAACTTACACTACAACTGAATAATAAAATAAACGAGGTGAAATATGACTATTACAAATAATTATAATATAGTTATTCAAGTGGTAGTGTAACAATGAAAGTAACTTATACAGAATAGGAGGTGATTGAATGGATGCAATAAATATAATAACTGAAATATATAAACAAGAATTGGCACAAGCTAATCATCAAAAAGTACTATTTCAAGCTCAATGTGAAATATATAAGCAACAAATAGATAAACTTAAAAAAGAAAATGAAGAATTAAAATCCACAGATAAAATAGATAAATAAGCAGAGAATTAAAATTAAATTTTTAGTTCTCTTTTTTATTTTGAAAGGAAGGTATTTAAGATGATTTATAAAAAATGTGTTATGACGATTGATAAAAATAAAGCAACTTTAGATGAAGACATATATTTATATAGATTGGATAAAAACATTGAATTGTATTTTACAATTGTAAATAACAAATATAGATTTAACAAAGGCGATATGAACAATATTATATTGATTACTAATGCAAGTTTTTTCCAAGTTAGATTATATAAAAATGCTGAAATAAAATATACATTTGCAATACAACCAACAGACGGAGGTCAAGCAATACTTACAATAACTGATGATCTTATAGATGATCCAATAGAAGTAGGTGATTATGATTTTCAAATATCATTATTAGACGAAGAAAAAACAAGTATGATTTCCATGCCTATTGTATCAAAACAATTACATGTATGTGAGCCTCTTGTAAGTGATGATGCAACTATGGGTAAGGCTATATTAGGATTAAGTAAATTAGCGACCGGAGAAATAAAAAATGCTTTCGATAGTGAAGGTAATTATATTAGAGAAATACACAAAGACGGTGATATATTATCAGCAAGTATAATCAATAAATTTGAAGATGCACTAGATTCTAATACTAAAGCTATAAAAGCTGGCACTGGTAAGGCCTATGACGATACTGCAATAAAAACTGATATAAATACCATTAAAACTGATTTGGGTACAGAAACATTAACTACTACTGATAAAACAGTTAAGGGTGCAGTTAATGAAGTTGTTGCACAATGTAAAGATATTGCGAATTATTCACTTGTAAAACATACAGATGGAAAAATTTATATTAAAAAACAAGATGGAACTCTTGTAGGAACTGGTGTTGAAGTTGGTAATAATACAGACTTATCCAAAGTAAGCATGGCTATGAGTGGGCAAACATTAAAATTGTTAAATGATGGGAAGCAGATAGCAACTGTTGAGATTCCTACCGCAGTAGTTACAGATGAACAATTAACAAGTATAATTCAATCCAAAATAGACGATGGAACATTATCTAATATGACTATAGGAAATAACAGTATTACATATGAAAAATTATCTAAAGAAGTTATTAACAAATTTACAGGCATTGATGCTACTTATCATAATGCACAAGTATTAAAACCTAACTTTTATGATTATACACAATATACTAAATTATTGTCAGATAACAAAGACCCTTATTGCTATATTAATTTAGATAATTTACAAACTACTACTTATACAAAAGGTCAATTTGTTGTTTACAGTACAAATGAAACAGGAGGTATATTATCCATAAAAGTCGATAATTCTAAGTTAGACCCATGCTCTATTGGTTTTATATTTTTTGATACTCAAGGTATTGTTAAATATTCTACATATAGTGATTATGTATATGCAGACAATATATTTGAAGATGAAGTTTATGCATATAGTTATATATATAATTATGCAACGAAAAAACTAGGTCCAAACACAATAAAAATTGGAAATAATCCTGCATATATAAAAATTCCAGAAGATTGCATGGCGGCAGTTTGCATAAATACAAAAGGAATGACTGGTCAAGGTGTAACTACCGATAAAACTGCCATAGAATTAATAAATGATGGTTATATAACTGTTAACTTTACACCTTCTGTTAAAACTAAATCAACTATTACATACTCTTATACTGAGGGTATTGTAAAACCTAGAAATCCTTTTATTAAGTATGGACTAAATTCTCAAATAGCAGATAAAATATGGGAAGCAAAAGAGCAATGGATAAAAGCATATAATGGCAACAGAAAAAGAATACCTATTTTAGTAGTAACTGATATTCATGGAACATGGAGCATGACTGAACCGATGTTAAATTATTTAGCAGATATAGTGCCATGGAATAATGTTTCAAAATTTTTAAATCTTGGAGATTGTGTTTTTAATTACATACAACCTTCTGAGAATGGAATAGAAATGACCTATGGTAGTATGCGAAACGCATTAAGTAATATCCCTAATAATAAAGTAATTAATATATTAGGTAACCATGACACTGTAAAATCTAGTGCACAAGCATGGATTGATGATTCTCAAAAGCCAATGCTTGATTTATATTTCGGAGCAAGTGATGCGAAATATTTCAACTCAACAATTAGCGACTTTGTGGTATATGATGATAAATATAATATAAAATATGTCGCATTAGGCGGATGGAATACGAGTAGAAAACAACATATATATTCAAACACATTTGAACAAGTTGAGTCAATTATAAAGGAATTAGAAAAAGATGACGGATATGATATTATTTTAATATCTCATTGTCCATTAGCCATAGAAAAAAATAAAAGTAATGTTATACAAGCATACGCTCCATCTTATATGTTTGATAGTTATAATTGGGGAATATGGGAACTTAATTCAAATTTAGCAATAGAACTATGGAATGGGCTGTACGAAAAAAAATCAGGTACAGTATTAGATTCAGATGGAGTAGCTCATAATTTTAATTTTGAAAACAAAAAAGGTAATTTATTATGTGGTATACATGGTCATACTCATGATGGTGGATGGTATAGAGTAGGACAGACAGGAGTGCTTGATATACTATGTAAGAATGGTTATATAGATTCAAGTAAGGCAGAATACGATAATTATTTAAAAACTTATACACCTTCAAAAGAAGGTAAATATAGTACAAACAATGCTGTAATTAATTCTAATACAGTAACATTTATTCTAATTGATAGAGAAGAAGAAAATGTAAAAATATGGAATGTGTCGTCAGCTGCGAAAACTAAAAATGAAAAATATGGATTAAATTATTCAATAGTGCCATTTAGAGTTACACCTGCTACTACATTAACACTTTCTAATGAAACTATGACAGCAAATGTTGGAGATAAAATTACAATAACTGCAACAACTGACAGTGATGATGAATGTGTTGTCTGGAGAAGACAGGGTTCTGGCAGTGTATTAATTAATGGTGATTATATCAACGGAGGTTTAGGGAAGAATGCTGAAATAGAGTGCATTAAAGCCGGGACAGTGTCAATTATATGTACATCAGAATCAGGTAAATGTACTAAAAGTTGTACTTTAACTATAACTTAATTTAGAAAAATTATTATATCTAGTTAGTTCGTAATTTGAATCAATTGCGTAAGAAATATGTTTATAAAAATGAAGTCATGTTAATACTTTGTAATAAAAAGGAGTGTTGGCATGGCTTTATTATATATAGCATTAGTATTATGTTTAATAGGCATATTAATAGGTATTCTGTCTATAATAGGGATAATTGTACTTTATAAATCAATATAGAAAGTTAAAGGACTTAATTAATTTTAAGTCCTTTTTTAATGTAAAAAAGGGGTGATATTATGGATTTTCATTGCTGGAATGAAGAAGGGTGTACAGTAGAATTAGATGAAAGAGAGAAACAGGCATATATAGATTATGTTCAAAAGAAAAATCCAGGACAACAAATTAAAAGCCTGGTTGTAAAATTGGATGGCGATTATGTTGATTTGAAATATGAGGTAGTTCCAATTCCATTTAAAAGAATTCGCAGAATTACAGGCTATTTGGTAGGTGATACAACGACTTGGAACGATGCAAAATTGAATGAACTCAAGGATAGAGTCAAACATAGCTAGAATAGAGGTGTTGTCTATGAATACAGAAATAATTGTTGCAATACTAGCATTTGTTGGAACCCTAGCAGGTTCTTACTTTAGCAATAACAAGACAACTGCAGTAATACAAGAACAGATAAAAAATATAAAAGAAGATATATCTATTCTGAGTAATAGGGTGGATAAGCATAATAATCTTATAAGTAGAATGAGTGTTGTTGAAGAAAAAATAAAGGAATTAGAAAATAAAGGAGAGAGATAAATGTTAGATTTAAGTGTTATAAGTAATTATTTAGTAGTTGCAGTAATATTAGTATGTTGTTGTATAGGATATGTAATAAAAACAAGTTTAGATTTTATACCTAATAAATATATACCATTAATCATGGCCTGCATAGGAGTGGTTTTAAACTACTTTATAGCAGGCTATTTTAATGTAAATGTATTACTAGGAGGAATGTTGAGCGGTTTAAGTTCTGTAGGACTTCATCAAGCTTTTAAAAATTTAATTGAAAATAAAGAAGGTGATAAATAATGAAAACTCAAGGTGGTTTTACCTTACTTGAAAATGAAAAGGATGTTAAAAATTGGCTTGCAAAACAAAAGGTAAGTAGAAGAATAACAAGATTACAAGTACACCATATGGATATGCCTAGCTATTCTACATGGGAAAAAACTGATAAAAAAGTATTTTCGGAACCACACTTCGGCAGAACTAAATCTTTGGACAGTTATGGAAAATCTAAATGGGGTAGTGCAGCTAGTGATGGTCATGGACATCATATAGCACAACACTTCAACGTTTTCCCTGACGGTAAGATAACAACTGGTAGAAACCTTAATAGTACTCCAATTGGTATTAGAGGTTGGAATGACCACGCTATTTGTATAGAAATATATGGATGCTTTGACAAGGGACATGACAAGATGAGTGATGCACAAAAGAAGGCAGTAATATACTTGTATGGATTACTTTCTAAAAGATTTGACATACCCGTCAATACTACTCATATAAGGCCCCATTGTTGGTTTACATATAGTGGTACTTATCTTGGAAAATATAATGTAGATAGAAGTGCTAAAACTTGTCCAGGAACTAATTTTATGGGATTTGGAACTTCTCCAGAAGGATTTGCTCATTTCATAAAAGATGTAAAAAACTATGTAGATGGTAAAAAAGCAGAACCTAAGAAGGAAGAAACCAAGGCAACAAAATTTGAAATAGTAACACTTGATAAACTTAATATAAGAAAAGTAGCAGATTGGGATGCAGATCCAGTTGCAACAGTTAAGAAGGGGCAACATCTACAAGTAATAGATACAGTAGGCGCTAAAAATGGAAATACTTCTATGTATCGCTTAGAATCAGGATTATATATAACTGCATCTGATAAATATGTAAAGAAAGTATAATAAAAAGGCTGGTAGGGATTAATTTCCTTACCAGCCTTATTTTTATTGGGTATATAACTTTAAATTATGTTAAGTATAGGATGTTCATTTTAACCCATTTCTGCTTTTCTGCTTACTTTTTCAATTTCTAGTTTTTTAGTGTTTGATTTAAATTTTAAATATTCATCAAACATCTTAGATAAACATTCATCTGAACATATATCATATATATGCAAACTTTCCCAAGAATCATTGCCCCAATCTCCATGGCTTGTTGTAACTTCATAATAATATTTACTATTTATTTCTTTTTTGCATACATCACATATAATTTTATCTAATATTTTTTCATTTTTAATTATTTCTTTTTCAATATATTTTTTCATTAGATATTTTCCCCCTTACCAGCTTTATTTTTATTTAAGGATTTCTTCATCGTCTTGTTGTGATTGGTTATTATCTTGTTGTGCAGGTGTTTCTTCTTGTTCCTGTTGTTCATCATTATTAATATTCCAACTATCCTCATCCATAGGCTCATCGTAGTAGTCCCAGTTATAATTATCATCTTCTTCATCAACTGTATTACCATCACCATTACAGTGACAATCATCTACTGGATAACCACATTCTGGACATTTGGGTTGTTTATCATACTCTTCTGTCATATGATCATGTTTTACTAATGGTTGACGATTACCATCTTCATCGACATATACGTTATTTTCTTCATCTACATATGGTTTAGTTTTTTTCTTTTGCTGTTTTTCTTCATTTATTGTTTTATTTTTAGTTTGTTGAACTTTCTTAGTTGTATTTGTTGACTGATTATTGTTCTCTAATTTATTATTATCTGCTGATTTACTATTAGTTTTATTTTCTTTATTTTGATTTGATTGTTCTTTTTTAATTATTGGAGTCTTGCTTAAGAAATAAGCATTAATTTGGAAGTATTTTTCATCTGATCTTTTTCTAAGTCCGCAACATCTTCCGTATGCTATTATTGTATCGCCAACTTCAAATTTAACATCAACCATGTTTTTAGGGATGTGTACATATACTGGTAATATTGCTTTTTCAAAATCTAAAGTAATTATCATAGTGTTATATTCAGTTTTGAATTCTTTAACTGTACCTGTTATTTCAACATATTCATCCTCATAATCATTGCTAAGGGTTAATTCAGTTACTTTTTTATAGTCATGTTCTTCTTTCTTCGTTGTGGCTAATGCTTGTTTTCCTTTTTCATCTAAATTCTTTGTAGTATCCTCACTACATCCAACCATTAAACTTCCTGCTAATATACATGATGTTAATATGCTTATTAATTTTTTATTCATAAATAACATCCCCTTTATTTTACACTTTTCTTAAATTTCTTATATTCTGATTTTGTTAAATTGTATGTGCTATTACAATGAGAGCATTGTATTACTGCCCCACCAACTATTACTGCAATAATTCCAATTACTAAGGAAATAACCCCTAATATAAATGCAATTGGTGCACCTATCCAGCCTATAATTGGTATCCAAAGTAAACAACCTCCTGCCAGCCACAATATAACACCTGCACTAAAGAATATACTTGATGCAGATTTTATAGATGCTTGTTTACCACACTTAGGACATTCGATATAAGATTTATTTTTTACTTCATTCATATTAACATCCCCCTTAATAATTTATATTTTAGAATTCTATTTGATTAGACAATTTCCTTTTTATTATTTAATTTTAAATAGTCTTCATAATACATCCATTTTAATGGAGTTCCATCTGATAATTTACCAGTGGTTTTTTGCAAACCTCTGCAGCAGTTGCTTATACAATTATGATTTAAGGTATATTTTCTAGAAGCATCAGCAATACTATCAAATATTTCGTTTATAGTAATACAAATCACTTTTCTTCTTCTGCTTTGAAGGTTTGAATTACTTTGTTTTCTTGAATTTTTACCTTTACTTAATTTTTCTTCAATATCACTTATATTCATTTTTAAAAAATCTTCATAATATACCCAAACTGCATTTTCACCGTTATATTTACCAGCTGAGCAACGTTTGTTTTGGCAACACAATACTATGCTTGATGCAGATTTTAAATGTACATATTCTTTACATTCTTGTAAGCCTTTAAATATCTTTCTATTATTAAGCAATACAAATTTTTCTTTTCTACTTTCCCATATTTTTTCCATTTTTTCTTTATATTTATCAGAATTAAATTTTTGTTTAAAAATATTGCTCATTTTTTCTTTATATTCATCATTATCCCATCTTGCTTTTAAGTTTTTTATTCTTTTTTCCCTATATTCATTCTCCAACCAAAGTTTTTTTGTGGCATTTCCCCTTTTTTGTTTATTTTCTTCTGTAGCAAAAGTTTTTTTCATAGAATTTATTATTTGATTACGATTATTCATCCAATATTCTTTTGTTCTATTACTTTGTTTGATATGTTCATCCTCATTTTCCCAACGTTTTAAGTTATATTCTATAAGATGTTCAGGGGAAGGCTTATAAGTCCTATTTTTTGCTGAAATACTCATTTTCTTTCGAGTTTCTGCTGTAAAATAAATTCCTTTAGCCCCATCACCACCCAAAGTTCTATTATATCCATTATTTGGATTATTACTATCGTATAAAGCAATATACATTTGTTCCATTAATTTAGCTTCTTCTTCTGTTAGATTGTTGAATAATATTTCATGTTCTATGTTGTCCCAGCCATATTTATTGATTGCATTGTAAAAATGCTTATTATTAGTATATCCATATCCATTTTTCCATCTTGCTTGAATATCTTGACATGTTATACCTATATAAACTTTTCCACTTGGGCTTGTATGCTTATATACTACAAAGTTTCTTTCTTCCATAACTATCATCCTCCTCATAGGCTACTCAAAAGAGTAGCCTACTTTAATTTTATAAATCTTTTTCTATTTCTATTATAGGTAAAATATCTTTTTCTTTTAAAAATTCATACAAGAATAATCTTCCCTTTTGAGTCCATTTAGTAATAATACTCACATCATCTCTGCCATCTTTATGTTTGTAATTTACTGTTTCAGAATGAGTATATCCCTTATTTTGATATTTTTTATATAAAAACCATTGATTACCTAATCTATATTGTATTTTAAAATCACAAAGTAATTTATTAAACTCTTGAGCAGACATTCCATAATCTTTTGCTATTGATGTTACTTTGATTAATCCTTTATTTTGTAAAATTATATCTGTATAATGTGCTTTAGGTTTTAATACTTTTATTTCATCTTGTAGTGGTTCAGTTACTACTTTTTCAAAATCTTTGATTGCTATGGCTTGTTCTATATCTGTTTTTGAATTGATTATATTTAATATTGCTTGGTCGTGGTTTGTTAATTGTGGTTTTGGATTAAAATAATTTTCTTCTAATGTATCGAACATTTCCCATGCTTTATCAGTTCCTAACATTTTACAGTGTCTACTAGCGCCTCGTTTAGTCCAAAGTATTAAGACTGAAGCAAATTTAATTTCTTGATATAAAGGGTCTTCGTTCTTAACTAGTACCCTTTTGAATTCCTTTAAATCATTGCCTTGTAGTTTATAGTAATGTTTTCCTTCTTTGAATTTTTCTTGGTTGCTATTGAAATTTTGTTGTATTCTTATTTCTTCAGTCTCATAAACATCTGCTAACATTTTAGTAGTTATAACTACCTCTTCATTAAATTTTACTGGTATTAAATCTTTCATACTCTAATCCTCCTCTTGATTTTTATCTTTAGAGAATTTATAATATGATAGAGAAGTTTTTATAAGTTCTCTATGTGTAAAGATATCCTGTTACTTTGGACGGTAGGGGATATCTTTTTTATTTGTCTTTATCGCTATTTAGATATTCATGTATAGCCTTTTCTAAAACTTCCTGAATAGATGTATTTTCTTGCAAAACTTTAATTCTTAATTTAGTTCTAGTGTCTTCATCTACTCTAACCATTATTTGCTTTTGGTCATTCCTTTTCATTTAATTACTCCTTTCTCTCTATCTAATTATATGTTAGCATGGTAACTTGCTAATATCAACTATATTTTAAAAAATATTCCAATAATCGTTCGACAAAAAAGACTAGGAAATTTAATCCCTAGCCTTTCCTTTATTAGCAACTATAATATTTATTTTCTATATTATTGTATCTCTTTAGAAGAATATCATTTTCTCCCCAAAATCTTGCTTCTACTTGGTCAATATCAACTTTTTCTTTACAAATTTCTCTAAATAGATTAATTGCACTTACATAATCAGTCCAACCACTATATAGTTCTAAACCTTCATTATTTATCCAACTAACTTGAAAATTATTCATTTATTTGCCCTCCATGTCTTTTAATATTATATTTACAAGTTCTTCCTTAGTAAACTCATCTTCTGGATAATATCCTCTTGCATCATAGAAGTATTCTTTTAACATTTCCATGCTAGTTTTTTCTAACATTTCTTTCATTTTCATTTCCCCCTTTTTCTTTTATAGTAATATATATGCAAGAGTTATATAAAAATTGCATAAATTTATATAAATTTTAAATAATTTTTAAATAATTTTATGTAACACTTATAGAAGAATTACATATATTTATACAAAGAAAATAAATAGAGGATTTCAAGAAAAAATAAATAATATATAAATTATACATTTTTTAGGTAATAATTGAATAAAAATTAGTGAGGTGAGATTATGGCAAAAGAAAAACCAACTATAATCAATATTTCATTTAAAAAGAACACACTTGATGATACCATGCTTTTAGATTGGCTCCAACGTAAATTTGAAGTGTATGGCAAAAGCAACTATATAAAACAAGTTCTAAGGAAAGAAATGCTAAAAGAAATAAATAAAGAAGATTAAACAAAAGAAAAAGCCGAGAACGAATATCTCAGGCTTTTTTATTATGTTAAAATAGAATTTTTTCTATTATATCTAGAGCAATAGCACACCCAAACCAAAATATAGCTTGACTCATTATAATTCACCTGCTTGCGATTTTGTGTATTTATATTATTTGCAAATTTAAGGAGGTTTATTCATGAAATCTTATACTTTTTCTGAATACAAGCAATTACAAGAATTAAGTACCTTAGATAAATTTATAGGAAACTTAAAGAAGAATAAAAAAGAGTATGCTAGATTAGTATTTTTATTGGCTATTTCTATTCCAAAGCCTATATTCGCTCAAAATAATGATATGGGATTAGGAGATGTAGCCTATGAAATAATTCACATGGTTCTTGTATTCGCTAAATATGGATGCCTAGGAAAAGGTATACTATGCATGACTAATGAAATGTTAGCAGGAGCTAATTTAAAAGAAGCTAGCTCTGCAGGATTACAATATTTTATTTTTTATATTATATTAAATATTTATCCAAGATTGTTTAGTATGGTTAAATTTTAAGGAGGTATTTATATGGATAAATTAAATGCTTTTTTAGGCAAATTTACAGTTGAGTGCTTAGAAACTTTAAGTATCGTTTGCTATGATTGGCTAGTAGTGGCCGGATTGATAGCTTTAGTTTTATATATATTCGGTTGGGAAAAAGGAAAGAGAGTAGGATTAATGTGTCCTGCTATATATATCATAATCAACATATTAAGTAAGGTGTTATGCCATGCTTAATATAATTCCTAGTAAACCTAAAAGTATGAAATTAAGTGATTATTACGAATATAGAAAATGCGAATATTCAATTATCAGATTAGTTCCTACAAAGAGCAACAAAAATAATAATACTGAACAAATAGCATCTCTAATTAATAAAATGTTTAAGCAGTCTAATAAATATATAAATCAAGCTAGTAAAAAGTTAATTATCGTTCAAAAGCCCAAAGTATCCTTTTATATTCATATTACAAAAGGAAAGGTCCAATTTTATTTTATAATTCCTAAATCATATCTAAATCAATTTAAAATAAAATTTCAAGAGGTTTGGAAAAATATAGAGATTGAAAAAGTGGATAATATTCCAATGGATATTAATAGCTGCAGTAAATTTGATTTGCATTATAAATATGATGAGTCATTATCTCTTGCGGTTGATAAAAGAAATAATGACTTACTCAATAGCAACATGACGATTACATCTATATTGGAAGAAAATGAAATGGTGGGAATATTATATAATTTTATACCTACTAGTGAAAAAGAATCCAACTATTTTAGATCTAATACCTATCCAAGAGCAATTCAAAGATACAAAAATGGAGAAAATCTAAAAAAGTCAAAAAATATTAAAGATTTATCTGTAATAGCATTAAAAAATTTTATCTCGATCATAAACAACCTCTTAAATTGTATTTTAAACGTACCACAAAATAATCAGCTTATACTTAATCCTTTACAATGCGAAATCTCTCATAGCACCAAAAGAAAGTGCGAGAAGGCAATTTGTAAAAATCAAAGCATAATTTTAACCAAATCTAGTGAGAAATCAAGAGAAATTGAACTTTCTAACGCTTTTTCTAATACTTTCAAGATAATTTCAGATGATAATGAGTTAATCATTAATGAAATTACTAAAAACATTGATATAAAAAAGACAATCATAAATCATGTGAATGTTAATAAAACTACAATTGAAGAGTGCAGTAATTTCATATCAATGCCTAGTCTAGAAGTTATAAATCAATTCAAGATGATAGAACATAATAAGTGTTTAGAACTTAAAGCACCTAAATGTTTAGAGAATGGTAAGATAAGAATTGGAACTGTAAAGAATAAAGAAAACAAACAAGAGGTATATTACTCCATGGATGAGCAAATGAAAAGACTAGGAAGAGTATTACTTGGAAGTATGGGTAGTGGTAAATCTTATTATATGCAAAATATGGCAAGTGATATTATAAAAGCTGGTAGAGGATTAGTAGTAATAGATTATATAGACAAATGTCAGCTATCAGATAATATAAAGAAAATAACTTCAAAGGATAAATTAGTAGAAATTAATTTCAATGATCCTAAACAAGTTCAATCATTTAACTTTAATGAGTTAATATTTAATGAAGATGATGACATATACTATAAGGTTAATATAGCTATGCAAAAGGCAGAGCAGATGCAATTATTACTAGATAGCATAAATGATGATAATAGCAAACTTACACCTAGAATGCTTAGATATTTTTATGCTGCCGCTACAGTAGTATATTATAAGAATGTAAATGCTAGTTTTAAAGAAATAGTTAATGTTCTTAAATATCCAAATAAAAGGGCAGAGTTAATAGAAAATATACCAGATGTATTAATGGAAGAAATTGAGGACTTAAAGGACCTAAACAAAATAGATAGCAAGGGCAGAGTAGAGAATTACGATAGCAAGATAGATGGAATACTGGACCGTGTTAGCTGGTTAAAAACTAATTTATATACAAAACTAGCATTTAATAAAGAAGCTGATAATAATATTAATTTTGTAGAAGCTATGAAGCAGAATAAAGTAATTCTGATAAAAATACCTGAACAGTATTTTAAAAGCAAAATGATTAGAAATGTAATTGCCACATACTTTTTAAATAAAGTTTGGATTAGTAAGCAAATAGATTGTAGTACACATACAGAATTATTCTTTGATGAGATACATCAATGTTACAACTGCCAACTACTTATGCAAAACATATTGGTAGAATGTAGAAAATTTCAATTAACTCCTACTTTAGCTTTACATTATTTAGATCAGTTAACTCCTAAGTGTAAAAATAGTGTATTGGCATCTGGGTCTAGTTATTTATTATTGCAAGGATGTGATGTAAAAGCATTTAAAGAATTATCTACTTACTTTGAGAAAGATGGATATAGCGAAATAGATTTAGCTGAATTAGATAGATACAACGCTTTATGTTTAATTAAAAATGAAGATACTGGATATTCCAGCTTTATTGCAAGACTTCCTTCTTAGGGAGTCTTTTTGTGTCGAAAACTTTTTTAATAAAAATTAATAAAATACAGTTGACATTGTAGTTGGTATCAACTATTATATAATTAATAAAAGATATAAAGGAGGTAAGGAAGATGAAAAGAAATTTAATGAAAGAAGCTCATAAAATGACAAAGGAAATAAAAGAGCAATATCCAGAAGTTGATTATAAAGCTCAATTAGGTTTATGCTTATCTTTCTTATCTCAAGAGAAAGGAGAAAAGAAAATGGTAGAACTTAAAGGTAGTGAAAAGCAAATTAAATGGGCAGAAGAATTAAGAAGTAGATTCGTAAAATATTTAGAGTTCATACAAGATTTAGCAAGCAAAATAGAAATATCTGAAAGTTTACAAGATGACATAGAAGATGATTTTGATAGTTTAGAAGAAGCCTTTGAAGTAGTAGAAAAACAAGAAAAAGCTTCAAAGATAATTGGAGCTTTAAAAGGGTACAAAATGTTTTCTAGTGATGAAGCTGTAAAGAGTGAAATAGAAAAAACAAGAAAACATCTAGTAGATTATGAACAACATTACAAAGATATCCAAAACGAAAAAGAAAGTTATATAGCATGGACAGTTATGAGATTGGCAGATATGAAATAAATAAAATAAATAAGGAGGCGATAAAATATAAATATTACGTTGTCAGAGAAAGTGGATATTATTTTTAATGAGGATTTGATGGAGGACAGGTTAATGAGAAATAGATTTAATAGGCTTATAAGCCTTCAAGAGGCATCAAAGCAATATAAAAAACATGAGAGTACATTACGTACTCTTATTGAACGTGGTAAATTTATAGAGGAAATAGATTGTAAGAAATATGGGAAAACTTGGGTATTTAATCAAGATGCCCTAGATAGATTTTATGGTATAAACAAGAGAGGAAATTTTATTATGGAAATCAATAATTACATTGAAAAACACAAAGAGTTTTTTAATAGCGAAAGTAAAGTAGGCTTATTCAAATTAGGGACATTGATAGAAAATGTTAGAAATAATCTAACTGAAAAACAATTTGAGCCTTATAAAAATATATTAGCCGATGCTACGAATAATGACTGTAATAACACTGCAGATTACATTATGAAACATGTATATACAAAATTGATGAAATTAATAATTCAATATGATTTAGGATGCGAAAATATATTGGAAGAAATATCAGATATTATGATGAAGACACAGTTTAAGTTGCCAGAAGGCGATACTAATTACATCTTATATATATATATAGGAATTAATATTTATAAGGAAGTGAATTAATTGAAAATCTATAAAGAACAAAATGTACTAGATGCAGCATTTGAAAGATTAGAATATGCATTTACTGAATTTGACAATCTATATTTTTCTGTAAGTGGTGGAAAAGATAGTTCGATAATGGTTCAATTAGCATCAAAAGTTGCAAGAAAAATGAATAAGAAATTTTCTGTATTGTATATAGATTTAGAAGCACAATATAAAGCTACCATAGACCATGTTAAAGTATTAATAGATGAATGCGAAGATGTAATAGAAGATTGGTATTGGTGTGCGTTACCTCTTAGTTTAAGAAATGCAGTATCGGTTATTCAGCCTAAGTGGATATGCTGGGACAAGAAGGACAAAAGCAAATGGGTAAGACAAATGCCAACGGGCAAATATAAAAAGTATGTTGTTAATGAAGATAATTACCCAGAAGAATGGACTTGGTTTGAGCGTGGCATGGAATTTGAGGAGTTTATATTATATTTTGCTCAATGGTTTAATGAAAAACATGGCGGAATTACTGGGGCAGGAATAGGAATAAGAAGTGATGAGAGCCTTAACCGTTTTAGCACAATTATAAGCAACAAAAAAGTTCGTTATAAAGACAAGCCTTGGACAACACAAGTTAAATTCAAGCATCTACAAAACGTGTATAATTTTTATCCGATTTATGACTGGAGAACTGAGGATGATTGGGGAGCGGTTGCAAAGCTTGACTTAAAGTTTAATGAAATATATGAACTGATGTACAAGAATGGAGTTAGCATACATGAACAAAGATTGTGTCAACCTTATGGAGATGACCAAAGAAATGGGCTAGATCAATTTAAAGCACTTGAATATGAAACGTGGGAAAAGGTCCTTAATAGGGTACATGGAGTTAACTTTGGTAATATATATGCAAGAACTTCTCTATTAGGTAATATAAAAAGTGAAAAGCCATCTAATATGACTTGGGAACAATATGCAGTATGGCTATTAGAAACTATAGGATTATATGCACCAGAATTAAGGGACCATTATCATAAAAAAATAAGAACTTTCTTAGATTGGTATGAAAAAGAAGAAGGCATAAGAGTTGAAGATATAAAAGATGAAGAAGATAGTAAACTCGAAACAGCTAAAAAGGTAGCTTCATGGAGGAGAATTGCTAGAGCAATTGAAAGGAATGACTTTTGGATGAAAAGATTATCTTTCGGGCAAACAAAAGGCGATGTAGAAAGAATGTTTGAACTTAAGAAAAAATATGCTGACTTATTAGATGCAGATGCAACAAATGATAAGCATCTAAAACAAATAGCAAATGAATTAAATAAAGGAGTAGATTAATATGAATGCAAGAATAGCAGAATTATTATTAGAACTTAAAAGAGAATTCAATAATATAGACAACTTAGATGAAAAGGTGAGTACAATGAATACTATTAGAGCTAATCTATCTGATATATCACCATTTGAAGAACCTGTTGACTGTGTAAGATGGATACCAATGGATAAGGTAAAAGCTAATGAATACAATCCAAACCGTGTGGCCTCAACTGAAATGAAATTACTTCATACATCTATAAAACTAGATGGATATACTCAACCAATAGTAGCGTACAAACTTGATAATGGAGAATATGAGGTTGTAGACGGATTTCATAGAAATAGGGTAGGAAAAGAATATAAGGATATAAATAAACGTATACATGGATATTTGCCACTTGTAATACTAGATAAACCATTGGATGAACGTATAGGAAGTACAATAAGACATAATAGAGCTAGAGGGACACATCAAATACGTTCTATGAGTGAAATAGTAATCGACCTATCAAAAGCTGGATGGACAGATGAAGAAATATGCAAGAAGATAGGAATGGAACTAGATGAGGTAATTAAATTAAAACAAATTACAGGTTTAAAAGAAGCTTTCCAAAATCACGAGTTTAGCAAATCCTGGGAGGAATTTGAAAAGAAATATTATGAAAACAAGTAAATTGCTATGTATGATACTAGATAATGAAGGGGAGATTGAAAGCAGCAATCTCCTTTTCTTCTTAAAAGAATTAACAAAGTTAGGTTATATAGAAGTTAATGGAACAAGGATGAAATTAACTGATAAGGGGGTATATTATGCAAGATCTAAAAACAATGACAATAGAAGAACTCAGACAATTGGCGACTAGTATAAAAGTTGAATTAGATAATAGGATAAAGGAACTTAAAGAAGTTAAAAAAGAAGTAGAAGAAGTATGTTTAAATGAATATAAATTTTATTTTAAAACTGAATGTACATTTAGAAATAGAGGGTATGTAGCTAGATGTTACTATGATGAGAAACTGCAAAGAAAATTTAAAAAGTTAGAAGAAACAGAGTATGGGAAAAATTTACTTATTGAAGGCTGTTATAATGCAAAAGAAAACGATGTATTGGATATTAGATATAGAAATAGCGAATATGGAGAAAGTGGATACTATATTGTTTTAGAAGGGAAATTAACTAAAATATGTGATATATCCGATATTCATAAAGTATCTTCTGTCAAGAGATATTTAAAAGGTGAAATTATATTTGAAAACTTTTTAGAAATAGTTGGATTAAAAGAAATAGAAGTGGGTGTTATAGATGAATTATTTGAAGACTAATATGTTTGAACATCAAGAAAAAGCCTTTAATAAAATCAAAAAACTTAAAGCATGTGCCTTGTTTATGGATATGGGTACAGGCAAAACTAGAACAATGCTTGAATATATCCAGTTAAAGCTTAATCAAGGAAAAATAAATAAGGTGTTTTGGATATGCCCTTGCAGTACTAAGAAAAACCTTAGAGAGGATATATTTAAGCATTCTATATTTTCATCCAATTATGTTGAAAAAATAAAAGATGAATTAATAGTAATAATAGGAACTGAAACTATAAGCCAATCAAACAAATTCTATATAAAAACTAGAAATTTAATAGAAAAATATCATCATTCATTATTAATAATAGACGAAAGCCATATGATAAAGAACCACAAAGCAATCAGAACACGAAGATTACTTGATTTAGGGCAAATAGCAGAATATAGAGCGATACTTACAGGCACACCAGTTACACAAGGCAGATGCACTCCTCAACAATTGC
>ERZ772819.250-NODE-250-length-46029-cov-37.467873_pt1 | contig 46029 bp, 67 predicted proteins | sample MGYA00580860_ERZ772819 | MGnify/ENA primary metagenome ERZ772819 (study PRJEB29015, sample SAMEA2737683) | human gut metagenome | biome: human gut; feature: human-associated habitat; material: faeces | place: China | collected 2012 ...
CGGCTCGTCCGGTGACTCCGCGCAGATCGGCTCGTCCGGTAACTACGCGCAGATCAACAGCACCGGAGAAGACGCTGTGATTATGTGCGCGGGCAGAAAATCAAAAGCAAAAGGCAAAAAGGGGAGCTGGATCACGCTTGCAGAATGGGTGAAAGATGAAGAAAAAGGACGCTATGTGCCGATCTGCGTAAAAACAGAGCGTGTAGACGGCGAAAAAATCAAAGAGGACACTTATTACACGCTGAAAAACGGAGAATTTTCGGAGGTAGAAGAATGAAACATTATGAATATGCAGGAATGGACGTAAGCACAGAAAAAAGTGTAGAGGACGGCGCAAGATGCTATATCGAAGCAGTACGCCGGTATCTGGAATCTGAAAAATTCCCGCAGGTTGAGACAATCGCGGCGATTCTTGGATTGCAGAAAGCAGAAGAAAACAGAAAAGAAGGAGAAAAAGAAAATGAATGAATTAAAGATCGAAATTAGCCAGGAACCGGCTGTGATCCGGTGCAATTTTAAGGATGTGAAAGCTAAGTTGTCCGAAAAGATGGCGGAGTATCAGGGAGCGGTATTCACTGAGGAATCTAAGAGCGTGGCTAAGGCGGAACTGGCGTCTCTCCGGAAGACCAGAGAAGAAGTAGAGAAACGTCGGAAAGAAGTAAAGGCGCAGTGCCTGGTGCCTTACAACGACTTCGAGGAGAAGGTAAAAGAGCTTCTTGAAATCATCGACGAACCGATCTGCCTGATCGATAGTCAGCTGAAAGAGATGGAGGCAGAGCGCATCCGCAAGCGTCATGGGGATGTTGAGAAGCTGTATGCAGAATGCACAGGTGAATGGGCGGAGTACCTGCCACTCAAGGAGATCTATGTGAAAAAGTGGGACAACGCCACCACCAGCCTGAAACAGATCGAAAAAGAGCTTCTGGCGATGGCTGAAAAGGTTGCTTCTGAGATTGGCATAATCCGCAATACGCAGTCGGAGGTTGTGGAAGATGCGTTGCAGGTCTATCAGAAGAGCCGTGACCTTGGTGCCGCCCTTACCCGGATTAATATATACGAGGACAATAAAAAGCGGGCATTGGAGGCGGAACGCATCCGCCGCGAGCAGGAAGAGGAGCAGCGCCGGCAGGCTGAGATTGAGAGAGCACGGGAGGAAGAGCGAAAAAAAATCGAAGAAATCGCCAAGGCCAGAGAAGAAGAGCGAAAAAAGGCGGAAGAAACGCTGAAAGCGGCGGCAGTTGCAACAAAAGATCCGGAAGTACCATTTTTCCTTGAAGATGAAGAAGATGACTTGCCATTTCCTCAGCCGCAAACGGTAACAGCCTTTTACAAGGTGGTTGCTACAGAAGAAGAACTGGAACGTGTAGAGATGGCATTTAACAGCATCGGCATTTGGTTTGAAAGGAGGGACGCTTAATGACGGAAAGCACGACATATCCGATGATCTACAGATCTATAGCGGGTGTTATCACGGATGTTGGAGCTGTTGGAAAAAACAAAATGAATGAACAGCAAAAATTCAAATTTAGAAGCATTGATGACGTTTACAACGCACTGCATCCGGCACTTGCAAAAAACAAGGTTGTAATCGTCCCGAATATTCTGGAACGAGATGTGAAAGAACTGCAAACAAGAAACGGTTCAATGATGCATTATGTGACCTGCAAAATCAAATTCACATTTTATGCGGAGGATGGTTCCTCTGTCGAATCGACCATTGTAGGAGAAGCAATGGACACAGGAGATAAGGCAACCAATAAGGCAATGGCAATTGCTTACAAATACGCTTGTTTCCAGGTGTTCTGCATTCCAACGGCGGATATGGTAGACGATCCAGATGCAGAATCTCCAGAAGCACGAAAAACAAATGAACAATCAACTGCGGATGCAGGGAAATCATTAATTAACGAGGAAATGGTACGCAGAATCAACGCTGAATTAAGCCGTACCGGTGTGAGAAAAGAACAGATTTTTGCATTATTTGGAGTCGATGCATTAGAAAAATTGAATATTCTGCAGTACAACAAAGCAATGAAAAAATTACAAAAGACACCGAATGCAGTAGAGATGCCAACGGGTGATGCATAATGCACGCTCTGGCTGAAATCGTAAAATCCGTGGAAAAAGACGGTGATACGTGGCTTGTAGTGCGGCTGCCGAAAAGCAGGCTGAAAGAAGAAATTGAAAATAAAACCATCACGAACACAGAAATGCGTTTCGACGATGGGCGGCACATCTCCAATCTGCAGCGGAAGAAAGCATACGCGACCATCCGGGATATAGCTATTGAGTTTGGCTATCTCCCGGAGGAGATGAAAGAGATTATGAAATGCAACTACATGATCGAGACCGGAGAGCCGTATTTCTCCCTTTCAGACTGTTCAATGGGGACGGCACGGGATTTCCTTACGTTTGTGATGGATTTCGTCTTGAAAGAGGGAATACCGCTCTCAGACAGCGGAATAGAGCGCGCGGATGATGTCGGTAAGTACCTGTACGCGTGCATCAAGCACAGAAAATGCGCGGTGTGCGGGAAAGATGGCGAAATCCACCATGTTGATACAATCGGCATGGGAAATGACCGGCGGCGGGTGGATGATTCTGGATACCGGAAAATCTGCCTGTGCAGGACGCACCACACGATCGCGCATCAACGCGGAATGCCGAGCTTCGAAAAAATGTATCACGTATACGGAATTGTTGTAGATGATAACCCGGATGGGAAGTCATAGAGTCCAGCATGGAACTGTCAACAGAGTATCTCAAAACGGTTCATGTTTTATACGTCACGACAAAAAAGGCGGCTGGCTGGAGCCGCCGGAAAGGGGCAGAGATGCCGATTAACAGCAAACAGAAAGGGAAGCGCTTCGAGCTGGAGCTTTCCAGAAAGCTCCGGGAGTATGGTTATACGGAGTCCCGCCGGACCGCGCAATACTGCGGCAACACCGGGGATGCATCCGATGTTGTAGGCCTACCGGGAATCCACGTAGAAGCGAAACATCAAGAGCGAATGCAGCTCTATGATTGGATGGACCAGGCGAAACACGACGCGAAAGAAAGTGGAAAAGACGTTTTGCCCGCAGTATTCCACAAAAGAAACAATCATAAGATCCTGGTCACGATGGAACTCGACGACTGGATGACAATATTCCGCGAATACGAAGCGGGAATGAGTCTGAAAGAAGGTGCGGACGATGGGCGAGGTTAAGTGGGTTAAGATGTCGATAGACATGTTCGATAATCGAAAGATCAAGTATCTGCGCGGCCTGCCGGAGGGAAACAACATCGTTCTTATCTGGGTCATGTTGCTGACTCTGGCCGGGCGGTGCAATTCCAATGGCTATATTTTCCTTACCGAAAACATCCCGTACACTCCGGCGATGCTAGCAAATGAGCTTGGATTCCCAGAAAGTACTATTCTGGTAGCCATGAAAGCGCTGGAAAGTATGGGAATGATAAGCCGAAACGAGGAAAACACGCTTCTGATCCCTGGATGGGAAGAACATCAGAACGTAGCCGCGTTGGAACAGATCCGGGCGAGCAACCGGAAACGGCAGGCGCGGTACAGGGAACAGGCGAAAATAGAAGCTGTGGAGCAGGAAACACCGCCGCCAGTAGAGGAGAAGCAAGAGGAACACAAAGAACCAGAAGAGCCGAAGCCGTCGAAAAAGGCGGAGGAAACCAAAGAAGCAAAGATTCTTTTCGAGCGGTTGTGGAGCCTGTATCCGAACAAAAAAGGCAAGGGGCAGGTAAGTGATACAGCAAAGAAAAAACTGCTTAAAATCGGGCATGAAGAGCTTGAGAGAGCAATTCAGAGGTATAAGACGGAACTGGAAAAGGAGGACTGGAGAAAGCCGCAGTACGGCAGTACCTTTTTCAATTCTGGTTATGTGGACTATCTCGACGAAAATTATGAACCGGGGAAAAGAGAACCAACAAAGCAGCAGAAAGAGAACAAATTTAACAATTTTCAGCAGCGGGAGTATGATTTCGCGGCGCTGGAGCAGTCATTGATAGGAGGTTAAGGATGGTATCTGTAATCAAAACAGCAATTATCTGCGCTACAGTAGCGTTTTGCTTCTACCAGATGATGAAACACTAAAAAAATAGGGGAGGTGTCTATGAGCAACAAGCTTAAGAAAAAGCCGTCAACTAAGTTAAGCCCTGAGACGATGACAGCCGCAGAGGTAAGCGGGATCACAGGTGTCAAGCTCGAGATCCTGCGGAAATGGGTGGACAGGATGCAGAGAAACCTGTCCGAAGCCTACCAGAAAGAAGCACAGGAAAAGCTGCTGAAAGCAGAGGACTGCATCAGCGCGGCGAACGTCGTGTGCTCGGCACTGGCGATCTATGAGACATGGGGGTACAAAAAGGCGCTTGACCGGTACATGGACAACTACACTGCGGCAGTACGGAAGATGAACAGTGTAGGTCTGGCTAAGATGTACGAGGAGTTGCACGAAAAGACCGGCGCGACGCTGGAATTTGAGGATATGGATCTCGCAAAAGAGTTTGGCTTTGGAGGGGCGGAAGAATGAAAGAAACGAAATACGATAAAAACGATTTCCCGGATGCTCTTCTGAAAGAATGGGATAAAACGAGAAAACAGATTCTCGGAAAGGCAGGAAAAGAGAATGGAGATCATCGGAATTGTTCTGTTCTGCGCGGTGATTCTCGCGTCAGCAAAACTAATGCTTGACCCGCCGGATCGGAAAAAAGATCCGAAAGAGGATGAGGAGCAAATTGAATTTCTGAACGAGTGGAACAAGAAACATAAAAAATAACAAACACAAAGAAAGGAGCCAGCCTCCGGCCGGGGCAAGGGTATACCGGGCTTCTGAATGAAATGGGAGAATTAAGCACAGAAGAATGGAAAAAACAGAAGAAGATACAGAGAGCAATTTTTACGGCGAAGCAGAATCTGCCGTATGAAGTGAAACTTCGTCGCCAAGCCAGAAGAGCATGGGAGTTCTGGGCAGAGATGGAAAGCCAGGATAAGAGCTGCCATGTGAGCGTCGGCGGATTGGACAGTATTACGCTGTATATCTGGTTGCACAGCCTCGGCATTCACGTTACAGGAATTACAGTGTCTGGCATTGAGGATCAGAGCATCCAAAAGGTACATAGAGCGCTGGGACTTGAGATTGTAAAATCGTATAAGAGCAAGGTCACGATCTTGAATGAGATTGGATTTCCGGTTATTAGCAAGAAGATCGCCGGGCGGATCAATACGCTACAGAACCCGACAGAGAACAATAAAACGGTGCGGCATGCGATTATCACCGGCGAATGCGGTGCTCATGGGCATTATGCCAAGAACAGCCGCATGCAGTTACCGCAGAAATGGCTGAAATTGTTTGGTGGTTATGAAAACGAGAACGAGGGTGTCAACTATGGCAAGCCTGAGCCGGACATTAAAATTTCGAATGAGTGTTGTTACTGGCTAAAAGAGAAACCTTGCGACGACTGGGCGAAGAACCATAACAGCAGTCCTTACCTTGGAATCATGGCAAGCGAAGGGGGACAGCGTGAAGAGGCGCTGATCGATCATGGTTGCAATTACTACGGAAAGACCGTGACGCGATCTGCTCCCTTTGCAATCTTTATGCGGCAGGATATCCTGCAGTTGGCTCTGGATATGGACCGCTGGTACCATGAGCATCTGGAATTATTTGAGAAACTGTATCATGCGCAGCCATACGGCCGGAAGTCCGAAAGAATATGTTCCGCTGGAATCCATCGTGCCGGAAATCTATGGAACGATAGCGAAGCGGCAGAATGGAGAACTTTACACAACAGGAGCACAGAGAACCGGCTGTAGCATGTGCGGTTTTGGAATTCATCTGGAGCAGCGGCCGCACCGGTTTGACAAGCTCCGGGAGCGCAACCCGAAAGAATGGGAATTCTGGATGTATCGCTGCTGCACAGATCCAAACACTGGCGAAAAATATGGCTGGGGAAGGGTGCTGGACTATATCGGCGTGGAGTGGGAGGACATTCCGACGGTGCAGATGAGCTTGGAGGATTTTCTGAAATGAAAGAGTTGATTATAGATTGCTTTGCTGGCGGAGGCGGTGCCTCCGTGGGCATTGAGATGGCACTGGGGAGACCGGTAGATATTGCGATCAATCACGATCCGGATGCCATATTGATGCATAAAACCAACCACCCGACCACGCTGCATCTGACAGAGGATATTTTTAAAGTCAAATTACGGGGCAGGATGCGGGCAAATGTTCGACCATCCGCTCGGGACGATCACCACAAAAGACCGGTTCGGATTGGTAAATGTGGTTTTGAACATCAAAGGTGAAAAATATATCATCTATGACATTTTCCTGCGAATGCTGAAGCCGGAAGAACTGAAGCTGATGCAGGGATTCCCAAAAGATTATATTATCAACCGGGATTACAACTGGAAAAGCTATCCGGTTGCAAAGCAGGTGGCGCGGATCGGGAACAGTGTAGTGCCGATTATGGCGCAGAAACTGGTAGAAGCCAACTGCCCATATCTGAAAGTAGGGGAACGAATGCCGAATCTGAATATCGACGATGGTCAGGGACAGTTGAGGTTTGCGTAGGAGGTGAAAAAATATGCTGATTCCAACGGTAAAAGCGAAAGAATTTGAAAAATTTGGTTTTAAAAAATGCAAAGGAATATCGAGTGACCTCGAATGCTATTATCTGTGCGTAGCAAGAGGAAAAAAGATGCTTTTTGTGAGTAATGTATACTTTGAGGTAAATGATTGGAGAGATGATGACCCGAGAATTCACGCGAATCCTAATTGCAGGTACAGAAACAGAAAAACAAGCCTTGATATTATTTACGAGCTGATCAAAGCGGGGATGCTGAAAAGCAGTTTTGAAAAAGAAAGAAGGTGAAACCGATGGAGCAGTACAAAGAAGACAACTGCCCATACCTAAAAGTAGGGGAGCGGGTGCCGAATCTGAATATCGATGACAGCCAGGAACAGTTGAGATTTGCATGAGGAAACGTATATCAAATGCCAGAAGAAGAGGAGGAAGATGATGCTGATTAGAAGACAGGACAAGAAAGCAATCTTCAATATTGATACTTGCAGAGTGCTTTATGTGGCTGAGACGGTTGGAGGTTGTTTTAAAATCTGCGCAGACAAATTTGAACAGCTTGGAACTTACAAAACAGAAGAAAGAGCAATGGAAGTTTTGGACATGATCGCAACGCAGAGTGCGTTATGCAACGCAGGAGTTGCTGTGTATTTAGTGGATGAAATCGAAAAAGCTTGGTATATGGATATGCCGGATGAGTGAAGATGGGAAGAGTGAAAAGGATGAGTAGAGCATACAAATGTGACAAATGCGGCGCGCTGTATGAGCCGTATGGGGCAGAAAATATATATGATGGATTAAAGGCGACTAAAATAAGGTTTCGATGCAACACAAATGATGGAAAATATTATGATACAAATTTTTTTGACTTATGCCAGAAATGCATGAAAGAAATTTTGGACAGCATGAACCTGGATGAAGAAGGAGAGAAAAAATCAAAATGACTAAAGAAGAACTTGTGATAGGGAACAGGTATAAGATCCGCCGCCCGTCAATCGCGGATGGAAACGTAAATTCGTATCAGTGGAGCGATGCAACTTTGGTTGATATCTCTACACATATTGCGGTATTCAGTGTGGGAGAGTATTGCGTCACTTACAAATTCTGCCAGTTAAGAGATGAGGTAAAAGAAGCGTAACGCAGAAAGGAGCTGCACCATGAGCATTCGGAACACATTTTTGAAAGATTACGGGATTTCGAAAGAACTTGGGGATAAGATCGTATCATATTGCAAAAACGCGCACGACTACGACCAGAATCTTATCTTGCAGGCCGCACAGAAGACTTGCCCGGAGATATCGAGTGCCCTGTTCGCGAATCTGACGCTTGGAATTGGGTATGACCGAATCAGCCAGGTGCAGTACATCCCAATGCAGCGGAAAGATTTCCAGGGATACAGGAGGAAGACAATCGAGGAACTGTATAGATTGCTTCTTCTGCACGGGAAGGAGTTATAATGAAAATTGGAACCAAAAATATTGCAGAAATCCAGATACTGGACAGAGACAATGATCTGATCGTAAGCATGGTTGATGAAAACGTAATTATTGAGAAAGATTATAAGGTGGTTTTAAGACTGGAAGGAGAAGAGAAAACAGAAATATATCCAGAAGAGTAACAAAAAGGGTACAACGAAAAGCCCCCATACCAGTACACTAAGAATAGAAGTGTATTAGTATGGGGGTGATTTTTATGCCTACAAACAAGACTTACGACAATCTCGAGAAAATGATCTTCTCCGGCGTGGGAGAATACGGGATTCCAGAGATTATGCCGGAGCAGTACGAACCGTGTGAGTGGATCGGATTTAACTACGCGGTCAGCACAGCGAAAAGAGCCGGGAAAGGAGTTCATTTCTTCTTGGATGACTACCAGTTCGAGCGGGTGTGGAATAACCCGGACAGGTATATTGAGGTACTGAGAGACTATGACTACGTGCTTTCACCGGATTTCAGCATGTATACGGACTTTCCGAAAGCCATGCAGATTTACAACCATTACAGAAAACACTGGTGCGCGGCATATATGCAGATGAATGGACTTCGGGTAATACCTACGATCGCATGGAGCGACGAAAACTCATTTAGTTGGTGCTTTGATGGCGAGCCGGTGGGAAGCGTGGTGGCAGTATCCAGTGTGGGAACGCAGAACAGCAAGGCGAAAAAGGCGGCATTCCTGCGGGGATATGAAGAAATGATGAAACGATTATCACCGGAGCGCGTGATCTTCTTCGGAAATGTTCCGGAAGAGCTGGAAGGAGACGTGGAAAAGGTCGCAGCGTTCCAGGAGAGATACAAGAAGGAGGGAATGTAGATGGGGGGGGGCGTGGAAGTAGCAGCGGATTGACAAGCAAGCCCAAAAAGCAGACGTTAGATGAATATTTGGGAGAACGCGGACTTTCCGCACCGATGAGCAGTTACATGTTCGATAAAATGCGTATTCCCCATGGGTTGACGCAAAGGCAAATGAAACAATTCCAGAAAGATGCTGCAAAAGCGAACGATGAATACCATGCAAAAAGAGAAGCAGCCATTAAAGAGTATAACGAAAAAGTTGCTTCGGGAAAAATCGTGAAGCCGAGCACGGTGGAAAGACTTATGAGGATTGTGAAAGGTCATTCGGATAACGAATCCGTGCAGGCGGCCAGAAGAACGCTTGCAAAACGTGGCATCGATTGGAAAACAGGAAAGAAATTGAAGAGGTAGAAGATATGGGCGGACGGGGGGCAAGGTAACCAGCGTTTCGGGGCAAACTTACAACATACGAAGCATGTTAAAAGAAAAAGGCTTTCGGTGGGACGGAAAGACGAAGAGCTGGGTAAAGAAAGACTGATCGATAGGACGGGGAGGATATTATGGCAAACCTAAACGCGATCATTAAAAAATTGCAACGCGCGCTGGTGAAGAATGGGCAAATCGTGAAGATAGGGACAACACAGTTCTATTCAAAGGAGCAAGAGAGGATGATAACCATGTATATACTGTCAACCCCTGTTGATTTTCTCGGAAAAGCTGGTGTATGGAAACAAATGGACTATCAGATCATCAGAACAGCATCACAGCTCGATTTGCTGAACTGTCTGGTAGATATGTGGAGGGCACTGCAAGAATGGCAATAGACAGAGGTGATTAGATGAGCGTAACAAAAAAACAAAAAGATTTCTGCCATGAGCTGATGGAATGCGGGAATAAGGCGGAAGCGGCAAGAAAAGCGGGGTATTCGGAGAAGACAGCACCGCAAATGGCAAGCGAGAACTTAAAAAAGCCGAATGTTAGAGAGTATTTACGCCATCTGGAAGAGCAAGTAGAGAGCGAAAAGGTCGCAACTATCAAGGAAATACAGGAATTTTATACTTCGGTTATGCGAGGTGAAATAAAGGATCAGTTTGGGCTTGAAGTGTCTATTGATACCAGAATGGCGGCAGGCCGGGAGCTTATGAAACGAATTGAGCTGACGGAGAAAACGAAAGCAAACGGCGATGGCATTACGATAATCAATAATATTCCACGCCCGGAGGGAAAGAATGGAAAGCAGCGTAAACGCAGTAAATCTAACTGACATCATCGCACCTGCTTTCTATGCTGTCCATTGGGATATTCTTGACGGCAACCACACTTATTATGACCTGTACGGAGGACGCGGATCCGCAAAGTCATCATTTGTAGGTGCTGAAATTCCGTTCGGGATGATGATGGACGCGGAAAAAGGAGAGCATACAAATGCTGTGATATTCCGAAAAGTTGGAAATACCCTGCGAGAATCGGTGTTTGAGCAGATCGCATGGGGAATTGATGCACTTGGTGCGAATGATCTTTGGTCGGCGAGTGTAAGCCCGATGCAGTACACTTATAAGCCGACCGGACAGAAGATCATCTTTCGCGGGCTGGATAAGGCAAAGAAAACGAAATCAATCAAGGCAAGCCGCGGATGGTTTAAATATCTGTGGTTTGAGGAACTTGACGAATTCGCCGGAATCGAAGAAATCCGAACCGTACAACAGTCCGTGCTGCGTGGTGGAGATAAATTCGTTGTGTTCAAAACTTTCAACCCGCCGATCAGCCGGAGCAACTGGGCGAACGTATACGTTGAAGAGCCGAGAGAGGACAGTTACAGGCACAAGAGCGACTATACAAGCGTTCCTGTGGACTGGCTTGGACAGCAGTTTATCGACGATGCAGAACACCTTAAAAAGACCAATGAGCGCGCGTATAAGCATGAGTATCTCGGTATTCCGGTTGGACTTGGAACGAATATATTTGAGCTTCTTGAGATCCGAACCATTACGGACGAGGAAATACAGAAATTCCAGTCTATCTACCAGGGTCAAGACTGGGGTTGGTATCCGGATCCGAAAGCTTTTATTCGGGCGGCTTATGTGCATAATCAAGAAAAAGTGTATCTGCTTGACGAACTGGGCGGATGTAAGATCAGAAATGCCGCCATGGCGAAGCAGATCAAAGATAAGAGCTATGATGATTATTCTATATACTGTGGTGTAGACGAAGAGGAAAGCATAGTAGACTTCCGAGATGCAGGACTTCCGGCCAGAAGAGCGCTTGTTACTCCGGGCAGCCGAAAATATACTTTCGAATGGCTCCAGTGCAGAACGCTTGTTATTGATCCGGCACGGACACCACGAGCATACAAAGAAATCATCAATTACGAACATGAAATTGATGCAAACGGAGAAGTGATAGCAGATTATCCAGACGGTGACGATCACTGGATAGATTCTCTCAGGTATGCTACGTCTCCAATATCAATGCGCAGGGGGTATAGTGCATAATGTGCGAGTTTTGCGACGAATTGAAGAACTGGAAAACCTTAGAAAGATTCGATCAGCGTGCACGGTACGTCTATAAATGTAAGCTGATACGCAAGACGATGGTCGAGACAAGAGCGGTGGGGAGCATCGAGGGAACGCCGCATAACGTCAATTACTGCCCGATGTGCGGCAGAAAAGTGACAGAGGACTAGGAATGGGACTGATAACAACTATTAAGAGGTGGCTAAGCATGTTTTTTCGAAGCGAAGCGGAGCAGGCGTTTGATGTTGATGTGATCGAATCGCCGGTAATGGATACGGTCATAAAAAAGTGCGCTGCGGTTTATGCCGGCGAACCGCTGTGGAAAGATGTTAAGAACGGCATCCGAACAATCAATTTTGCGAAATCGCTAAGCTCCGAAACAGCGCGGCTTGCGACACTAGCAATTAAAATCACAATCGAGGGATCAGCAAGGGCGGAGTGGCTGCAGCAACAGACGGATGCAGTGTTTTTCAGTATCCGAAAATGGGTGGAATATGGCTGTGCGTATGGAACGGTAGTCATCAAGCCGAACGGGAAGACACTGGATGTATTCACGCCGGATGAAGTGCTTATAACCGATTATGATAACCAGAATATCACCGGAATGATATTCAAAGATACGTACACGCAAGGAAAATGGTACTACACGCGGCTGGAATATCACCGATTTGCAGAAGAGAAGCAGGGCGAGGAAACAGTACGTCCTTATTATATTTCCAATCGGGCCTATCGGTCGAAAACACCGGATTCAATCGGCGATCCGGTGGCTCTGAAAGATACGAAATGGTCTGAGCTTATGGCAGACTCCCCGCCGATTCTGAAAGCGAACGGAGAAAGCCTGGATGGCCCGATGTTTGGCGTATTCGTGACACCGCAAGCGAATAACGTAGATAAGTCTACGCCACTCGGCCTGCCGGTATATGCCGAAGCTCTGGAAGAACTGAAAGATCTTGATATTGCGTATTCCCGCATGACCGGAGAAATCCACGACAGTGAACGAATCGTTCTGGCAGATGATCGGTTATTGTCTCCGGCTGGCACTCCGGTCAATAAGATGACCCCGGGAGCAGCCGCAACAACGCACCTGCCGAAGTATGTCCGCAACGTATACGGCGACGGAACGGATACATTCTATCAAGAGATTAACCCGACACTCAACACAGAGGTAAGAGTTAATGGTCTCAATGCGCTATTATCTCAGATCGGCTATAAGGCGGGCTTCTCAAACGGCTATTTTGTATTCGACCAGAAAACCGGCATGGTAACGGCAACACAAGTTGAGTCCGATGACCGGCGGACGATCCAGTACATCAAAGATGTTCGGGATCAGCTCGAGAAGTGCATGGATGCCGTCTATTATGCGTTGAGCGTATATGCGGATCTGTACGGGGAGAGTCCGGCAGGGGAATACGAAGTAACGTATGATTTCGGTGATATTACGTACAACCGCGAGGAGGATCGTGCACGCTGGTGGAGCTACGTTACTGCCGGAAAGGTACCGGCGTGGATGTATTTCGTCAAGTTCGAGGGATTCTCGGAGGAAGACGCAAAGGCAATGGTCGAAGAAGCCACTCCGAAAGAGGAAGAGCTTTTTGACAGCAAATATAAGGAGGAATGATAACATGGATATGAGTGGAGTAGCAACAGTAGTCTGCATCACAGTAGTCTGCTATCTGGTAGGCATGGTGATGAAAGCAACGGATATTAGCAACAAATGGATTCCATGCGCAGTTGGCTTTGCGGGCGCGGTACTCGGTGTGGTCGGTATGTACACGATTCCGGACTTCCCGGCGCATGACGTGCTTAATGCGGTAGCTGTCGGCATCGTCAGCGGACTTGCGAGCACAGGCGCGAACCAGATTATCAAGCAGGCGCAGAAAGAGGAATAAGACATGCTTACCCCGGAGTATCTGCAGCACGCGGCAGAGGGCGCAGAAGCCATCACAGAGAACTTACACAACCGGATCATGCAGAAGATCGTCAAGGCGATTCTGACCCGCATGGAGCGCGGCGAGAACTACATGCTGACGGCGGCGGACAAGTGGAGAATCGAAGCACTGCAGGAATCTGGCTATTTGCTGGAAGATATACAGAAAGAGATAGCAAAGGCGACCAATCAGCAGCTATCAGAGATCAAATCAGCCTGCATTGACGCTGGAATACAGACGCTCAAATGGGATGACGCAGTATACACGGCGGCTGGGCTGGCACCAACGCCGCTTCTTCTTTCCCCAACGCTTATGCGTGTACTTGAAAGGGACTATAAGGCGACCGCGGGCACATGGCGGAACTTCACCCGGACGACCGCGGAAGAAGCGCAAAAACTCTTCATCAACGAGCTTGACAGCGCCTACCACAGAGTTCTGAGCGGCGGCGAGTCTTACGGCGCTGTTGTGGCTGATCTTATTGAGAAAGTGTCAGATGAGGGGCTAACAGTCAAGTACCCGACCGGATACCGGCAAAGCCTTGAATCTGCGACCATGACCATCGTACGCACCGGTATAGCGCAGGCGGCGTGCGATGTATCAGAAGCGCGGATGGAGGAGATGGACTGGGATATTATTCTTGTTTCTGCTCATGTAGGCGCACGAACGGGAGACGGCGGGCAGAACCCGGGAAATCATCTTTGGTGGCAAGGACGATTCTATTCCCGAACCGGAAAAAACAAGAAATACCCGAATTTCTACGAGGTGACCGGATACGGCACCGGCGAGGGGCTGGGTGGCTGGAATTGCCGTCATAGCTTCGGATCGGGAGACGGAAAGAACAACCCATTTGACGCTAAGAACATCTCATACGCAGATAATCGTAAGGTTGAAGAAGCACAGAAGCGGCAACGATTGTTGGAGCGCAGAATACGAAACAGCAAAAGGCAAATTCAAACATTGCAATTTGCTATAGACAACGCAAGCGACGATGAGACGAAAAGTAAATTGCAAAGTAGAACAGAGCAAAAAGCTAATTTGCTTAGTAAGCAAAATAAAGTATATCGCAAGTTTTGCGAAGATAACAACCTGCGCCCTTATGATGAGCGATTGAAAATAGCCCATTGGGACCGAAAACAGGCAGCAAGAGCCGCAGCGGATGCACGGCGATATCAAAAACGCAAAAAGGAAAAAGCAGATGATTGAGACGATTAATCAAATCATGATTCTCTGCGGCTGGATAACTACAGTAGGTGGCGCGATTGTGGTTCTGACTGGAGCATGGAAGAAATTCAAAAAGCCCGAGAGGGATCTGGAAAAGAGGATGCAGACAATAGAGGATGATATCAAGGATATCAAGTCAAAACTTGAGAAAGATTATACCTCTATCCGCACCCAACGAGATGATATGAATCTGATAATGAGGAGCATGTTCAATCTGATCGAAAATAAGATTACAGGGAACAACATAGAGGGCTTAAAAAAAAACGAGGGAAGAACTTGTAAATGCGATGACCAACAAGAAAAATTAAGAGGGCTTATCTTGAAAGTGTATGAATTCACAGTACCGGAGCTGGAATATTTTCGCACGTATTGTAATTTTACGCGTGACGAACGTACACTTTTTGATTATCGGAGTAGGAATATTCCGCTCGAAAAGTGTGCGGAACTAATGAACATTTCTGTTTCTACTGCAAAACGGATCAGCAGAAACGTAAACACCAAAATCATTAAAGTATGCTGATTGATACTTTTTTGAGCATTTCATGGGACTTTGACGAACTGTCAGAGTCCTTTTTTTGCGCCTAAAATATGAGTAGAAAGAGAACGGAGGGATGAATATGTATCCGTATATTGACCCGCAGGCATTTGCGAACGAACAGGCAATGCTTCAGCAGAGAATTAATCAGTTGGAACAGGCGAGAAACCAGCAGATGAGCATGTATGCACCACAAAGTCAGCAACAGCAGCAGGCGCCGACCAGCAACGTAAATTGGATACAGGTTGCAGGTATCGAGGGAGCAAGAAATCAGATTGTCCAGCCTGGACACACTGCCTGGATGATGGACAACAACAGCCCTGTGTTCTACGTTAAGTCTGTGGACGGCATGGGAAGCGCGACTTTCAAGGTGTTTCAGTTCGCCGAGATCTCGCCAGAAGCCCTAAACCCGGCACAGAGCCAGCCGAAAGAAGAAAGACAAGAATACGTTACGCGGCAGGAATTTGACGCTCTGCTGACGCGATTAGGCGAAAAGCCGGAGAATAAGGAGGAACCCGTATGAATCCATTAATGAGCATGATAGGCAATATGGGCGGCGGTAACAACCCGATGGGCGCGATGATGCAGGCTATGCAGATGGTCAATAAGCTCAAACAGGCGGGCAACCCGCAGGCCGCAGTAGAACAGATGGCGCAGACGAACCCGAATGTTAAAAAAGCTATGGATATGTGCAAGGGAAAGAACCCGAAGCAGGTATTCGAGGAAATGTGCAGACAGAACGGGATGGACCCGGGGCAGTTCTCCGGGCTGATGAAATAAGATATTAGGGCGGTGCACAGCCTTAATAAATAGAAGAATAAGGAGAAAGAACCATGACAGATGGAACAATGGGACTTAGCGCGGCTGATGTAGCAGCCGTAACGAGAAACAATGACGATGACTGGGGCGGTGGATGCTGGTGGATCTGGATTATTCTGCTGGCATTTCTGTTCCCGATGATGGGCGGATGGAACCGCGGCGGCGTTGAAACTGGCGTACATGATAATTTCATTTCAGATGAATTTGTAAAACGTGACATTTTCAATACCAATCAGAACGTTTCCAACACAGCTTGCCAGACACAGAGGGACGTATTGGAAAATCGTTACACCAATCAGCTCGGCTTACAGCAGGTACAGGCGGCACAGCAGAATTGTTGCTGTGAAACGCAGAAAGAAATCCTGCAGAGCCGGTATGATGCGGCACTCATGGCACAGAATATGCAGGCGCAGATGGCACAGTGTTGCTGTGACATCAAGGAGAGCATTCTGGCCGATGGAAACGCAACCAGACAGATGATGCAGGAAAACACCATCCAGGCACTTAGAGATAAGCTGTCAGACCGTGACCGCGATCTGCAGAACGCGTACAATCAGATCTCGCAGGTTTCTCAGACCCGTACAATCATTGATGCGATCCGCCCGACACCTACACCGGCTTATCTTACATGCTCCCCGTATTTTGCGTACAACATGACAGGATACGGCGGATGCTGCGGAAATGGCGGTAACGTGCTGTGATGAACACAAGCGAGCTGTCCGCACTCGATCTTCTGAACCTGTTCGGTGTATTCCTGCAGGCGATGAATTATCAGAGCGACCTGTCACAGGCAAGCAATGCTGATATTGCAAAACACCTGCAGGAACAGGACAGAAAGTACCTTGATCGGATCATCGAAAACCAAAATAAAATAATCAGCATGTTGGAAGATTCCAAATCTACGAAATAGTAGTTGTGCAAAATTGCAGGGGTAGGCGTGGAGCTTACCCCTGTTTTGTTAAGAAAAGGAGAGAAATTATGTTAAATGTAATTGCCAAAGCAGAACAGACAGTAGCAGCAGGACAGAATATTGTATTCACAAATACCCGCGTAAAATCCCGTCGTTGTGGATGCTCCAGCGGATGGCTGAACCACATCGAGGGAAGCGGAATTTTCACAATCACGAACCGCACGAACCTTCCTATCGCAGTGGAATTACAGTTCAATGGAAACGTAACAGCGGCTGCAGCAGGCGCGACCGTGCTTACGCTGAAACTGAACGGAGAAGCGGTTGGAGGAACAGAGATGGACTATACCGTAGTTACGGCGAACACTTATCAGAATGTGAGCGCGGACACGCTGATCCCTGTACCGGCAGGAACAAGCCTTACTGTATCAGTCGGAAATATTTCTACAACCGAAGTCCTGGTAAAAGACGCGAACCTCATCATCAAAAAAGTTGCGTAGGGGGTGACGAATCATGATTACTTTCCGAAGCAAAACAGACGTAACAGATGCGGATGCTATTTTTTCGGAAATCAACAGCCGCTTCGTGGCAGCTATCATGATGCACGGCCAGATGGCAGATTATTTCGATTTTCTCGGGCTGAAAGGTTACAAACGGATACATGAGTACCAGCACATCGCAGAAAGCCTTGAGCGCCGTAAGGTGTGCCGGTATTACATCGAACGGCACGGGAAAATTATTCCAGATGCGTTTTCTGGCGAGGTTAAAATGATTCCGGACGGATGGTATGCCGCAAAAAGCATTTCCGTCGGAAAAGGCACTAAGCAGAAAGCCGTAGAGGATGGATTTTCCGCCTATCGTGAATGGGAAGAGGAGACAAAAGCGGTATATCAGATCTATGCCTCAACGCTACTTGAAAAAGGAAATGTGGAAGATTTCATGCTTGTAGCTTCGCTGATAGATGATGTGGGCGATGAACTGAAAGAGGTTGACAAAATTATTCTTGATCTGATCTCGACCGGCTATGATATGGTCCATATCACTGAGTCGCAGAAAGAATTGAACGAAAAATACAAAAAACGCATGAAAGGAATCGAGGTTGAATGATGGGAAACGTGAAAGAAGTGCTGGAAAAGCAGTTGGAAAGAGAAAAAGAATCTGCGATGCAGAAACTCACGACAGATAACCTTGACGCAATGTTCAAAATCACAACCACACTGTGCAATATGCGGAAAATGGAGTGTGGGAGCATTCCATCGGTCATGATGGATGCATCAGAGACACTGATTAAGAAGTACAGCAACGGAAAATATGATAAGAATATTGATGCATTGTATGAAGAATACATTGCGGCAAAAATGGCGTACCAGGAACACGGAGATGCGGTGCACAAAGATAAGCTTATGGATTCCGTCGGCCGCCTGATGGTTGAGGTGTTCGATATGCTACAGGCGATGATTCTTGATGCGGATTTCCGCGACGAAAGACAGGCTATCATGCAGCAAATTCGAAAACTTGCTGATTCGTGATGACAAGATGGGTACAACGAAAAACATTGAATGTAGTACGATAGGAGCGTGAAAAGAAATTGGGATGGGCTTGTAAGTCATTTTGATGTTCAATTCACCTCCTTTCGACGTTCTAGGGGATCCTGTTAAGAGCCTGCACAAGGCTCGGAACGTGTCTGAAATATGCCGCGTTTTCCGTTCCTCAAGCCTTTCTGAAAACGCGGCGTGTTTCTTATTATTTTATGAATTACACAATTGGGAAACAGTAATGGAAAACTGGCATCATCCCCCTTGATTCTTCCATAAGATGCTGGATCTTTGGACTGCTTGATAGGTTCGAATCCTATTTTCCCATTACCCCGGCAGAGGTTGATCTGCCTAAATCCATTACTGCCGACGGGCAGTTAAAAACAACGTTTAGGAGGATAGAAAATGCAGAATTACGAAGCAATTCTTTCAGAACTCGAAATCGAGATTCCGGAAGACAAAAAAGCGGATCTGAAAAAGAAGATGGAAGAAAACTATCGGACCAAATCAGATTATGACAAGGTAGCTACAAAGCGTGATGAGTACAAGAACTCGCTGGATGATGTGCAGAAAGAGCTGGAGGGATTCAAAGACGTGAACGTCGAAGAATTACAGACGAAAGTTACAACCCTCACCACACAGCTCAACGAAGAGAAAGCTGGACGGGCAGCAGATGCCAGAAAGGCAGAGGTCGAAAAACAGGTAAATGATTTCTTGACGGCTACAGATGAAAAGGGAGCGAAGAAATACGAGTTTTTGAACAGCATTACGGCTGATTACTACCGCGCGGAGCTTGCGAAAGCTCTGGACGCTGATTCTGCAAAAGGAAAGTCCATTTCGGACATCTTCTCAGAGATGATTACCGACAAGGACGGAAAACAGAAGACAGGAATTTTCGTGGATCAGCAGCAGAAACAGACACAGCAGAATGCAGCCCGTTTTACAAAACCATCAAGTAAAGAGCATCACCAGGAAGGACAGAAATATACGATGGCTGAGCTGATGAAAATGAAGAACGAAAATCCAGGTCTTGATATTAAACAGTATATGTAACAGAGAAACCGATGGTATGTTTGTAATACCGTTGCTAACCTAATTACCTTTTGAAAGTTATAGGTAGAAAGGATTTTTTATGGCATTATTTGATACCAAAAATTTTAACGGTGAAGTATTCGGTGCGTATGTCGATGCTGTACCAAACCTCAACAGAAATGAACTTTTGAAATCCGGCGCTATTGTAGAAAAACCACAGTATGCAACTATGCTTCCGGATCAGACAGGCGGAAACTATATTACAATTCCGATCAAGGCAAGAATTGGCGGAACTGCGGATAATTATGACGGCAATACGGATATCACTGCTGATTCCAGAGATACTTACACTCACGGAAGAATTGTAGTTGGACGTGCACACGGATGGACAGAAAAAGATTTTTCCTCCGATATCACTGGAGAAGACTTTATGCCAGCAGCGCAGGAAGTAGCTGAATACTGGGATGACGTAGACCAGGAAACGTTACTCTGCGTACTGAAAGGAATTTTTTCGATGACTGGCCAGAAAAACAAAGAGTTTGTTAATGACCACACATACGATGTTTCTATGTCTGCGACAGAAACAGGATTTGCGGAAACCACGCTAAACAATGCGATTCAGCAGGCACTTGGAGACAACAAAGGGAAATTCAGTCTGGCAATTATGCATTCTAAGATTGCTACTAATCTTGAAAATCTCAAACTCATTGCGTACATGAAATACAATGACGGCGAAGGAATCGAAAGAGATTTAACACTCGCCACATTGAATGGCCGCACTGTCCTGATTGATGACAATATGCCGACTACTTCTTTGAACGCAAAATATGTCAAGGCCGCAAAAACAGATCCTGGGGCATTAAAAGTTACAACAGCCGGATCTGGTGAAGGAGAAGTGGCAAAAACCACTGTGCAGAGCGATGTAACCGACGTAAAAGAAGGAGATTATGTTGTGCTTCTTCCAGCGGGCACTGCGTACACAACGTACGTTCTCGGAAATGGTGCAATCGAGTACACAAACTGTGGTGCCAAGGTTCCGTATGAGATGGATAGAGATCCGAAGAAAAAAGGCGGAGAGGATACTTTGTATTCCCGCCAGAGAAAAATTTTTTCCCCATACGGCATCTCTTTCAAAACGCCTAGTTTCATTTCTCCAACGAATTCCCAGTTAGAGAGTGGTGATAACTGGGAACTTGCAAATAATAATAGTACTTCTACCAAGAAGTATTTCCCAATCAAAGCAATCCCAATTGCACGCATCATCACTCGATAGGAGGTATCTGGCATGGCTTATGCAGATTATGAATTTTACACAACTTCATATTTCGGCGATACCGTGCCAGAATCCGACTTTCCTCGGTACGCCGAGCGGGCAAGTGATCGAATCGACATTCTGACATTCGACCGGCTTGCCGACGGGCTGCCGGAAAACGAACGGGCACAGAAAAAGATCAAGAAAGCGGTCTGTACACTGGCGGATGCGCTTTTTCAGATCGACACCGTAAAAAATGCCGCGATGGAAACAGTAGGAACCGTAAAGAGAGAAGATGGAACGGTCATCAATAAGGCCGTTTCTTCGATTTCTTCCGGCAGTGAAAGCATCTCCTACGTGACCGGAACCAGCGGTACAAATTCCAGCGTCTACGGACAAGCGGCGATGGACAAAAAGGTAGAAAACGTGCTCGTGACACAGATTATTCTCGAAAATCTACAGGGCGTTATGACGGATGACGGCGTTCCGGTCCTGTATGCAGGAGTGAGGTTGTGATATGGGCGGAAGAGGTAGCAACAGTGGAATGATGAAAACTGTAAACGGTAAGACGGTAAAACGCTTCAATACCCCCCTAAAGGCTGGAAACCCGTAGAAAATGCTCTTACGAATCCCAAAGGCTATACGTGGTACTCAAATGGAAAATCACGTTTTAGCGGTCAATATGAAACGGTTCTTGTGAAGAATAAGAAGTAGGTGGAAACATGTATGACGAAACCATAACTCTTTTCAACCGGTACGAAGATCAAACCGGGAATGTATTCTGGTATCCGACCGTGCTGCAGCATGTGGATCTTATCACGGATAAGGTCGCAAATATTGTCCGAACCGGCATTGACAGCGCCGATACGGCCAGCCTGCACGTGGCGTACACGCCATATAACGGCACAATTATGGTGCAGGGAAAGAAGTGGTTATCACCGAAAGCCTGGAAAGCTCAGACAAACGAAGAACTTCCGGGAACAATCACTTTCGCTAACGAAGATTTTTTCGTGCTTGGCGATTACTGCATCAAGAAAGAACAGGCTTATCTTATCGATCATAACGGAGCATACGTGCAGGATCACGAGAAAAGGCCGATTGCCACAATCGTTGAACGGCAGATGTACGGCGTTGTGAAAGACGCGGAATATACGAGCAGAGTAGACCGCGGCTTCTATGACTACATGAATAAAAAATACGATAATGTGTTTTCCATCAGCAATGTAGGCGGTCCGTACAGGCTTATTCCTCATTTTGAAATAGGGGGAAAATAATGAGCAATACGAAACATTTCCCCAGTTTTTCGGTCGTGAATGGACATGTTAAGGTACAGGTAGACCTTACGAGGTTTGACAAGCAGTTCCAGGAAGCGCAGTTCTGGCTTGATGGACAGGTTATGAATGATATGATCCCGTACATGCCATTTCGAGACGGAATCATGGTAGACACCACCAGAGTGCGTAGCGCATCCATGCAAGGCACTGGAAAGGTGTGTGCAGGCGCTCCGCCGTATGGACGGTTCCTGTACGAGGGAAAACTTATGGTTGATCCGGAGACGCGTTCAGCGTGGGCGAGACCTGGCGCAAAAAAAGTTGTTACTGATACACCACTAAAATTCGATAGAACCGCGCATCCGTCTGCTACGGATCACTGGTTTGATGCCGCAAAAGCGGCACACGGCAAAGAATGGGTGAAGGGAGTGAAGAAACGTGCCGGAGGAGGTTAAAAAACCTGTTACATACGATGTGGACGGATACGACATCGTAACGAAAGCGCTGGAAACAGTTCTGAACACTTTCCCCGGACTTCAGCCGACCGAAAAGATCAAGTTTTCTTCGCTCAAAGAGGATGAAGGGATTGCATTCTATCCAGTGAGTGGAGCTGTGGTTGCTTCTGAAAAGAAATACATCACAGGAATTGTGGATCAGCTTTGCAACTATCCGTTTTACATCGTGTATCGCTCAGCACCTACAACGCCGGGAATTAAGACAGAAATCAAAGAATTTCTTGACACTCTCGGAAAATGGCTGGAAAAACAGCCTGTGCAGGTGGATAGGAAAGAATATCATCTAGAATCTTACCCGACACTTACAGAAGGAAGAGTTATTGAATCTATAACCCGTCTTACGCCATCTTATCTTGATACGGTGGCAGAGAACAAAGTGGAAGACTGGGTTATCAGTATGTCCTTAAAATATCGGAAAAAATTCAAAAAATAATCATACCGGCACCGATTCGGCAGCCGCTGACCGCGAAAAGTTACGCGGTAGAAAGGAAAAAACATGTCTAAACTTGAGCGTGAAGCAATGGCCACTTACCTTGATTCGACTTTCAAGAGAGTCGTGGCATCCGCAAGCTGGGTGCTGGTAGGTGATGACATCGAGGATATGTCCGTCGAGCTTAACCCGGACACAGAAACAACCAAAAACATTCTCGGACAGACCAAAACGAGAGACAACGGATATGAGCCGTCTATGGACGCTGACCCGTTCTATGCTGATCCGGATAACAAGCTGTATCCGGTGCTGCGAGATATTGCCCTCGAGCGTAAAAAAGGCGATGCTTGTAAAACACTTATGCTAGAGGTCATCGTGGAGGACACTGCGGCAACAAATCATCTTGCGTACGTACGCGAAGTCATCGTAAAACCGCAGTCTTACGGCGGCGATACTGCAGGTCTCAATATCCCGTTCGCTGTTTCTGAGGATGGCAAATTCACAAAAGGATACGTAAGCGCAGCTTCTCTTAAAACCGGAACTCCGGAGTTTAATGAGGGCGCAGCGCCAGTTTCCGATAAAATAACATCCCTGGCGTAAGATCACATACGAATAGAAAGGAGCTTTCAGATGAGCAATAAACTGGTAAAACCGCAGAGTAACGACATCATTATTGATGATGGCTTAAAAACTTATTATATCAAAAATAAGCAGGGCCATGTATACGGGAAATTTGATTTTCGACCGTCCGACACCAATCTTATCTCACGATATGATGAGGTTGTAGAGCATCTGAACAGCTTTTCAGCTCCTGAAAACGAACAGGCGGACATCAAAAAGGTTGAAAACATGGTTGCTGATGAGCTTTCCTATCTGATCGGATCGGATTCGAAAGAATCATTTTTCAGCATCTTAGGCCCGTTCTCTCCGCTTGCTTCTGGAAAACTGTTTTTCGAAGAAGTTGTTGACGCTATCGGCCGCGTGATCGAAACTGAGACCGAACACAGGGCGAAGAAAGTTCGAACACGTATGAATAAGTACGTTGCAAAATATCGTAAATAATGGACGCGTGGAGCCTTCCGACATCGCTCAACGTTGCAGGCAAAGAATATCCAATACGCTCAGATTATCGAGTGGTATTGGATATTTTGCAATGTATGAACGATCCCGAGATTTTCGAACCAGATATGACCGAGGACGAAAAGAGGGCGGAACAGGTCATAAGCATGTTATCCATCCTCTATATTGATTTTGACGATATGCCACCCGCCGAATGGGAAGAAGCATCAGAAAAAGCATGTGAATTTATTGACTGCGGGTTTTTAGAGGACACAAAGCGAAAAAGGCCAAAATTAATGGACTGGATACAGGATGCAACCATTATTATTCCGTCTATCAATAAGGTTGCCGGAAAAGATGTGCGCGGTCAGAAGTATCTGCACTGGTGGACTTTTTTTGCATTCTACGTGGAGATCGGCGAAGGCACGTTTGCGACCGTGGTAAGTATCCGAGATAAAAAAGCCAAAGGAAAGAAACTGGACAAGTGGGAACAGGAATATTACAGAGATAACAAGGCTATCATCGATCTCAAATCGGCAAGCGGCCAGAGAAGCGAAGAAGAAAAAGCAGCTCTTAGAGAGCTTTTCGGAATATCAAAATAACTGCCGGAGCATACGGAGCACCGGCACAAACCGTTAAAAGTTACACGGTAGGAAGGAAAAACGCATGGCGGGACAGGCTGACGGTTATATCATTATTGATACGGAGATTGACACCAACGGCGCAAAAGCTGGCAGTAAGGAGCTGGAAGCGAATGTGCGGCAGTGTATCTCGTCTATTAATGGTCTTGGAGACAAGGCCAAAGCATCACTCAACAAACAGGCGAATGCGTTCTCGAAGCTGAACGATCAGTACAGAGAACAAGAAAAAATAGTCGAACAGCTCAAAGAAAAGGTTGCTGAACTCGGAAAACAGCAGATACCGACCGACGAATACAAAGAGATCCAGGCGCAGATAGAGTCTGCTAAGACGCAGATGGACAAACTCATCTATGCGCAGGAAAAATTTGTGGCACTTGGCGGCAGTGAAGACAGCAAAAAGTATAAGAGCTATCAGTATGATATTGACCAGCTCGCAAAAACAATTGATGATGCAAACAAAGAATTACAAGAATTGGAGCAAAACGGAGAAGCGTTTTCTTCTGCGTTGGGCGGTGAAACTCCGACTTACAAATACAAAGAACTTGAATCTGAGCTTGAGTCATTAAGTCAAGAAATTGATGTGGCAAAGGCAAAATGGGACGAATTGCGTGCGTCAAATACTGGTGGAATTAATGATGAAGAAATTAAAAGCACCTTAGAAAATCTCGATCTTCTGTACGAAAAATATAGTGCAGTAGAAGCGAAAATGCGCGAAAAGGAAAAATTTGGTACTGATGTAATCAAAACCGAGCCAGTAAAAGAAGCAGCTGCAGCAATGGAAAAGTTGGCTCAGCAAGAAGAAAAGCTGGCCAGTATCAATGACCGGTTAAAAACCTCTTATGATGACGTAAAAGACAGCATTGACAGCTATTCAAACTCGGCGAATAATTCAGCGACTAAAAACGCATCAGACAACGCGTCAAAGTTGGCAAAATCCAATGAAAAGGTTGCTGACAGCGGAAAGAAAGCCGCAGATTCGCTGAAAGAAACCGGAAGCGCGGCGGGAAATGCCAAAAACGGAATTATGACGTTGTTAAAATACGGTCTCGGCATCCGCTCATTATTCGTGCTTTTCAATAAGCTGAGAAGCGCAGTTGTGGCTGGAATGTCAAATTTGGCGCAGGAATCCGGCTCAACCAACTCGGCTATCTCTATGCTGTGGGGCAGCCTGGAACGGCTCAAAAACAGTCTTGCGACAGCATTTGCGCCGATTCTTACGGCGATTGCACCTATTCTGTCCAAATTTATCGACATGCTTAGCACCGCGGCAACATACGTGAGTATGTTTTTTTCGATGCTTTCCGGGAAGAAAACATACACCCGAGCATTATCCGTCCAGAAGGACTATGCGGCATCTCTAAGCGATACGGCATCGAGTGCGGAAGATGTAGCGGACGCAACCAACGACGCGGCAGATGCGGCAGATGCGGCCGCAGAAGCAACGGAAAAATACCTTTCCCCTCTCGATGATCTGAACAAGATGGATTCGAAAAGCGACAGCGGTTCCGGCAGCGGCGGTGGCGGCAAATCCCCGGGAGCTGGCGGCGGTGGAGGAGGAACAGGCAGTGCGCCGATGTTCACGGAAGAGCAGATCCCTAACGCTTTTCTGGATAATCTGCAGAAAGTTTTTGATTTACTGAAAAAGATTAAAGACCTGTTTATGTCCGGCTTCTGGGATGGCCTTGGAGATTACAAACCGCAGCTTGCAGAGCTGAAAAAGGATCTGGCATCCATCAAAAAGAATCTTGTGGAGATCTTCACAGATCCGGAAGTAGTAGGAGCCGCGAAACGCTTTGCAGAATCTGTAATCTATAATCTCGGGGTCGTAGCCGGATCAATAGCAAGCGTAGGCCTTACACTGGCTGTTAATCTTGTGGGCGGTTTTGAAAGCTATTTGAGCAGAAATAAAGATAGAATCAAGAAATTTTTGGTTGACGTTTTCAATGTCGGAGCAGAAATTGCAGATGAATTCGGACTTATCGCAAAAACGATAGCCGAAGTATTTGCAAAAACGTTTGGCACACAAACAGCGCAGGATTTGACAGGAAATCTTATCGGAATTTTTGCATCTTTAGGCGGCTTGGCTGTAGAAATTTTTGCACGATACGAGCGCGATAAAATGTATCTGGCCTGGCAGCCATGGATCGATAACAAAGATAAATTAGTTGAAGCGATTAACGAAACAATCGCACCTATTCAGCAACTCGCGCAGGTTATCGAGGACTTTTTAAACGATACATCCGACAAAATCATTGCATTTTATGATGAGAGCGTTAAGCCATTTATTGATGATATCGAATCAGGCTGTGCGTCTATTTTGGCAACATTGCTTGATCTTTACAATAGTTATGTAGTGCCTATCATCGATGAATGGGGAACGCGGCTCGAAGATTTGATTAATGGACCTCTTACAGATTTTGTCGATAAATTCCTTGATGCGTGCGCAAAAATCATTGATGCGCTACAGCAAATTTGGAATAACGTTCTTGTTCCCCTTATTAATTGGATTCTTCAAAATGTAATTCCGTTACTGGCTCCTGTAGTACAATGGCTAGGCGACGCGGCTATTGATTTATTGGGCGCTGCGGTAGAAATGGCGAACGGAATTCTGGATATGCTCGGCGGTTTGATCGATTTCCTTGTTGGTGTGTTTACGGGCGACTGGAAAAAAGCTTTTTCCGGTGCAGGACAAATAGCACAGGGATTTGCGGATACATGCGGCGCTGTAATTGAATGGATTGGAGACTATATTTTAACTCCATTTATGTCACTGGTGAAAAAATTATTCTCTGTTGACTGGGTAAAATATTTTGGCGTAGCTGGCATTGCTCCGCAGGTGCTTTGCGATTTGATTAAGTCAATATTCAAAACTATGAAAAACGTATTTATTGGGATTATGAATTTTATTAAATACGCGTTTACTGGTGACTGGCGGAATGCTTGGCAGAGCGTCAAAAATATCTTTTCGAGTATCATGAGCGGAATTGGTGATGTTGTGCGTGCTCCGATTAATGGGATCATCAGCATGGTTAATCAGGCAATCGGAGCAATCAATAATCTGATCCGCGGCGTGAATAGAATTCCTCATGTAAATATTCCAACTATCGGAAGAATCCCACATCTGGCATCCGGTGCGGTCATCCCACCAAACCAGGAGTTTCTGGCAATGCTCGGAGATCAGAAAAGCGGAAACAATATCGAAGCACCAGAGGGGCTTATCCGTAAGATTGTCCGGGAAGAGTCTGGAAAAGGCAATGGAAGCTATACTTTCGTTGCACAGTTGGACAGAAAAGTCCTGTTCAAGGAAACAATCAGCGAAGCAAAGCTGCAGCAGATACAGGGTGGAAATAACCCATTCGAGCTGTCTACGACTTAAGGAGGGCATACATGGCACAAAATCATTTGCAGTTTGATGGCTACACGCCGCCAGATGTTGACGAAGATGGTTACACAATTGCTTTTGCAGCAACATCTTCGGACGATTCCGGGCGGCTTATGAACGGCAAAATGGTCAACACAAGGTTATTCACCGTTGAAGCGTATAACCTTAAATGGACCGATATTACCCTTGAAGCAGCAGCGGAAATCCTTTCAAAGACTGTTTTCAAGTCTCAGTTCAATTTCCATTATTTCAATATCAAAACCGCAAAATGGGAGACGCATTCATTTTATGTTGCAAACGTTGACACAGCGATATATTCCCTCAAAGAGGGCGAGGAAAAATGCACAAGTCTTAGTTTCCAGGTAACGAGGATTGACCCATCATGAAAAATGTAAGCACAGAATTTAGGGAAAAAGTAGAAAACGGTTCGGCATGTTATGCGTACGCGAACGTGGTTTTACGGAACGGCACAAAATTGACTCTGGATCCGTCCAAAGATTTTCGAATTGACGGTAACAGCATCACCACCAATGGGGGAAGTTCATTCCCACTCGGTGTGGCGCTTTCAAGAACAATAGAGCTTAATTTGGATAACTACGACGGAAGATTTGATGCCATTGACTTTTACGGCGCAGAAATCACGCTTTTTACGGGAATGACGCTGGATGATGGAAGCGTAGAAAAAATCAAAGAGGGAATCTTTTCTGTAGTTGAGCCGACCACGCCGGGATCCACAATTACGCTTGTTGCTGCAGATTACATGGCGAAAACATCCGATAGTTACGTTGCAAATACGACGTTTCCGGCGACTGTATTCAATATCTATCGGGATGTCTGCATTCAGTGTAATCTTGTTGCTGGCAGCGCGAAATTCACAAATGGTGATTTTGTGGTAGATGCAATTTCTGAAAATGTTACCTGCAGGGATATGCTCGGATATATCGCTATGATTGCTGGCGGTAATGCCATATGCGATTCCAACGGTGCTGTTATTATTAAGAGCTATGATTTTTCCGGCCTTAAAAAGTCAGATGGCACGTATGATTACACGAAAGCACAGAATTTTTCTGGATTTCAGAAGAATCCGAGCATTTCGACAGATATGATTCGGATAACCGGAGTTAAGGCGGAGAATGACGATGGAGACGAAAAGCAATCTTATATTGTAGGTTCGGAAGATTACTGCTTCTTGATCGAAAATCCATTGATTTCCGGCAAAGAAGCACAGGCACTGCAGCTAATCGGAAATGTTATTGTTGGTCTGGAATTTTACACTTTCAGCGGAGATCACATTTCAAACCCGCTTGCTGAGTTTATGGACCCGTGTTTCGTGCAGGATATGAAAGGAAATCTTTTCTTTTCGGTTCTGAGCAATATTACTTACACGTACCTTGGCAGTACGTCTATTTCATGCGATACAGACAGCCCAGAAACCGTAAAGTCGCAAAAGGCGACATCTGGCTCGAAAGTATACCAGAATCTCAAAAAGCAGCAGCAGGTTATTAAAAAAGAATTTGAAAAACAGATGGACGCTCTCGAAAAACAGGTTTCCAACGCGCCCGGAACCTATATTTCAAGCGAAGTGCAGCCGGACGGCAGCAGCATCTACTATCTGCACGATAAGCCTACACTTGCGGAATCCAAAAGTGTTTTCAAAATTACAGCTGATACAATCACAGCATCGACCGACGGCGGAAAGACTTGGAACGGTGGATTTACTGTAGATGGAGTCATGATAGCTAAGATCATGACTACTATCGGCATCAATTTCGATTGGGGAGTTGGCGGAACCCTTATCATCCAGGACAGAAACGGAAAACAGACCGTCTACATGGATGCTGAGACGGGAGAAGTCCGGCTTAGCGTGGTTTCTCTTTCCATTCAGGGCGAAACGGTGGCAGATATTGCCGAAAAAAAAGCGGAATCTTCTCTGAACGACTTTAAGAGCAATATATACAACCCTATGATTTCCAACCTGCAAAAGCAGATTGACGGTCAGATCGAAACGTTCTATTACGATTACGAGCCTACGCTCAACAACGTTCCGGCGAAAGAATGGGATACCGAGGAGAAGAAGACGGCTCATGAGGGAGACTTATTCTATTGGAAGTCGAAAGGCTATGCGTACCGCTTCCAGAAAGACGGATCAGCGTGGAGCTGGCAGCTCGTACAGGATACCGATATCACGCTTGCTATGCAGAAAGCCGCAGAAGCCAAAGACACAGCAGACTCAAAGCGCCGCGTTTTTACAGCTACGCCGTATCCTCCGTACGATGTAGGTGACCTGTGGGTGGGCAATGACACTTCCGATCTTATGAGATGCCAGCGCTCACGCCAGTCCGGCTCCTATGATGCGTCTGATTGGATCAAGGCAGTTAAGTATACAGATGATTCTGAGCTTAACAACTTCATTTACACTGATTATGCAGAAACGCTTGTCGAAATCTCTAATTCGATTGACAAGAAAGCCGAAACGTGGTTCCAAGCAACAGATCCGGCGCTCCAATGGACAGATAATAGCACATCTGAACCATTGCAGGACCATACCGGCGCAAATATCACAGACAGCACCGGTGCAAACATTCTGACCGTATGGGAACGCGAAAAAGCGGCTCATAACGGCGATTTGTGGCATAACACGACTAACAATGTCGAATACATCTATAAGGACGGAAGCTGGCATGAAATGAGCGTTCCAGACGATGTTTTTGACAAAATCGACGGCAAGGCGCAGATTTTTGTTGGCGAACCGATTCCCCCTTATGACGTAGGCGATACATGGTTCACCGGAACAACTATCCTTGTCTGCGTAGTTAAGCGCACATCTGGAAAGTATAATGCGTCCGACTGGGCGAAAAAAGATACTTATACAGACGATACCGCGCTTGAAAACTTCCTTTCCGGCGACTACAAAGAGACTATTGCCAACTTGTCTACTCAGATTGACGGTAAGGCGGAAACGTGGCGGCAGAGCACTGATCCGGCGGCCAATTGGACAACGGATGAGCTGAAAGCCCAGCATAAGGGCGACTTGTGGAACAACACAGAGAACCAGAAAACTTATATCTATAATGGCTCAGCATGGCAGGAAATGACATCAACGCCGCCACAAGCCGTATTTGACGCGATTGATGGCAAGGCTCAGATTTTCATTAAGCAGCCAACTACGCCGTATGATGTGGGTGACTTATGGTTCGATTCTTCCAGTGCAGATATTATGACCTGTACGACTGCGAGAGAGAGCGGAAATTTTAATGCTGCAGACTGGGAAAAAAGAAATAAATATACTGATGATTCCTCTCTTAACAACTGGATTAAGGGAGAGTACGCAAACACTCTTGCTGATGTTAAGAATCAGATAGACGGGAAAGCCGAAACGTGGAGACAGAGCACAGACCCAGCTAAGTCGTGGACAACGGACGCATTAAAAAAGCAGCATAAGGGAGACTTGTGGTACAACACGACCGAGCAGAAATCCTATATCTACAACGGTAGCGCGTGGGAACAGATGAAAGCAGAGCCGCCGAGCGTTGTCTACGATGCCATCGACGGAAAGGCTCAGATTTTCGTAAGACAGCCAAAACCTCCGTACTCTGTAGGTGACCTCTGGTTTGACTCGACAAGTGCCGATATCATGACCTGCGTAACCGCCAGAGAGTCCGGCTCGTATGTTGCCGGAGATTGGCAGAAGCGGAACAAATACACGGATGACTCCGCCGTAAAAGCAGTCAGCAAGGAGCTGGGCGATTTCATCACCGCGTATGACGACAAGATGGATAAAATCTCCAATTCGATCGACAAAAAAGCCGAAACATGGTATCAGACAACCGACCCAGCCTTACAGTGGACGGGAACGACCGCAGAAGCGTTGCTGGATCACACCGGAGCGACCGTTACGGACAGCACCGGCGCGGCAATCATGACCGTGATTGAAAGTGAAAAGATGGTTCACGATGGCGATCTCTGGAAAAACCCATCGACCAATAAGGAATACATCTATCAAGCCGGAATTTGGCATGAAATGAGCATCCCGAACGATGTTTTCGACATCATTGACGGAAAGGCTCAGATTTTCGTAAGACAGCCAAAACCTCCGTACTCTGTAGGTGACCTCTGGTTTGACTCGACAAGTGCCGATATCATGACCTGCGTAACCGCCAGAGAGTCCGGCTCGTATGTTGCCGGAGACTGGCAGAAGAGAAATAAGTATACGGATGACTCCGCCGTAGATGCACTTGACAAGGCCTTAACACAGCTTGAAATTTTTAACCGACTCACCAATAACGGCGCTGCACAGGGCGTTTTCTTGAAAGATGGAAAACTGTACCTCAATTTCTCGTACGCACAAGGAGGAACCTTAAAACTTGGCGGAATCAACAACGGCAACGGTCAAGCGGAAGTGTATGATTCCAGTGGAAATAAGATCGGAAGCTGGAACAAAGACGGTTTTAATTTGCAAAAAGGTTCCATATATGGTACGCAGATCCACCTTGAGTCACAAAATGACTATATACAAGGCACGGTCAACGGAAATGAAGCTGTCAAAATCTCCACAGGCGGCGTAAAAGTTGACAGTACGGCTAACTGGGGACTTGGCGTTACTCGGAAAGAATATATTTTTGAAATGAATCCGTACTTATTCCCTGGCGTTCAATTGCTTGATCGATCAACGGGAGCTGGAATTGGCAGCACGTGGACAAGCGGACACTTCGGAATGTGTTACACGGACGATCTTTCAGGATATTCCTCTGTCACTGATTCGCTCTCGAATTATGGTGTATACATGAAAGCCGGAAAAGAGGATGCAAACGGCGGCTTTTATGCAATAGGAAATGGACTTGGAAAAGGTTCACATGTAACCGCAGAGGGAATCTACACTTCTGGAACCAAAAATAGAATTGTAGATACCGAAAACTACGGTCAGCGTCTCCAGTATTGCTATGAGATGCCAAGCCCGTTCTTCGGAGACATCGGAAAAGCGGAAACGGACGAAAACGGCCTGTGCTACGTTCAGATTGACGATATTTTCGGCGAAACAGTGCTGAGAAATGACAAGTATAACGTGTTCTTGCAGAAAGAGGGATGCGGCGACCTGTGGATCGAGGAAAAAACGGCAGACTACTTTTTGGTCAAAGGAACACCAAATCTTAGCTTTTCATGGGAGCTGAAAGCTAAACAGGCAGATTACACGCTAGAAAGACTGGAAAAGAACGAAACTTCATATGAAAAAGAGCCGGAATTGGACTACAGCGAAATCGGCTATCAGATGTATATTGATTATGTAGAATCGAAAATCATAGCATGAAAGGAGCACGTATGAAAGTCTTAACAAGTTTTACTAAATTAGTAACCGGTGAGGGCATCCGGATCGCTTACACCTATTCAGAGGTGGATGATTCCGGCGACCTTATCAGTCAGAATAACCGCGGCAATTTTGTCGCGGTTAACCCGGAATTGAAAAAGCATATCGCCGCAATTGATGAATATATTGAAAATAATCAGCTCAATAAGGGGGAAAACTAATATGGCAAATTTCACAAACTACACAGAAAAAACAGAACCGGTAGACACCGACCTTGCTCTTATCTACGACACCCCAGCCAAAGTGAATAAAAAGTTTACTTTCGGTAATCTGTGGAAATGGATTGCTAAGAAAATCGTGTCTGAGGGTATCTCTCAGCTCGAGACGACTAATAAGACAATCCCGGGAGCTATTAACGAGTTAAATAGTAAAAAAATATATGTGAACAATGTCACTGATCTAAACAATCCGCCGAAATACGCCATATTAAATACAAAAGTTAATCCAATAGGATTACCAAGTAAACTTGGGTCAAACGGATGTCTTGTTATCCAACATAATTTAGGTGAAGGTAATTACGCCGCTCAATTAGCATTTTCTTTTGGATCTGACAAGATTGCTATCAGAAGAAAAAACAATACTAACAGTTGGACTGAATGGAAATATTTTACAGCTCAATAAAATAGTAATCCGTTTGCGACACATTTGAATCTTAATCTTAGAGACTGCGGATTTAATTTATTAAAAATCTTGCTTAAATCTTGCTTTTTTGAAAAAAGACTTCCTATTTTCAAACAACGTGGTATAATGTAAGCACAACTAAAAAAAGGAACCGGGCTATCCGACCAAAGACACACCCGGTTCCAAACTGCACCACAAAGGGTACGTGTATTATTATATCACAATACCCTCCCTTTGTGAACCACAAAAGGAGGTTTTTTTATGGCAGATTTTGCGACCGAGTTTATTACAAAGTTGAACGGCAAGCTCACACCGGAGCAGATGAAAGTTGTGCTTAACGAATTGGAGATCTTTTCGGACGATTACAATATTGAAAAGAAGTGCAGGGATGTAGCGGTTCCGGATGATCTCTTACCAGCGTGCTATAAGGTCTACATGGTATCGAAAAAGATTGAGGGCATGAGTCCGCAGTCGCTTATAACTTACAAATGTTATCTGGAACAGTTTTTGTACGCCGTCGGCAAGCCAGTTGAGAAAATCACGGCAAACGATATCCGCTTATATTTGTACGGGCTGGTTGGGAAGAACTCGGATCATACCATTGACACTAAGCGCATCGTTATCAATACGTTTCTTGACTGGTGTTGTCGGGAATATTACATTCCGGAGAACCCATGTGCGAAAATCCACGCCATTAAGTACGAGGAGAAGCCGCGAGAGCCACTTGATGGCATCGAGATGGAAATGGTACGGGATGCGTGCGTTGATCTTCGAGAAAGAGCAATGATCGAGCTTTTCTACAGTACCGGATGCCGTGTTTCGGAAATGGCGATCCTCAAAAAAGAAGATATTGATTTCTCCACGAAAGAAGTCAGATTGTTCGGAAAAGGCCGCAAACACCGAGTTTCTTATCTTAACGCCCGCGCAGAATACACTTTGCAGAAGTATTGGGCTACCATAAAAGACGATACAGATGCCGTTTTCTGTACAATACGTAAGCCTTACCATGCTCTGCAAAAGCAAGCTATAGAGCAGGTCATCCACAACATCGGCGTGCGATCCGGCATCGGGAGACCGCTATTTCCTCATCTGATCCGGCACACCACAGCTACAAATGCGATAGACCACGGCATGGACGTGACGGATCTGCAGAAACTCCTCGGTCATACGCGGATCAGTACCACGATGATCTACGCAAAAGTAACGCAGGAAAACGTAAGATACAGCCATCACCGATACGTAGTCTAACAAGCCTACAAAGAGCCGTGAGAAAAAGAGTACAATGTTCCTAAGAATCGAAATTTTGGGAAAAGGAGCATCGACAAATGAGAATTGACAGATCATTAATCAGTAACACGAACACTTACAGTGAGAACGATCCTAAATGTATCGTAGTCCACAACACGGATAACTTCGCCGCCGGAGCAGACGCGCTGGCACACGCACGAGCGCAGTATAACGGCAATTTTCAGAATATGTCCGCCCATTATTACGTGGATGATGGTGACACCGCCTATCAGGCGGCACCGCACAGCCGTGGGTGTTGGCACGTCGGGGTTAATTACGGCGGTAATAACCTGTTTGGACGCTACGGCAACCGTAGCAGCATCGGCGTTGAGATGTGCGTGCAGGCGGGATATAATTACGAAAAAGCGTTTCAGAACACGGTAGCGGTCGTCAAAGAGATCATGCGGGAGACTGGTATTCCGGCAAGTCGCGTATACAGCCACTACGATATCTGTAGCAAGCACTGCCCGAGCCAGATCATCGAGAGAGGGGATTGGGAGCGGTTTAAGAGCCTGATCAGTGACGCGGCATCGGTCGAACAGCCAGAAAGCGGAAAGTATGAGCCTGGTATTTACAAGGTCAATACCGACCTTAATATTAGAGAGCAGCCGAACGCAGACAGCCGACGAGTTGGAACGATCAAAGACCGCGGCAGCTACACGGTGACAGAAATTCAGAATGGAAGCTGGGGAAGGCTGCTCTCCGGTGCGGGCTGGATCAACTGCCATGCAAAATTTTGCACTTATGGCGGCGCGGCCAAAGAATCCACCTCAAAAGCGATCGCAGTCGATGGCGTATGGGGTCATGAGCTGACCAAACGCTTGCAGGAGATTTTTAAAACCGGAGTAGACGGTGTGATCAGCAATCAGCCAACCGCCAATAAAGAATACTGCGCTGGCATAGCAGCGGCCGAATGGTCTAACGAACTGTCCGGCGGCTCTGACCTGATCAGAGCTATGCAAAAATGGGCCGGAACCACAGAAGACGGCTATATCGGACCGCAGACCATCCGAGCGATGCAGCACAAGCTCGGCACAACGGTAGACGGCGTGATCAGCTACCCGTCTGCGATGGTCAAGGCTTTACAGGAGTGGTGTAACCGCCAGTAAAAAAATATAAAATATATCAAAAGGCGTGGGGATTTCCCTACGCCTTTTTTTATTGCAAAAAATAAAAAAACTAAAATAACCTATTGACGTATACGTCGATGAGTTGTATTATATAATCAAAGTTAAGGCATAACAAAAATCAAGGAGGAAATTAAAATGGAAAAAGCAAAAAAAATTAAAAGTCTGGAAGGAATCCAGAGAGTAAGATTTAATGATTTTTCGGAGTACGAATCAGAGAAGTCAGCAAACGGTGGAGCGTATGGCTTCTGGACGGACTACACCCGTTTGGAAAACGGGATGTGGGAGGTTTCCTACGGAACCACCGCAGAATTTGACTTCTGCCCGGTGTGCGGAAGCTTCGATGATCACCGTCTCGAAGACGGAACTTACGAGTGCGGTGAGTTCCAGACGGTCAGCGAAGAGGAACTGATCGAAGAAATCAATAAATTCGTTGAGACGGATGACGAATTTATTGAATATAAAGAAGGAGAAAAATAAAGAATGAAAATAAAAACAATCCGGAACGCCTCCGGCTTAACACAGGAGGCGTTCGCAAGAAAATACAACATCCCGAAGAGGACTCTTGAGGGATGGGAGGCGGGAAAAAGAAACCCGCCGGGGTATGTGCTTGAACTGCTTGAGAGAGTAGTAAAAGAGGATACCGAAAAAACAGAAAAGGAGAAAACAGAAATGTATTACAATACGATAATTTTAAAACATGGTGTAGGAAGCTACACAAAGAAACAATTTGATAATTTCGTCGAAGGAGATTGTGTTTGCGGTGAAAACGCAAATCCGGAAGAGCTGAAACGCTGGACGGGCGACCAGTACGGCTTGGCAAAAGCCGAGCTTACTAAATATAGATGCTCGTACCGCAAGTCCGGTGGATACGTATTCGCCGACGAATACGCGCTCGAATACTGCAACACAGACGAGGACGGGGAATTTCTTGATGGATCAGACCTCGATATCGCGGAAAAAGAAGCTTAAATATATTTATCGGCGTGGGAAGAAAAACAATCAATAACAGGTGTGCATAAAATTACTGGGTATAATTGGCAACAAATAGCAAAGGTATTATCTACGTATGGAATTGCTGCAAATGATACTCATGAAATTATTTTGAATTTGTATGATCGAGGAAAAAATGCAAAAGAAATTTCTAAAATAACTGGTTATGCAGAAACGACAGTTCATGCCTATTTACCGAGGGTAAGACCTGCATATAATGAAAACATTTCTGAAAACGCAAAACGGATAAAGAAATATAGACAAAACAAATAATATACGTACAAAAGACCGTGTCAAAAATTGACGCGGTTTTTTATTTGACAGGATAGACACAATGTGCTAAGATCTGAATGTGTCATTTTTGTGTCATGGGCTTTCGCAAAAATGGCGTATTTGCGGGCATCTTAGGCGGTAAGGAAACTTGACTTTTAATCAAGTTGTCCGGGGTTCGAATCCCCGATGCTTCACTAATTGAAAAGGCTGGAAACCCTTGATTTTACTAGGGTTTTCAGCCTTTTTACGTTGTCGGAATGAAATTATCGGAAAATCAAAGTAAGGTATTGTAGAGGAATGTAGAGGAATGTAAATGTGTCATTTTTGTGTCACATGGAAAGAGCAGCTTCCACCGCTCCGGCGGTATCCTCTTTTTCCAGCATGATGTGATTGTAAATCCTCAAAACCATTGCTTCGTCATCCCCCAGGAGAGATGCTATATTCTTGATTGAGATACGCGGGATCTGGTAGCAGAGTGAAGTACAATAGTTGTGGCGGAAAATATGGGCTGTGAGTCCGCAGACGGGCTTTTCGGCGACTCTATTCATTTCCTTTATGATTCTTTCCCACTTCCGGCGGTAAGAGGATTTAGACACCATTTTGCCGCCCTGCATAGCAAATAGCAATGTCCCTTTGATGTAAAACCGAACGTAGTTTTCCAGCGACGCGCAGAGCTTGGACGGGATCGGCACCTTCCGGAATCCGTTTTTTGATTTTGGGTCTTTGATGCTCGGCCTTCCAGCCTCATCAAACTCAACGGCCTTGTTGACGTTGATTGTTTTCTCGACAAAATCAATATCAAACCGTGTAAGCGCAAGAGCTTCTCCACAGCGTAGGCCGGTGGAATAAAGGATATCCACAAAAATCCGGTCAGATGGGGATAACTCAGCGTCTTTCATGGCTTTTTTCTCGTTTTCCGTCAACGGCCGTTTCTCGTCGGCCTTGTAGTCGATCGGTTTCATAACGTCTTTTAGATCCTCCAGCAAGTTAGCCGGATAGAGCCGATCATGTACCGCAGACCGCATGATCTGCGAAAAAGTGAGTTGGATCTGCTGCTGAATCCGCTTTTTCCCGGCCGCGTCGTTGATAACCGTCTGATAGTGGATCGGCAGGATGTCGCAGAGCCGCACGCCGTCAAGCTGTCCCAGGTGCTTGTCTATGATGTTTTTATACATCCTTTTGGTGTTATTCGCCGCTTCGGCCTTGTAGACTTTCAGCCATCGCCCCGCGTAGTCATTAAACTGTATATTTTTATTCTGTACTGCCTGCAAGTTGCTCACTCTGTCATTGTAAGCTGTCACTTTTGCTTCCAGATCCTTACTGCTTTTTCTGGATCTGATCGTGATGTAGTGCTTTTTTCCATCAACATAACTTCCATCCCACACACGGGCTTGAAAATACCCGTTCTTTTGCTTTGTATATTTCGCCTTTGCCATCTTAGGCTCCTTTCGTTTAGTGGCTGGAAAAGCCACAGAGACGGCGCAAAATGGGTGCAAAAAAGCGGCCGCAAACAGACGGGAAAAAATAGTCGAAAAAAATCGAAAATTTTCCCGTTCCACTTGCGAAGCCGCCGGAAGTGTGATAACATAATCATGTTCATTAGATTATTCCTTCCGGGGAGTAACCTCTTACGAAAGGCCTAACAGATTGCGCCACAGTCTGTTAGGCCATTTTTTATTATCTATACATAATACGGATTCGGTTTTCCGAGAATCGCAAACAGGTCGATAATCCAGCCTATTCCGAAAAGACCCATAGTACAGAGGTACAGGATACCCATTCCGAATTTTCCTTCGTAAAATTTGTGTCCGCATAAAGTAAAAAGACACAAGAAGAAAGCAACCCATTTATTTTTTGGCTTTCCTGTGACGTATACTCCTTGGCTTGCACTCGCCGCCGCAGCTGCTGATGAAGAAGCAGAAGAGGATGCGCTGCTACTGTTGTTGTTATTAATAATAACGTTCTTCTGATCTGTTTTAAGATCCTCAACCTGCTTTCCACACTTCGGACAAACGACACAATCCGCGTCAATAACCTGTCCGCAATGCTTGCAATATTTTGTCTCTGCCATATTGACTCCCCCTATCTGCGCAGAACCGTGATAACCACGCCAAACATAACCCATTTTCTCATCTCGTCCGGGTTGTTGGGATCTATGGTTATGATATCCCCATACCCGTTTATCGGCTCCATTCTGCACGGTTCCGACTGGATAAATTTACGGATGTACGCCCGCCCGTTCTTTTTATTGACCAGGATGCACGTATCACCGTCCCTGGGCGGCCGCTTCGAGATTCCGATGATATCACCCTTGATATATACGGGATGTAAGTGGTGCGATGTTATCCGGATGCCACAGTGCATCCGCTCTCCGTATTTCTCGATATATTCCGGGCAATACACATGCTCTTCATGCGCTGAATCCAGAATCATCCCATCTTCCATGTTTCCTGTCAGAAGTAGGACATCCAACATGTTCGCTGGATCTTCTTCTTTGACTTTCATCTCAAGCTCGAATTCTATTTTGGCGTTTATGTAGGCTTTCTGCCGATCTGTTAATTTGCGGAATTTATTCAGCACTTCAATCTCGATACTGCGTTGCCCGAACATCTCGTATAAGAATCTTCCTGTCAGCTCATAGAGTTTCGGCGCAAGCATGATGCTGAACGTGTCCACGCGGCGGGAAATGATGTTCCGGTAAGAAGATGCCGAAATTCCCAGCTTTTGCGCGAAGTCACATTGAGTATACCCGAGTTTTATGCGCTCTTTTTCCAGATTTTCCGCAAATGTGTCTAACATCTCTTTCTTTGTAGTCACCTTAAATTCCCCCTTTGTATCAAGATTCTGACGAAAATTATCAAGCAAAAGAGCAAGCACACATGAAATTACGTCAACATCTTGTGCGGTATCCGGTGTAATATAAATATAAAGATGTTATACGGAAAATTTTATCATATTTTTAAAAACTGTCAATAAGGAGGGGAGAAAAAAGTTGAAAAATTAGCGATTCTGTATATCGAAATAGGCAGATACGTGGCGCACGGTTGATATTCTTGAACGTATGTTCTATAATCGTGGTATCACTATTTTGATTGAGACTGTCAGGGAGGTACATAATCATGAGAGATGAACAACCGGAAGACAAAAAGAAAGAAATAAAACGAATGGTAGACGAAATTTACAATCCAGCGTACATTGATATGATTTATGGCTTTGTAAAAAGATTATACGCGGAAAATAAGAAGCAGGGGAACTGACCCCTGCTTCTTTTATTTCGAAAAACGATCCATGAACTTCCAAAAAAGTTCCTTGTCTTCTTTTGACAGATGATAATATTTCATAATTGCTTCTTTGGCTTTCAAGTCTTCAATTCCGATTTCAGCACATATAGTTCCGAAGTCTACATCAACATCACGAAACATTTCACCTTCTCCATCTCGGAGCCATTCTTCCCGCACATTATATTTCTCACAAATTAATTTAATGACGGCATCAGAAGGGGTTCGCCTTCCCATCTCATAACTTGAGACGTTCGAAAACGATATCCCAAGATCGTTTGCGAATTTTTGCTGGCTACCTATGTTTAAGGCTTTACGCAGCATTTTCAATCTTTCATGCAACATTTTCACCTCCTGTCTAATGATAGTTTACACCAGAATGAGCAAAATATCAATAGAAAAAATCGTACAAAGTACGAAAAAACATGTTGACAAAGTATGTACATGGTGCTATATTGAGAATGTACAAAGTACAAAGGAGGTGAGTACATGGTAGCAGAAAAAGATAAAGAAGATTGCAAGAAATTTGCAGATATTTTCATGTCACTGCCAGAAGACAGTAAGAACATGGTCATCATCTATCTTTCGGCACTTCGCGATAGAGAAGAAGCGGACAAAGCCCGGTTACAGAAAACATAAGGAGGGAACATGAAACTCTTAAAAAGATTTATTAACTGGTGGCTTTTCACACCGCGAAAAACGTTCAGTGAAAAACACCCAGACTTCCCAATGTACTTTTCAGTAGTGTGCCTATTGCTTGTAATGTGTCGCGAAGAAATGGAATGGTTAGCACATCATATGCTTCAAGCAATGCAATTATTGAAATGGTGGTAGGGATCAAAAAACGCAGATGATCTTTCCTTTTGTATCGAAAATACATTTTTCCAAAATCGGTTGGCTCATAGACGTAATGACCGAATAAAATTCGAGGTACACGATGTATCAGTTCGTACTGGCAGAGAAGAGATATAGATTTTTTACGATAAAAAATCGAACTCTTTAATATTGGCAGGGTTCGGACAATGAATTTTTGATAAAGGGAAAGTTCAAGGTGTGAATAATCTGGTATTTGCATAATTTAGTAGCTCCTTTCAAATGGAGTATAGCACACGAAAGGTGTAAAGACTATGGGAATCTTGAAAACATTACTTTCGTTACCACATCTGGCGGACGATCTGGAAAGTGAAGAGTATGCAAGTGCAAAGCTGTTCGGAAAAATCGCAGATCTGGAAAAGAAAATCGAAAAACTGGAAGCCGGAGAGCCGCGGCCGATCACCAAAGAAGAACTTGAAAAAGTCGCTGCGGCAGATGAACTTTACCGACGCATCCGGCACTGGAACGAGAAATATTGAACAGCAAAATGCAACTAGGAATATTGCAATTTGCTAAGTAACGTTATCATAACGTTACGCTAACAGAGGTGTATCGTCACAGTAACGCCCCTAGAATAAGAATAAGAAAGAGAATAAGAAAAAGATATAAAACATATTGAGCATCGCAAGCGTTGCTCAGTACGCAAAATAGCTTTTCTTGACCACAGAAAGAAGGTGGAAGCATGAACGAAATGATTATCACGAATGCAGAGTTCGGGAGTATTCGAATCGAGATGCGAAACGGAGAACCGTGGTTCGTTGGCTCCAGTATCGCAAAGGTCTTGAAGTACCAGAACCAGCAGAAAGCCATTCGGGACCACGTAGACGCTGAGGACAAACTGACCGAACAAATCGTTCTGGCAGGTCAGCGACGGGAAGTGACGCTGATTAACGAATCCGGGCTGTATAGCTTGATTCTCTCGAGCAAGATGGAAGAAGCAAAGAGATTCAAACACTGGATAACGTCGGAGGTTCTCCCGGCGATCCGGAAAACCGGCGGGTATCAGCAGACAGCACCGCAGGGCAAAGAGTTACTTGCTCTGGCAGTCCTCGAAGCGCAGAAAACCATTGAGGAGCAGAACCGGACGATTGAACGGATGCGACCGAAAGAGATTTTCGCGGACGCGGTGAGCGCAAGCAAAACGTCAATTCTGATCGGAGACCTTGCAAAGCTGATTAAGCAGAACGGGGTTGACATCGGCGAGAAGCGGCTCTTCCAGTGGATGCGGGAAAACGGTTATCTGATCCGGAAGGACGGAGCCAGCTACAACATGCCGACGCAGAAGAGCATGGATCTCGGCGTTATGGAGATCAAGGAGTCCACGATCACCCAGCCGAACGGAAATGTTCGGATCAGCCGCACCCCGAAAGTAACGGGGAAAGGGCAGAGATATTTCGTCAACAAAATTTTATCCGCAATGGCATAGCAGAGATGGCGATGCTAAGGAAAAGCGCAGCGGAGAATTGAAATGCGAGGGCAAGGAAAAACGTTGAGTAGAAGGGCTATGGAATAGCGATGCACCGTCATGAGCTGAAAAGCAAAGGAAGAGATACGAAAGACTGGGCAACGAAAAGCCATGGAAAGGCGCAGAGCAGTAGAGCTGAGCGATGGAATGGTACAGCGAGCCAACGAACCGGAATGCTACGGAAAGGAATCGCAGGTCGGAGCAAAGGAATAGCACTGGAAGCCAGGATGAGCAACGGCATAACAAGGCAATTCATAGATGCGAGCGGACAAGCAAAGGAAATGAAGTGCGGCGGATTGATACGCAGGTGCGCAGCGAAGAGGGCAGAGCGCCGAAATCAAAAAATAAAAACGAAAAGGAGAAAGCAACATGCAGGAAATCAAAGTAAGATTAACATTCACCGAGGAAATTCTTGGAACAGCGGCGGCAGATAAGGAGATTCACAAGACCTATATTGCGTCTCTTGCGCCGAACGCGCCGAGCAAGAAGGAAGAGGTCGAAGCAGTCGGCGTGGAAGAGACGATTGAAAAAGCAATGACCGTTTTCCCGAGAAACAAAGAGGGCGTGCCGATCTATTGGGACTACCAGATTAAGGGATTTTTCAAAGATGCGGCCGGAATGCTGCGTAAGGTCCCGAACACGAAAAGCTCGAAAATTAAGGCGTACAAGAAAGAGATTGACGGGCTGATTTTCGTGAAAGAGCGTCAGATCCCGATTCACTTTGATGGAGAGATCGGAAACTGCGAGCGGCCGCTGAGAGGACAGACACCGCAGGGCGAGCGCGTGGCGTTAGCAAACAGCGAGAGCATCCCGGCGGGGGCGTGGATCGAATTTACGGTGCAGTGCTTGACTGATGGATTGGCGGGAGCCGTGACAGAGTGGCTTGATTACGGAATGCTCAGAGGTCTTGGACAGTGGCGAAACTCAGGGAAAGGCCGCTACCTGTGGGACTGGCTGGACGAAAAAGGGAACGTGATAGGAGGAAACAGAAGTGTCCATAAGGACGGAAAATAAAAGCATCTACTGGGCTTGGAAAGCCATGAAACAAAGATGCAAAAATCCAAAATGCAAAGCGTACAAAAATTACGGAGCACGGGGAATAAAAGTTTGTGATGAATGGGAAAAATTTGAGCCGTTTCTAAGTTGGTGTTTAGAGAATGGATATCAAAAGGGCTTAGATTTAGACAGACGTGATAATAACGGAAATTATTCTCCAGATAACTGCAGGTGGATTTCACGAAAAGAAAATCTAAACAATCGAAGAAACACGATTTTCATTGATGTGAACGGAGAAATCCTTCCGGAAACTGTTTGGTCAGAAAAACTCGGAATAGATAGGGCGCTCATCAAGTATTGGATAAAAACAGGAGGAAAATCTTATGCAGAAAAAAGGGCAAAAGAAATTTTAAGAAATGGTTACAAACCGAAAGATTTTGGATATAGCCATAGAAAAGCGATCCAACACGTAGAAACAGGAATCGTTTTTGAATCTGTTAGGAAAGCGGCAAATTATTTTGGAATTGCTCCGTGTACTATTTCCAATGCAATGAGAAGCGGAAGGAAAACAGGAAAAGGTAAATTTGTTTGGGCAGAATCATAGGAGGAACATGGAAGAAACGACATGGGAGCAGGCGGAAGGCTTCGCAGTCAGCGTGATACGAGAAGCCAGAATAAGAGCAAAATTCTGGTTTACGGCGTGGCTGGTAACTTTCGTGGTGCTGATAACGGTTGTGGCGGCCGTGTTGGTGATGTAGTAAGGAGGTTCCCCGGATGGAAGAAATTACGAAAGCAGAAGCAGAAAAAATGATTTTCATGTTTCTAGGACGAGAAGTCCGGATCAAAGAAAAAGAAGAAAGTCGGATATCGTATCCGGCGCGGTATATGCGGAAATCGGAGCTGCTGAAAATGCAGAATCCACTGTTGGGGGAAACAGTGCTCGAGCGCGCCGAGAGGTACGCACCAGCGGGCGTTGTACGAAAAATTAACCCGCTGAAAAGAAACAGTCCATTAGTGTTTGATACCGTGGAGCTGGAGAAATGGAGGGTGAAACATTGAAAAAAAAGATTGTAGCAGCCGAAGTAATGCTTTGGGTGGCGGCGCTCGTGGCCATCAGCGACATCAACTGGGGCGGGTTCTTCTGGTGCTTTTCACTGATGATTCTTGGATTCCTTGCTTTTCTGGCGGTTGACGCGGAGGAGAAGCGAAAGAGAACAGAAGCGGAAAAGGCAAAAAAGAAGAAAGACAGAGTGTTCCAGATGTGGTTGAGAATATAAAAAATGCCCTCCGGAGAGACGAAGGGCATCCATAAAAAGACAACATCATCATAGCACATGAAAGGAGAAAAGGCAATGGGAATGAAAGGTTTTAATGGATTCGAGAAAGATTTTTTCTGCAGAGGGAAACAGTACGAGGAAAACACGACATATGAGGAGTACGGTGAGGGATGCTGCCATAAAGGCGTTATGCATTTCTGCGAGGACCCGTGGGAGGTTCTGAACCATTACGATCTCGTGGATAGCAACGGAAATTTTTCTGAATTTGCGGAAGTGGAAGCATTGGGGCAGGTATGGAATGACGGAGAAAAGCGGGCAACAAATAAAATTCACGTTGGCGCAAAACTCGGACTTAAAGGGTTCTTGAAAGCGTGCATTGATTTTACACTTGAAAAAACGAATGGAACGAATCTGTCCGGTGACTCCGCGCAGATCGGCTCGTCCGGTGACTCCGCGCAGATCGGCTCGTCCGGTAACTACGCGCAGATCGGCTCGTCCGGTGACTCCGCGCAGATCGGCTCGTCCGGTGACTCCGCGCAGATCGGCTCGTCCGGT
>ERZ772819.304-NODE-304-length-42675-cov-26.931863_pt1 | contig 42675 bp, 52 predicted proteins | sample MGYA00580860_ERZ772819 | MGnify/ENA primary metagenome ERZ772819 (study PRJEB29015, sample SAMEA2737683) | human gut metagenome | biome: human gut; feature: human-associated habitat; material: faeces | place: China | collected 2012 ...
GTATTTAGTGACAAACAAGAAAACGCAAGAAATTTGCGGAAAGTTTGATTCAAAGAGTGAAGCAGCAGATGAAATGTTGGGCTTTATCGAGGAACACAACGAAGATGTGGATTCAGACGATGAAGAATACTTGACCCCGTTTGATTTTACCCTTGAAGAGATTGAGAGCAAGGAAATCAACGAAGTGGTTACAGATTATGAAAAGGCAAGGGAATATCTTGGTGGCAAGCCCAATGCAGATTTTACCGTTACCAAAAAGATTCTTTCGGGTAATTGTGTCCAACTTGAAGATGTTACAAGGTTGGTTTCAGAACTTAACCCCAAACACGTTAAAGCCATTATTGCTTTCAACCGTCTTTGCACTATTGCACAAGCATGGAACAAAGAAGATGGTTTCACCCCGGATTTCTCAAACAGAAATCAAACAAAATGGTTTCCGTGGTTTGTATATTCCGATGATGCTGCGGGGTTCGTGTATGCGAATACGGCTAATACGGCTACGCTTGCGAATGCGAATGTCGGTTCTCGGCTTTGCTTCAAAACATCCGCTCGCGCCCGCCAATTCGGGGAACAATTTATTGACTTGTGGAATCAAGTTTTGTTATTTAGATAACCAAGTGTATCACTATAAAACGAAATATTATGGATAAGACGCTTGGAAAAGAATACGAAAACAAGATGCAACGTATCGCATTTTTGAAAGACAATTGCGATGGCGTTGAAAACAAAGGGTACATGAAGCCATACACCCCGGAAGAACTGCAAGGGCATAAACCAATGTTTCAATCGAAATCGCCGAAATAGAAGCGGAAATGAAGCAATCACAAGCCGAATACAAAGGCAGATTGAAACCATTGAAAGAAGCAAGAACAAATATGGTTTCAAATATCAAGTCAAAGGCTGAATATGTGACGGAAGTATGTTACAGATTTACAGACCAAGACAGAAAGGAAACCGGGTTTTACAATGATGAGGGTGATTTGATTGAATGCAGACCAGCAACAGCGGATGAACTTCAACCAACCCTCTTTCAAGGAATACGAATGAACACCGAAAGGAAAACAGGAACTAATGATTAACCATTTAAAAATTGAATAATATGCAGAATGAGAAATTACAAATCAACTTTGCCCCCGGAATGGCAAAAGCTGAATTAGTGTTGCGTGAGGGTGTAGCACCAAAGGAACTTGACCCCAAAGCACCCGTCAAAACCAAATTGAACGGTGTAATTGGTGCAGTCGTTGAATATCTAACAAAGAGAATCAACACAGGACAATTTGCCCAAAAGGATTGCCATATTCTTGTAAACCGTGAAAATATTGAAATCACTTTGATAATCAATGAAGCGGATGAATACAAACGTGGTGAGATAGTCGGCAAATTGGGCTACAACCCCAAATTTGTTGAGTTCGGAATAAATGGCGGTAAGGTTTGGACACCGACGGAACTTGGAATGTTTATCAAGATGAATCGGGCATTCTTTGCCGACCGTGCCGAAAACATGAAATTGGTTTCATGCCTGATGAACTTTACCGCCGATGTGAACAACAAGATTGACCGTGCCGTGAAAGAAAATGGTAATCGGACGGATAATTTTGCCCAAGTGGTCAATTCCAATTTGCCTGAATCATTCACAATTCAAATGCCCATTTTCAAGGGTATGCAACCCGAAACAATAGAGGTTGAAACATTTGCACAAGTAAATGGACGTGAAGTTGCGTTCGTACTTCTTTCACCCGGTGCGCAAGCCACACTTGAAGATTTGCGCGACAAGGTGATTGATGAACAATTGAAGCAAATAAGGGAGATTGCGCCGGAAATCGCAATCATTGAGGTTTAACAGATTGCCCCCGGCTTGACTTTGTGCCGGGTCGGGGGCTTAAATATCGCAACAATGAATGATTTGAAGATAACATTGGAATCCCTTGTGGCAAGGTACAACACAATGGCATTTGCGGATAATGACCCGGTGTTGTTTCCACGTTGTTTCTTGGGCAAATCCCAACAAGACATTGAAATTGCCGCGTTCCTTGCTTCAACAATCGCTTGGGGTAATAGGAAACAGATAATGACAGGTTGCCAAAAGATGTTGTTTGACATTATGGATGGCAAGCCTTATGATTTTGTGATGCAAGACGGGTGGAAACAGATAGCCCCCGATTGTAATATTCACCGCACTTTCTTTGGGCGGGATTTGGCGTATATGTGTAATGGGTTGCAACTTGCATACCGGATTACGGGAACTTATGACACTTTGGAATATTTCTTCATAGAACGAGGTTTTGACGTATGGGCGGGATTTATCAAGTTGCGTGAGATATTCAAAGATGCAAACGGCAGTTATTCAAAGCATTTTTCCAATCCGCAAGGCAATTCACACAAAGGTGGTTCGGCTTGCAAACGCTTGAACCTGATGTTGCGTTGGTTGTGTCGTCAAGATGGTATTGTAGATTTAGGTATTTGGCATGAATTGACCCCCGACAAGCTGATGATGCCCCTTGATGTCCATGTTGCCCGAATCGGGCGCGAATTGGGGTTGATTACCCGAAAAGCGAACGACCGCAAGACCGTTGAAGAATTGACGCGAAATTTGGCGGTTTTCGACCCCAAAGACCCATGTAAATATGACTTTGCATTGTTTGGCATTGGTGAATCACAAAAACACGTTGTAAGATGAAAGATACATTCTATTTTCAACATGATTACAATGCACGAACCGACCCAAAGTTGCAAGATGTATTGATTGAGCATGGGGCGGCGGGGTTAGGTGTCTTTTGGTGCGTTGTAGAACAATTATACGAACAAGGGGGGCATTTGCCTTTGAAATCGTGCAAAAGTATTGCATTTGCATTGCACGTTGATGTAGCAATGGTTGAAAGTGTCGTGAATGACTTTGATTTGTTCACTAATGATGGTGAAAAGTTTTGGTCAAAGTCAGTAATAACACGCCTTGGTAAACGTGCGGACATAGCGGAAAAGCGAAAAGCAGCAGCCATAAAGCGTTGGCAATCAAGTAAGGATAAGCAAGAGCAATGCAAAGCCGATGCAAGTGCATTGCAAAATGATGCAAAGGAAAGAAAAGAAAAGGAAAGAAAAGAAGATAATAAAGAGAATATAAAAGAGAAAAGCGGACACCGCTTTTCACCGCCCACGATTGAAGAAATAAGGGCTTATATTCTTGAAAAGGGATATTCTTTCGATGCTGAAAGGTTTTTCGACTTCTACGAAAGCAAAGGTTGGTTTGTCGGTAAAAACAAGATGAAAGATTGGAAAGCCGCCATTCGCAATTGGGCAAAAGGAGAAAAAGAAAGGCGGTCGGCATATTCAGGCAACAAGACAACAACAAAAGTGAATGACGAATGGAAGTAAAAGAGGGAAACAACAAAAAGATTCAGATGCCAAGTATTGAACAAATACTTCATGCAATCAATCAGCGTGGATTATTTGCGGGCTTCCAACGCTACCAATACATTCACTATGATGTAAATGAAGCATTGAAGATTGTTGAAGCGATTGGAAAAAGCCGGAACCCGAAATTCGTAATTGATGATGAAAACCGATTCACTTATGAAAACTTCATCAAATGGGCGCATTGCGACCCGTCAATGAAATGCCTTGACCCCAATACAGGGCAAGTGATACCGGGGAGATTGAAGCGTGGAATATACATTGCCGGAAATACAGGGTCGGGCAAATCATGGTGTTTGGAAATAATGCAAGCATATTGCACGGCTTTCGGCTTCAAAGTTCTTTGGCAAGATGATTCACAACCGCGCCCCCTATGGTGGCGGATTATTCGTGCAGATGCTTTGTGTGACTACTTCGTTGAGAATGGCAATTTCCAGATGTTCAAAAAACAACCGATGCTTGGCATTCAGGATTTCGGGCAAGAACCACAAGAAAACTTGTACATGGGTAATCGTATTGATGTAGTCCGGCAGCTTATCGAATACCGGGGTGACAAATGCGATGAAATGACTTTAATAACTTCCAACATGAAGATGCAAGGTGATGTATTGATGAACCGCTATGGCGACCGTGTGGCAAGTCGGTTGGTGGAAATGTGCAATTACTTTGAAATCAAAGGAAAGGACAGAAGAAAATTATAATCAAATGGAAGATTCAGAATTAAAAAAGCAATTGGGCGATGAGCTATGTGTATTTTGCCCTTGGAAAAACGGTGAAATCGACCATCAATGTGATTCATTGTGTGAGGGTGTATATTGCGATGAAGCGTTTGAAGCATTTATGGACGAGAACCGAGAATTTTTTGATGATGATGCGGAATAATTAACTAACAAATTCTATGATAACAATGAACGGTATTATCATTCAACAAAACGTGGTCTATAAGACCGAAAAGGGAACGCCCGTGACCGATTCTTTGAAAGTCGCACAGGTGTTTGGAAAAGAACATAAGAACATAATTAGAACAATTCGGGGAATGTTGCAAAGCGGCTCAAAATTGAGCAGCACCGAAAATCGGTCGGCTGAAAATTCAGCCCACCACAAATGGTTTTGTGAATCAACATACTTTGATTCTCGTGGGAACAAGCAACCAATGTTCATAATGAACCGTGACGGCTTTTCTTTGCTTGCTATGGGCTTGACCGGGGCAAAGGCTATGCAATTTAAAGTTGGTTTTATTGAACAATTTAATGCAATGGAAAAGATTGTTAGGCAAGTACAACAAGCCCCCACCACCCCAGCAATCCCACAATCCTTTGCCGAAGCATTGCGCCTTGCAGCTTCACAAGCTGAACAAATCGAGCAGCAACAAAAGAAGATTGAAGCCGATGCCCCACGTGTCTTGTTTTCACAAGCCGTTGAAACTTCCAATGAATCAGTCTTGATTGGTGAACTTGCAAAAATCATTTGCCAAAACGGAGTGAATACGGGAGAAAAAAGGCTTTTCGCTTGGATGCGTGAAAATGGCTACTTGTGCCAATATGGTGAAAGGTACAATCAGCCGACACAAAAGGCGATGGAACTTGGGTTGTTCGAGATTAAGAAAACGACCATTCAGAAACCCAATGGCGACACCCTTATATCTAACACGACAAAAGTAACGGGCAAAGGGCAAGTGTACTTTGTGAATAAGTTTTTGCACAACAACCAAAAGAACTTGCAGCCATGAGAATATACATATCAGGAAAGATAAGCGGTTTGCCTTATGATGAAGTACAAGAACGATTCAATGGTGCAGAAGATTTATTGACCGAACTTGGATTTGAGGTTGCCAACCCCTTGAAAAATGGTCTTGACAAAGATAATTCTTGGAATGAACACTTATGCAAGGATATTGAAATGCTATTGTCTTGTGATGCAATCTACATGATGGACAATTGGGTGGATTCAACCGGGGCTTCAATCGAATATGATATTGCAATAAGGATGGGCAAGGATGTGTGGTTTGAATCCAATGTGGTTCGCAACAGTCTTTTTGTGTTGCAGATACAAAATGCCATTCATGAAGTAACGGGCTTGAAATTCAATGAATATATAACAAAATCAAGAAAGCGTGACGGGTTTTTTGCAAGAATGATTTTCGTGTACCATTGCCGGATGCACAAAATGAAACTTACAAAGATTGCCGAATACGTACACCGTGACCATTCAACCATGCTTCATTTGCTGAAGAAGTATCAAGATGATTTCAAGTACAATCCACAATTCAGAGAAATAGCAACGAGAGTAAACAACATATTAAATAAAACAATTAAATGATGCACAAATATGATTACCGTTGGACGTTGAAAGATGCCCAATTCACGAAAGATAAAGGAAAGGTCTTTTCGTGTTTTGCTTGTGGGGGGGGCAGTTCTATGGGTTACAAACTTGCCGGGTTTGATGTGATAGGATGCAATGAGATAGACCACCGTATGATGTACACCTATTGCCAAAATCACAATCCGCGTTTCCCTTTCCTTGAACCGATACAGACGTTCAAAGAAAAAAATGATTTGCCACCCGAATTGTTCAATCTTGATATTTTGGACGGTTCGCCCCCTTGTTCTACCTTTTCAATAGCTGGAAGCCGTGAAGATGCTTGGGGTAAGATGAAACATTTTCGTGAGGGGCAGGCGGAACAAGTGTTGGACACGTTGTTTTTCGATTTCATAGACCTTGCAAAGAGGTTACAACCCAAAGTGGTTGTTGCGGAAAATGTGAAAGGCTTGTTGCTTGGTGAAGCCAAGAACTATGTAAGGCGCATTTATGAGGGTTTCGAGGATGCCGGGTATTATTGCCAACATTGGCTGCTTGATGCACAAAAAATGGGTGTTCCACAACGCCGTGAACGTGTATTTTTCGTGTGCTTGCGTAAAGATATTGCCGCGCCTTTCCTTGTTTCGCAAGGTTTGTTCGATGTTGTTCCGGCTTTGAATTTAGACTTTAACGAAAAGCCGATAATGTTTGGTGAGGTTGCAGACTTCAAAGGTCGTGAAGCAAAGAGCAAAACAATACGTTTGCTATGGGATAACCGCCAAAAAGGTGATTTGAACCAAGGTGCGGCAAATGAAAGGTTATTCGGCAAAGGAAGCAATTTTAATCAAACTTATGTGTACTTGGATAGAATTTGCCCCACCCTTGCAAGCAAAGAATCTTGCTTGATTCATTTTGAGCAACCCCGGTTCTTGGGGCAAAGTGAAGTGTGTTGCATTTCATCATTCCCACAAGATTACAACTTTGCCGGGCAACCACCGCATTATGTTTGCGGAATGTCGGTGCCGCCCGTGATGATGGCACAAATCGCAAGCCGAATATGGGAGTATTGGCTATCAAAAATTTAAAATAAATTGTATCACTATAAAACAAAAAAACAATGAAATTAGTATTTTTCGACCTTGAAACAACAGGAACAAACCCCGGCAAACATGGTATTCACCAAATATCCGGGCAAATCGTGATTGACGGTGTGGTAAAAGAATCATTCGATTTTCACGTTCAACCGAACCCCAAAGCATTGATTGAAGAAGAAGCCCTGAAAGTGGGCGGTGTAACACGCGAACAAATACTTGCATACCCGCCGATGCAACAAGTTTATCAAGAGTTTGTGGCTATGCTTGGCAAGTATGTGGACAAGTTCAACAAAAAGGACAAGTTCTTTTTGGTCGGTTACAACAATGCGGCTTTCGACAATCAATTTTTGCGCGGATTCTTCTTGCAGAATGGCGATGTGTATTTCGGTTCTTGGTTTTGGTCAAACTCTATTGATGTGATGGTTCTTGCATCCGCATACCTTGCAACCCGTCGCCCTGAAATGGAAAATTTCAAGTTATCGACAGTTGCAAAAACACTTGGTATTGTGGTTAATGATGATTCGTTGCATGATGCCATGTATGATATTGAATTGACAAAAGCGGTGTTTGACATTGTTACAGGAAATCAATATGGAAACTGAAACATTCGGGGGTATTCAGCTTGTGAATGGTGATTGTATGGATGTGATGCGGAATTTGCCGGACAATGCCTTTGACCTTGCTATTTGTGACCCGCCTTATGGAATCGGGGTTGATGGTCAAAAGAAATGTGTGTGCAAAAACCCGAAACACAACCGAAAAGCCCATGAGCAAAAGGGGTGGGACAAAAATACCCCCCCCCGTGAGTATTTCCGGGAACTTGAAAGAGTGTCGCGCAATCAAATAATTTGGGGTGCGAATTACTTTGTGGAGAATTTGACAAAAGGCACGAAAGGTTGGATTTGTTGGTTCAAGGGGCAAACCGGGCTAACAATGTCAGATTGTGAACTTGCATATTCATCTTTCGATTGCCCGACAAGGGTTGTAACAATAAACCGTTGTGAGTTGGCAAAGCAAAACACCATACACCCAACCGAAAAGCCGATTAAACTTTACGAATGGTTATTGGTGCATTATGCAAAACCGGGTGAAAGAATCCTTGATACCCATTTGGGTTCGGGTTCTATTTGTATAGCAGCACACAATTTAGGGTTTGAAATGTTGGGGGTTGAACTTGACCCCGGATATTTCAATGCAGCCAAACAACGCTTATTGTATCACCAAGCACAATTAAAATTATTCTAAAACAAGATGTTATGAACTTTAATGAATTAGTAAACAAAGCACATTCCAATGCCGTGAAACACGGATTTTGGGAAAAGAGGTTAAGCAACGAACATTGTTTGATGCTTGTAATAACCGAGATTGGCGAATTGGTAGAAGCCGACCGAAACGAACTAAAAGCCGACAAAGTGGGTTTTGATACGGGAATGGCAAATGCCTTTCAAGGCATAATTCGTCCTGATTGGTTTAATAAGGTATTTCAAAGGTGCATCAAAAACACGCTTGAAGATGAATTGGCGGATATAGCCATTCGCCTTTTTGACCTTGCCGGGGCTTTGGGTATTGATTTCGACAAGATGAACCCTTGCCGTTATTACCGGGCTTTTGACAAGTTCAGCTTTACCGAAAACGCATTTGCCTTGTGCAAGGGCTTGTCCCGTGATGTTATCGGGATTGAAAAACGTATTCAATTCGGTATTGAGTATGTCAATAAGTGGGCGGAATCCCTGAATGTTGATTTGGCTTGGCATATCGAGCAGAAAATGAAATACAATGAGAACCGACCAATCATGCACGACAAGAAGTATTGATAAGCAAAAGCAATACACTTGCATAACACTTGGATTATTCACCGACATTGAACCAATCCCGGAATGTGCCACCAATTTGATTAATGGCAAAAGGTTCAGAACGTCAGTGGATGTTGCAAATGAAATGTTGCGAGAATGTAGGATTTGGCAAAAGAACAATCCGGGTAAAAACGTGATGGATATAATAACGCCCGATTGGGTGAAGTATATAAAACAAAATTTATAAGTTATGTTGCAATTAGAAATTATTGGCAATCTTGGAAATGATGCCGAAATAAAAGAGTTCAACGGAAAGAAGTACGTTTCAATGAATGTTGCCCATTCTGAAAAGAAAAGGGATGCCAACGGTTCGGTTTTGGAAACGACAACATGGGTGTCCGTGCTTTGGTATGGGGATGGTGGCAATCTTACCCAATACTTGAAAAGGGGGTGCAAAGTGTTCTTGCGTGGTCGCCTTATACCAAAGGCATATACAGACAAGCAGAATCAACCGCAATGCGCCTTGAATATGTATGCCAACGAAGTAAATTTGTGCGGTGGAAAGCAGGAATCAACAAGACAGGATGCCACAACCGCAAATGTAGCACCCAACCCGGATGATGATTTACCATTTTAATGCGTTGACCTGATGAAGTATGATAATATCATTGCCATTGACCCGGACAAGGAAAAATCGGGTGTGGCTTTCTTGCAGCCAAAAACAAAGGCTTTGGAAGTTGCTAATTTGGCATTCCCGACATTGCTTGACTATCTGCAACACGCAAAAAAGGAACAATCCAAAAGCGGTGAATCCTTGGTTGTTGTAGTCGAAGCCGGGTGGATGGTCAAGAAAAGTAATTTTCATGATGCCCAAGGACGCAGAGCCGAAAAGATTGCAAAGGATGTCGGGGCAAACCATGAAACCGGGCGGAAAATCGTTGAAATGTGCAAGCATTACGGAATCGAGGTTGTGCAGCACCCCCCATTGGTGAAGTGTTGGAAAGGCAAAGACCGTAAAATTACACATGAAGAATTGGCTTCATTTACGGGCTTGATGGGTCGGACAAATCAAGATGCCCGCGATGCCGCCTTGCTCGCATGGTCTTTTGCCAACTTGCCTATAAGGTTGAAACTTTGATAAGTTGTGCCTAACTTTTTTTGTTAAAGCGTGTATTACTATAATGCACGCTTTAATTTTGCATTTGCATTGCAAACTAAATTCAAAAGCAGATGAAACCAATTGATTTTGCGCAATCCACAAAGGTATTGCAAAGACCGTCCACAATGACGGAAAGCGAATGTCAGTCATTGCCCGTTTGGGGTGATGGAAACCAATGTGTGTCATGTTGGAAAGCGACATTCAAAGAGAGATTAAAGATTTTGTTCACCGGGAAAGTATGGTTGGGCGTCTATTCAGGTAAGACGCAACCGCCCGTTTTCGTTTCGGGTGAATCGGTTTTTGTGAAAGAGCCGCTAAAAGCCCGATTCTTGGCTTTTATTGCAGAAGTCAAGGAAAGTATCATTGAAGCATGGGAAAGTGTCAAGGAAGCCGCCAAACAACCCGACAAACGAAAGCATTTCTTTGTCGGTGTTTTGATTTCACTTGTTATCGGAACTTTGCTTGGTTGGTGGGTCGGATTTACCGTTGGAAGTCTTGCCGGAATCTGCAAGGAATGGTGGGATTCCAAAGGACACGGAACGGTTGAAGTAATGGACTTGGTTTTCACGATTATTGGTGCAGCTTGTGCAATCCCATTGTCGTTATTGTTTCACTTCTTAATTTGGTGATGATATGGCAAAGATGATTGAAGCAAGCATTGATTCCTTGATTCCTGATAATAAGAATTTCAATAAGGGAACGGAGTTTGGCGAACACCTTATGGATGAATCATTGCGAAAATTCGGGCTTGGGCGGTCAATCCTTATTGACAAGAACAACCGAATCATTGCCGGAAACAAAACCGCCGAAAAAGCCGCCGACATAGGCTTTGACAACGTGATTATTGTTGAAACCAACGGCAATTCCCTTGTGGCGGTCAAAAGAACGGACATTGATTTGGATTCAGCCAAAGGGCGTGAACTTGCACTTGCTGATAACGCAACGAGTAAAGCAAACCTTTCATTTGATACGGACTTGATAATGCAAGAAGCCGAAAAGTTCGATTTTGACCCGGAAGATTGGGGTATTCCGGTGGAACAAGGCGACGAAGAAGAACAAAACAATGACGAGGGTAAAAAGGTGATTGACACACGATTGATTGTTGAATGTGGCGATGTTGCCAAATTGTCATTGTTATTCAGTGAGTTACAAGACAGGGGCTTTAAGTGTGAGTTGAAAGAATAGTTATGATTGTAATAAAATCAACGTAAAAAAGGAGATTGAGGAATGGCAAAATTCAGTAAAAAAACGGTGGATATGATTGTTGGGCTTGTGAAGTCCGACACCTACACCATTGCGGAAATTTGCCGTCAAGTAGGAATAACACCGAAAACATACCATCAATGGGTGAATGATTATCCCGACTTTGCCGATGCAATCGAGCAAGCAAAGGCAGAACGAATGCAAGCGATGGTGATTGAAGCAAAGAAATCCTTGATGAAGAAGATACAAGGCTATGACGTTACCGAAACCAAGGTTGTAACCATACCGGGTAAGCAGAAAGACGAAAAGGGCAATCCAAAGCCTATAATCAAGGAACAAACCACCACAAAAAAGCACATTCAGCCGGACACGGCGGCAATCATATTCACTTTGACAAATGGCGACCCGGAACATTGGCGCAACAGGCAATCCACCGAGGTTACAGGCAAGGACGGTAAAGACCTTTTCGCAAACAAGACTGATGAAGAATTGGATAAGGAAATAGAGGAATTAAAACGCAAGTTGGAGTAATGCAGAAGCAGGCGGACAAAATAAAGTATTACAAGGCATTGAAAGAACGGCTTATTCGTGAAAGTCGTTCCGATTTGTTACGCTTTACAATGTCCACAATGCCCACGTTTCGCCCGGCAGACTTTCACCGCCGATATTATCATGTATTGACCGACTTTGCAGATGGCAAGATTCGCAAACTTATGGTATTTATGCCACCCCAACATGGAAAGTCAGAGGGTTCAACAAGGCGTTTACCCGCTTTCTTGGTCGGTAAGAATCCCGATAACAAATTGGCAATTGTATCTTACAATGCCCCCAAAGCAAGAAAGTTCAACCGAGAGATTCAACGTATTATTGACAGCCCCGAATATCACGAGATATTCCCGAATACCAATTTGAATGCTTCAAATGTTACAACGGTGGCGGGGTCTTGGTTGCGCAATGCCGATGAATGCGAAATTGTAGGTTATCGCGGTGGTTTCAAGACGGTTGGCGTGGGTGGAGCATTGACGGGTGAACCCGTTGATATTCTGATAATGGATGATATTTACAAGGATGCTAAAACGGCATGGTCGCCCATTGTCCGTGAAAGTGTGTCCGATTGGTACGATACGGTTGCAGAAACCCGACTTCACAATGATTCCCAACAGTTGATTGTTTTTACCCGGTGGCATGAAGATGATTTGGCGGGTACATTATTGCGGCAGCAAGGCATATATGATGAAAAGGAAAACCCGGATGGGTGGGTTGTTGTCGTATATAAAGCAATCAAAGAGGGAAAGCCGACCGAATACGACCCAAGGCAAGAGGGTGAAGCATTGTGGGCGGAACGGCATAATCTGAAAAAGTTGCAGTCCATACGCAAGCGAAATCCGCAAGTGTTCGATTCCTTGTATCAACAAGACCCCCAACCGCGTGCCGGACTTATGTACGAAAGTGGCTTTGTGGAATATCTTATTCGCCCGGCAACAAAGTATGTCAAACGCAAATGTTATGTGGACACCGCCGACACGGGCGCGGATTACTTATGTGCGATTGTGTATGATGAAACAGATGTGGGCAACTACATTGTTGATGTGCTTTATACGACACGTCCGGTTGAGTACACAGAACCCGCGCTTGCAAAAATGCTTACCAAACATGATGTTGCCGAATGTATTGTGGAAGCCAACAACGGCGGTCGCCTATTCAAGAACAATATTGAAAAGCAATGCCGATTGTTAGGCAATGCCAAGACCAAGTTTTCTTCATTTCACCAAACGGAGAATAAAGAAACACGCATTTATCAACATTCGGCAATGGTTCAGAACCTCACGTTTATGCCCCAAGGGTGGAAAAGTCTATTCCCCGAATTTGCAAAGGCAATTTGCGGTTATCTGAAAGCCGGAAAGAATGAACATGATGATGCCCCCGATGCTTTGACGGGTACGATAGAAAAACGTGCAAACCGAAAGAAATCGGATGTGGCAAGTCTTTTTGGATTTTAATGTATCACTATAAAACAATAACAATATGCCAATTGAAGAAATATTTAAGAAAGCAACGGCAAATGATGTCATTTCGGAATTGAAATCTTGCCGATTTATACCACAACCCGATGTGGAATGTGCAAAAAAGGCATTGAATCCTAAATTGCACGATGTGAACGACCCGATATTGCGCCCGGATAAAAGGGTGAAAGTAGATGCCGACAATGAAGCGGATTCAGCACAAAAGGTTATTTCAACCGATGGTGAAACGGTCAATTTCAGAACGGAAAAGGTGGCAAGGGTTGCACTTGCCATTCAAAAGTTGATAATCAAACGTGCCGTGTCTTTTTGTTTCGGCAATCCACCCGAATATAATGCAACCCCGACCAATGACAATGAAAAGGGTATCATATACGCTTTGAACCGTATCTTGTATGATGTCAAAAGCAATTCATTGAACCGAAAGATTGCCCGTGCGATATTCGGATTCAAGGAATGTGCGGAATATTGGTACACGGTTGAAAAGCCGCATTCAAAATATGGCTTCAATGCCAAGCACAAGTTGCGTTGTGCTTTGTTTGCCCCTGAATTTGGCGATACTCTTTATCCATATTTCGATGAAACGGGCGATATGGTAGCATTTTCACGAGCATTCAGCCGTAAGGACAATGGCGAAAATTCAATTGATTACTTTGAAACATTCACGGACAAGGAACATTGGTTGTGGGTGAATGGGGCAAACGGTTATGATGTAGCCCCCGGTTATCCTAAACCGATTGCAATTGGCAAGATTCCGATTGCTTATGGTTATCAACCATATTTTGAAACGGAAGATGTGGACAAGCTGATTGACCGCTTGGAACACTTGCTATCAAACTTTGCCGATACCAACGATTATCATGCAAGCCCGAAACTATTTGTTACCGGGCAAATCAATGGTTGGTCAAAGAAAGGTGAAGCAGGTTCGGTAATCGAGGGTGAAGATGGCGCAACAATGAATTATGTTTCTTGGCAGAATGCCCCGGAATCCGTGAAACTTGAAATCGAAACCCTTTTGAAGATGATTTACACAATCACCCAAACCCCGGATATTTCATTTGATGCGGTCAAGGGGCTTGGGGCGATAAGTGGCATTGCCTTGAAGCTGTTATTCATGGATGCACATTTGAAAGTTCAGGATAAAAGGGAGATTTTCGATGATTACTTGCAAAGGCGTGTGAATATCATTTTGGCATATATAGGACAAATGAACACCGCTTGGGAAAAGGATTGTGAAGCCATAATGATTGAACCCGAAATTGTGCCTTATATGCTTACCAATGAACTTGAAGATTTGAATTATTGGCTAACGGCAAATGGTAACAAGCCCGTAATATCACAAGAAGAATCGGTTGAAAAAGCGGGCATTTCAAAGGATGTGGCTTTGACGATGCAGAAAATCAAAGAGCAATCAACCGTGGAAAATTCATTTATGATTGGTGAACCTCAATTGGATGGCGATGCGTAAGGTCTTGTTTATAATGTTGATGGTGTTTTATCTTGCAAGCTGCAAGGAAACCCCGGTAAGTGGGTATGTTGTCGGGAAAGCGTTTATCCCGGCGCATAACACGACCCGTTATGATGTGATATTGAAAAAGCCGATGGTTGAAAGTGTCCCTGACCAATGGATTGTTTGGGTGGCTGATTCATGCGGTGTACACCGTTGCCACGTTGAGAAAAGCACATTTGACCGATTGAAACACGGTGAGTTTGTAACATCAAAAGGTACGTACTATGGCAAAACGGAATAAAACGAAAATAGCAGAATCGAAATACCATTGTCAAGATTGCGCCCATTCTTATGATTGGCATGAAATCGGGGCTAATGGCAAGCCTTTTATGTGTCGTTGCCCCTATTACACGAATGGCAAATATTGCCGTTTTTTGAACGACCCGCAATGTGAACACTTTAAAATTCGGAGATAATGGCAAAGCGACAAAAGACAACGCGGTTTTCGATTCAATCATACGATGCAGCACATTACAGGCAAACGGAACAATACACACAAGTTGTGAATGCCTTGTTTGACCGTGCCACCACCGAGATTGCAAAGGCGGTGGCAAAAGGTACATACGACCCCGACAAACCCTTTTCTTTTGATGATTACCCCGGTGTTAAATCTGTAATGCAAGGTATAACAAAGCAACTTGCCGACCGAATGATAACAGTTATTGAAACGGGGTCAAAGAAACAATGGTTGTTCGCTTGTGAAAAGAATGACGGCTTCATTGCTTCAATAATGGACACGTCCAAGTTGAGCAAAGCAAGGTTGAAGAAGATGCAAGACCGTAACTTGGAAGCATTGCAGACATTCCAAGGGCGCAAAGTTGAGGGAATGAACCTTTCGCAAAGGGTTTGGAAATATGTAGGGCAATACAAAGCACAATTGGAATCCGCCCTTGATGTAGGTTTGGGTGAGGGTCGTAGTGCCGCCCAATTATCCCGTGATGTTCGGGAAAACCTTAAAGAGCCAAACCGATTGTTCCGCCGTGTAAGAGATAAGCGCGGAAACCTTGTGTTGTCGAAAGCTGCAAAGGCATTCCACCCCGGACAAGGTGTTTACCGTTCTTCATACAAGAATGCGATGCGCCTTACACGTTCTGAAATCAATATGGCTTATCGTGAAAGTGATTTCTTGCGTTGGCAATCACTTGATTTTGTCGTTGGTTATGAAATTCGTAGAAGCAACCATGAACCATTGTTCAAGTGTGATATATGTGAAAAGTTGGTTGGGCGTTACCCCAAGACATTTAAATTCAAGGGGTGGCATCCGCAATGTATGTGCTATGCCGTGCCTATCTTGATGGACGAAGAAACCTTTGATGATAACGAATTGGGCGATTTAAAAGCAGCGATGCGCGGAACGACATACCAACACAAGCAAGCAGCCAATGTTGTTCCGGATGTTCCACAAGGCTTTAAAGATTGGGTAAAAGACCATATCGAAGCACAAAAGAAGTGGGCTTCAACCCCCTATTTTATCAAAGACAACTTCAAGGATGGGAAATTGTCCGAGGGGCTGAAAATAGAATTGCCGAAACAGACCGTTCAAGTTGATGTTCTTGCACCATACAAAATGCAGATTGCCCAAGCAAGGCAACAAGCAACAAAGTGGGGCTTATCCGTGCAGCTTACAATGTTGGATAAGTTCGTTGCCGACAAGGATATTCCAAGCATTCAAAGCAGAATTGCAACCATTCAATCAAAAGCAATGCAAATGGAACAAGCCGATGCGGATATTCGCCGCAAGTGTGCCGAATGGGGGCTTAACACATATCCACTTGATGAAGCAATGCACAATCCTGATTCAAAGAATATCTTGGCAAAGATGGCAGAATTGGAAACAAGGTGCTTGGAAGCAGAAAAGGAATACAAAACATTTATTTCAGATGCAAACAAAGCAATTCAAGAAGCCCGGAAATACAAGGTTGATGTTTCAGAAATGCTCAATGATGTAGCCACCATTACAGGTGATAAACGCGAATGGATTATGGGCAAAGCATCATTCAAAAAAGTATTGCAAGAATTATTGGATAAGATTTCAAGTGCGAAAGGGGTCACGCCAACATCAAAGCAAATGCCGGACGAATTAAGGGCAAAATCAACGTATCTGAATGGTGAAGATTACACGTTTGAAAAAGATTTCTTTGATTTGATAGACCCCAATAGACCCATCAAACTTGAAATACTTGATTCCGACACGGGGTCTTATTCTTCATTTGTAGGCGATTTGGTACATATTGCAGGAAAGAAACGTGGTAAATCAAGCCCTTGGGAATGCAAATCAGTGATTTATCACGAATACGGGCATTGTATTGATGCACAACGGAATCTGTGGCAAGACCCTAAATTGATTACAATGCGTAATGCACAAATTAAGATGTTGAAAAAGAAAAAGGAATACACCATTTATGAACGGAAGTGGAATCACGAAAGTGGCGGTTGGTATCATACAAGGGTCAAAAAAGAAATGTCAATGGTTGAATACATAGACAAAAAGTTGCAAGACATGACAGAACGAGCTTGGGATATGAAACCTGAAACATTCACCAAACTTGGAATTACAAAAGCAGATTTTTTTGAACAAATTGGAAGCACCCGTGACACAATTAAATCACTTGTTATTACGTATGGTAGTGGACATTCAACGGCATATTTCAAGAGAACAAGAATGAAAGAAACCGAATACTTGGCACACGCTTTTGAAAATGCTTTCTTGGGTAATAGAGTGTTTCAAAAGTATTTGCCGGATATATATAATGAAATGGTTGCCTATATTAGAGGTTTGAAACCAATTAAATAAAGTAGTTTTGTAACCAAATTATGAATTATGGATATTAATATTAAAAAATTGAAAGGTATTGATTTATATTATTACCTTACAAGCGAGTATTCAGGAACGGAGTATGCGGAAACCGTTTCATTGTTGATGTATGCAGAACCCGACAAAAACAAGGCTTTACGATTACTTGAAAAGATGGTTCAAGATGGGAAACGCCTTGTTGCTATTTATCCCGGCAATGGTGATGTTGCACCAAAGGATGCGGAATTGGTCGGTGACATTCCCGATGGGGCTTTATATGTGATATAAAATAAGGGGGCTTGGCTTGCCCCCTCATTTTTATTTGTTCCACATTCCGCAATTATTTGGGTGATGAATACGATTTACTTGTGTATTTGTTTTTAGACATACATATTTACGAATACCGATGTCAAGAATGCAATGTTTGCAAGTCCAACAACATATAAATGAAAAATTCTTATCCATTCTTGTTTGGTAATTTTCTATTCGTTTTCTTCCTATGTATCACACCCCTATAAATGATGCACTTGTTATTGTGATAAGGCTTTGTTTCGGTAATACCATAAGACCACAACCGCGACTTTGATACACCTAATTCAACCGGGGTGAACGTGTCGAATATGGCAGCAATCGAACCGAAATAATGGTGGTTATCGTCACCAAAACATACATGATATATTGTATTCCCATTCATTATTCACGTAATTTATTCTTGATAACACTTTCAATCTTGCCCAATTCTTCAATCGTTAATGAATCAACACTATCATACGACTTGAAGAACTTTGAAACCTTATTGCGCAAAGAAATTCGTTGTTGTTCCTTGTGGTGGGCTGCAATATCTTCATCCGTGGCAAGTCGGCAATGTCTATAATTGTCGCCAATCATTGAACCGTCCTTTTTGCGAAAGCGATGTGATTTGACTTCAAATTGTTTCGGTGTAACCCTTGTAACTTTGTCAATAATAGTATAATTGTACCAACCGCCACTTTCAAAAATGACAATATCACCGACCTTGATGTTTTCAAAAGATTGTTCCATATCACTTCAAATTAAAATCAAACCATTCACGGGGCGAATTGACCGCCGCTTTCTTCACTTGCCGATAAAAGGCTTTATTCAACTTTCGCAATCGTGCCAAATGTTCATGCGGTTGCCAATGGAAGTCCGGCATTACTTCATTGTTAGCCGCATATATGCCGCCTTGTTTGGGTTCAAAACGTGCAAAGGCAACCAAGTGTCCGTCTTTGATGAAAACAATGTCTTTGACGGCTTTATTCGGTTTGTGCCGATGCACCAAGGTTGTACAAGCATTGTAATAATCAACAATTCTTCTTTGTTGTTCCATTGCTTCTTTGACCTTTTCTTGTTGGCTATGCCGGAAGCTGCGCAAGTTCCGGGCAACCGTTTTGCGGTATTCGGCAACATTGATTGGGTCTTTCCCGGTCGCCATATCATACGGCAACAACCCGTCATTAAACATCTTGACCGCACGAGCAAAGTTTTCCTTGTCCACAATCTTGTCGTGAAGTTCTTTCACGAAATCCACCGTCAAACCATATTTGCTTGCGAGTGTTTCAATACTTGTCTTTTCCATACAAAGGTAATTATTTTATTTAATATAACCACTTATATTATTAAGTATAATCTTTGATTCCGCAAATCTTCTTTCAAGGTCAAACACGCTTTTGCCCTCACCTTTCATGGGTTCTTCCAATCGTGTTTGTATATCTTTTAATTTTTCCCAATAATCGGGCAAGTGCCGATATATGTTTTCTAATTCTTCAAGATTCTTGTTTCGGCAACACCAACAAGATACCCTTTTGAGTATTTCGTATAATCGAATGTTGTTTTCATACCAAAAGAACCCTTTACCATAACAATAATACAGACAATCGGATTCCGTCATTTTCCATTCATCCAAGGGGAATATTTTGTTCCCCTTGCGTTCCTTTTCAAGTCGTTTTGGTTCATCATGGGCAATGCCGACATATTCAATTGCATCTTTGCAATATTTTTCCAACGCTTTTAACTTTGCAGATGTTCCCCATCTACAAGCACCACCACACCAAGAATAACCATGCTTGTGTATTATGTTTGTACCACGTTTCTTTACCGGGGTTTCAAACATAAGATAATCAAAAGGCTTTTCGGGGTGCAATTCTGTGTACTTGATATTGTGCTTTTCCAACAATGGCAAAACCTTATCCCGTACATCATAGATTGCTTGAAACTCTTTACCCGTATCGTAAAACACGACTTCATCAAGCGGATATTTCTTTTCTATCAATTTGAGAAGCATTGACAAACTATCTTTGCCAAAACTCACGCTTGCAACATATTTTTGTTTCATAGTAACACACATTTGGTTATAGTAATTTCCACGTTGTTTCAAAAGAACACCGTTCAATTTCGTTAGATTCTTTATGTTCCCCTTTCTCAATAAGTGTGGGGATTATGCGAATTGGGATAAACACACCCCAACCCTTACCCTTTTCAGGGAATACACGAACACTTGAACCATCCTTTTTCAGATAGCCAATTTTGAAATAATTGCTTGAACCACACCAACCATCATAATATGATATTGTCTTGCCGATAAGGGCTTGTTTTATTTCTTTTACTAACATAGTCATTAAGAATTGATTACCATTATAAATTCACATTTTGCCCAATCTGATAAATCGGGGCTTTTCATATATTCTTGGTTCTTTTGTTCAATGGCTTTTGCTTCTTGCTCGCTTATTTCAATGCCATTTACAAAGTATCGTTTCATATCAGAAAGTTTTGTGGGGTGGCATTCCCACCACCCCGGATTGATATTAAAGTTTGTACAAGTCAATAAATTCATTGTTGGCAACCCTCAATGTATAAGTAGGCTTGCCACACGTTGATTCTTTGATGAAACAAAAGGTTTCATCAAGTTCACGATATACATACACGAATTGACCTTTTAATTCCATTTCTTCAAATGTACCGAAATAGGCTTTTGTACTGATGTCTTTACACATACCCCAAATTTCATTGCCTATGCCCTCACGGTTGATTGCATCAAAAAGATTAAATGTTTCTTGTTTCATTGTTACGAAAATTTAGAAGTTAAGTCGTACTAAAAATCACACGACCATGAATATTGTTGTTTCAGTTGTGCCAAAGCCTTGTCGGTAACGTAATACACATAACCGCCACAGTTTGCCCGGCTGATTGAACGATTGCATTTCAATTCAATTGGTTTGTTGAAGCTGATTGCATAGCGATTGCCACATGAGAGAATCAAGAAATCAACCGATGCTTTGTATTCATCAACTGATGTTGGTTTGTATTCCCCTTTTGGAATAAATTTATCTTCATTCGTGAAGTAACCTTTTACTTGTGATGTTTCCATTGTTGCGAATATTATTTGTTATGTATTATAGTAACACACTGCAAAGATAAGCGTTATATTTAATAAAACAACTATTTTAAGCAAGAAAAATGCAAATGCAGTGCAAAAATGTGGATAAGTAAAGCATAAGTTCAAGTTCACCCTTATGTGTATTACTATAAAACATAATACTTTTGTGATTGATTTGTTTAACATTATAATTATCGGAAAATGAGAGAAACAATTTTAGCATTACTGATTGCAAAATTTTCAGGCGTGCGAAAAGACGGACTTGTTGCATTGGCACGTTCACTTGCGTTACAATGCACGACCGAAGATGAAGCGAAAGCCCTTGTGGACAAGTTCACCGATGCGCAAGTGAATGAGTTTGTCAAGGATTACCGCGCCGATGTGGACAAGGAAGTGTCCGAAAGCAACAAAACCTTTGAAACCAATCTGAAAAAGAAGTTCGATTTGGTTCAGAAAACCGAACCCGGCGGTAAGAAGAATCAGAAAGACACCGACACCGACGACATTGCAGCCATTGTAAAAGCGGCGGTTGATGCAGCGGTTGCCCCTTTGAATGAAAAGTTGAATGGTTATGAAGCAAAGACTATTGCCGAAACAAGGCTTCAAGCATTGAATGAGAAGTTAAACGGATGCAAGGATGAAAATTTCAAGGCTCAAACTTTGAAAGACTTTGCCCGGATGAACTTCAAGGATGATGCAGATTTCAATGAATACTTGACAGGCAAGGAAACGGACATTGCAACGGCAAATCAAAACAAGGCTGATACTGATTTGAGCAATTCAAGCGGAAGCCCGCTATTCTCCCAAAAGGAAGAAAGCGGTATTTCAAAAGGAGTTGCCGAATATGTGGAAAGCCTTAAACCCGAAAACACCACGTTTAAGGGTAAAGAAATTTAAGTCAAATTCTAAAATTCAAAACAATGTCATTGACAATCAAAAGGAAAAAGGACAATCGCGTTGTGAAGTGTATTCTTCACCGTGTAGCGGACATTCCCGGTGGTGTAACCGTTCAGGTTGCAAACTTGGGTGGGTCGGCATTGTTTGAGGGAACGCCCCTTGGTAAGGGGTCGAATGGTCTTTATGTGGTCTGCAAGACAGCGCAAGTAATCACCGAGGCGACCGAAGCGGCAACAACTTATGAAGTGTCAAAAGGACACCATTTCAAAGTTGGCGACCGATTCGCAACGGCAGCTTGTAACGGTCAGACCATTACGGCTATTGACAAGACCGATGCAGCCAAGGACGTTATCACCGTCGGAACAACGCTTGGAGCGAAGATTACCGCCGGAACTTGTGCATTTGAATCAAGTGGAGCAAACAAGACATTGAAAGTTACCCCGGTTGCCATTGCGGGGTCGAACTATGATGTTGAGCATGGCGACAACTTGTTTGTTGATGCGTGGGTTATCGGTGTGGTAAAAGAAGCCAATGCCCCCGCCGTGGACAATGCCATTAAATCGGCATTGAAATCAATTGTTTATGTGTAACCCCAAAAGTAAACCAATATGCAGAAATCATTGATGGTTGGGTTGAATGAAAAGGATATGGAAGCCGTAATTCGTAGTTACGACCTCAAAGATTACTATTATCCAACCCTTTTCCCGTTGAAAGAAACAAACTTTCTGACGTGGAAGATGCTTGAAGCGCAATCGGGCTTGAAGATTGCCGCCGACCTTGTGGCAAGGGGTGCGACAATTCCAAGAAAGACCCGTGAAGCAATTTCACGCATTCAAGGTGATATTCCTAAAATCACCATTTCGAGAGAAAAGAACGAAGATGAATTGACCGAATACGACATAATGGTTGCAATGTCGAGCAACAACCCCGACTTGAAAGCACTTGTCGAATTTTGGGCGGAAGATACCAAGTTTTGTTGGGATGGTGTTGCAGCCCGTGCCGAATGGATTGCATTGCGTCAAATTTCGCTTGGCAAGGTCAAGTTCACCAATTCCAACAATGCGGCAGTTGTTACCGAATATGATGTTGATTACCTGATTCCGGCGGAACAAAAGATTGGTGTTACCACTTCTTATTCGTCGGGTTCGGCTGCAAAGCCTTTGACAAAGGATTTCCCGGCAGCTTTGAAGTTGGGTAAGAAATTGTATGGCGCAACCTACAAATTTGCATTCATGAATGTTGATACCTTTGAAAAGTTTGCTTCACAAGAAGAAGTCTTGAAGAAGTGTTCTTCATTCATTCAAAACGCAACAGGCACGCAAGATGCACCGGATTTGGCAACCGTTAACGCATATCTTGCCAAAAAGAAAGAATTGTACCGTGGTTTGCAGATTATCGTAATTGACCAAGACATTACGATTGAACTTGCAGATGGAACGCGCAACACTTCAAATCCGTTTGAAGATGATGTTATTCTTTTCTCTGAAAGCAAGGTTCTTGGAAAAACCTATTGGAAAAAGCCTATTGACGCAAAGAAAATGCCCGGTAGTGTTGCCGAAAAGGTTATGCACGGACATACTTTGGTCAAGAAGTATTCCAATGAATCACCCATTCAGGAAGTTACCGAGGGTATTGCAAACCTTTTCCCGGCTTGGAATCTTGCCGGAAGGAGTGTGTTGATGCAGACCAACGCAACTTCTTGGAATAAAAACTAACATTGACCGATGGGGCGTGATGATTTCGGTTGTTTCGCCCCAAGGTCTTTTGCAAGATGGTAAGTTATGACAAACAAAGAGTATTTGACCAAATCATTGAACGGACTTAACCTTATAGAAGATGATATTGATGTTATCTTGGCAAAAGGTGGTCTTGATGCAGATGATAAAGCGGATGTGAAAGCGTGCGATGTGGCGGTTTACAACCGAATGTCCGTTATCCTGAAAGGTATGTTGCAAAACGTGTCCGAGGGTGGATATTCTATTTCTTGGAATATGGAAGCCGTCAAATTGTATTATGCCGCATTGTGCAATGAGTTGGGCAAAGAAAATGTGTTGGTCGCACGTCCGAAAGTTCGTAACCGTTCAAACATTTGGTGATTATGGCATACGTGAAGCAATATCCGCATTACCTATTCATTGAGGTTGCCACCGAATCCGTGCAAGATTCGCAAGGCAATTGGACGGAATGCGAACCGTCGCGCAAATTCATATCCATGTGCCGCGAGGAATCCGACGGCAAAGGCACGGAATATCAAGTTGCCGGGGGTGAATACCAAAAGGCAACATCTGTTATTCAATGCCCCAAGACTTGCCCAAGGGTAAACAAGGGAACAAGGGTGATTGTTGCAAACGACCTTGATTGTACGGACATACGCATTGCCGGAATATGCTTGAACTTTGACCCCTCACAATTGCATTCAAGATTATGGCTATAAAAGCGAACTTCACCAAAGATGATGTCAAGAAGCGTTTTGATGCGTTCTTGGATATGGTCGAGCAAAAGCAGATTGAAAGACTGCAAAGGCTTGGTGAAATGTGCTTGATTGAAGCGCGCAACAACAAAGGTTATATGATGCAGACGGGGGCTTTGCTTTCGTCAACAGGATATGAAATTTTTGTTGATGGCATTGCAATACACGGTCAATTTGATGCCGCAAGTGGTGCGGAAAGTGAAGCGGCGGCAAAAGGTGTTAAGGCAGGACAAAGCATTGCCGAAAAAATCGGCAAGGAAACCAAGGGTGTTGCCCTTGTTGTGGTTGCCGGAATGAATTATGCCGCCTATGTCGAAGCAAAAGGATATAACGTGCTATCAAGTGCCGAACATCTTGCAGAACGGGAATTGCCCCGAATGTTGGAAAAATTGATAACAAACATCAAACGTGCAGCGGAATAATGAAAACAGCATTTGACACCGACGGAATCTTGTTTGAATTGCTTAATGGCAAAACGTCCATCAAAGGCGGTTGTTATGTGGGTGATGACAGACCCGAAAATTCAACCGATGAAGATATTGTTGTGAATACCATTGATTTGTCGCAAGACACATTGCCCCAAATCGGTACGTCAAACATCAATATATACACCCCGGACACAAGCAAGAAAATCAAAGGCAAGATGCAAGTTTCGGCAAATCGCACACGGTTGAAAGCCTTGGCGGAAGAAGCCTTGGAACTTGTAAGAAATGCGAATATTGATGGGTTGATGATTATACCGGGTAATATGTTGATAATGTATGAACCGAATACTCACCAACATTTTATCAACATCCGCATTGATTGGAACATTCAAGTTGAATAATTTTTAAACCCATAGCAGTATGGCAGAAAGTAGAACATCTTTAATCACCCTTGGACTTTGTGAAATCAAGGTCGGTACAGCCGCCCCGAATGGGACTATGCCCGTTGAAATGTCCAAGATTGGCAAGACCTATAAGGACACTTGCAAGATTGCCCAAGATGCCGCCGATGTAACCGAGCATTACGAAGAGGGTATGGCAGCCCCTGAAGTGCGCAAGAAGTCACGCAAGATTCCTAAATTGACATTTTCAATTATGGATGCAAACGTGGACGACCTTGTGGCATACGTTGGTGGTGAAAAAATTGAGGATGCTTGGGGGTATAACGGCGATGAAGTGGTTGCAAACAAGGCAATCCGGGTAATAACGGAAAAGGGATTGGATTTTGATATACCGAATGGAGATATTGAAGCGGTAATCAATGCCGATATGTCCGCAAAGGGAATTTTCCTTGTGGATTTCACCGTTACCCCAATGGCGGTGTCAGCCGGAAAAGCCTTGAAAGGAACACCGAAGAAACCCTAATAAAATCGGGGTGCAATCTTAACGTAAACCCGAAGCCCCCGGAGTGTTTCAGCTTTGGGGGCTTCATTCTTTAATAAAGTGTATGACAGACGATAAAAATAAACTTGAACAAGAACGGGCGGAACTCAACACCCTTATTAACAAAGGTGTGTCATTTGAGGTCAAAGACACTGAATTTGAGGTTCAAAAGAAGTTCTTTGGGCTTATCAAAAGACATATACCCCATGAGGTTACACGCACGTTTAAAATTGACGAATTGACCCTTTCAACACTTGACCGTATTTCAGCAGAAACAATTGAATTGACTATTGATGAATCATTGATGAAATCAGATGATTCCATGAAACGTGCAAGGGGGCTTGCACATAAGCATTCCATTCGATGCGCAAGAATAATTGCTATTGCCGTACTTGGTGAAGATAGGTTGATTCTGATACATGGAAAAGGTGGTACACGGTGGGTTGAAGATACCAAGCGACTTGAAGAATTGACTTCTTTGTTTGCCCGTAAAATCAAACCATCCGTTTTGTATAAACTTTATGTCCTTGTGAATGCAATGTGCAATCTTGGGGATTTTATGAACTCTATTCGATTGATGCAGCAAGAAAGAACCACAATGCCGATTCGGATAGAGGAAAACAACGAGGTCTAAACAGTCCATGCGGTCGCCGGGGGGCTATATGCCAACATTTCGGCTGGACTTATGATTATCTGTTACACGGCATTGCATGGTCGGTTGTCCAACGTATGATGATTGATGCCCCAAGTTATGACATGAACAATGATACCGGGGTTGAAGAAATCGAATTGACGGAAAACAACAGTGAGCAAATTTTGAATTATGTAAATAGTTTGATGTAATATGGCAGAAATTGACGGTGGGGCATTGTCTTTCAAGTCCATAATGGACAATGACCAACTAAATATGGCGATAGATGAAACCTTGCGACGGGTGCAAGGTTTTTCCGATGCCGTTGTTGGCAGTGGTGATGTAATGGACAGAACCACACAAGAAATAGTTGAATGTATTGAAATCCAACGCAAGGTTGTTCAGGATTTGGAAAACAAATATTCGGATTTGGACGCAAAGATAAATGCAATTGAACCCGGTGATGCACAAGAAATCTTGATGAGTGAAGCCATTGCGGTAAAACAAGAACTTAATGCGGAAAAGAAAGCCCTTACCGCATTAACGGTTGAATTGAACAATTTACAATCAACCAATGTGCGTTGTGCAATGTCATTCGACCAAATCCGTGCCATGTTGGGGCAAATTGGTGCGGCTTGTGAAGAACATGAAAGGGTTATTGCAAGCCTAAATGATGAATACGACCGATTAAGCCATGCTGCAAGCGATGCTTTTGTGTCCGGGCGTGATGATGATTACAGGGCATTAAAGCAACAAGCGGACGCAATCAAAGGTGAAATTACGGTTCGTCAGCAACTTTTGAATGAATTGCGTGAACAATCGGATGCCCTTGAAGATGAAGCGGGCAAGTTGGAAGAAGTAGCCAAGCAAGCAGATAAAACGGCACAATCCCATGTTTCTTTGCGCACCCGTATTCGTGACCTAAAAGAAGAAATGGCATCATTGATTGCCGATGGTGTAGATGAACAAAGTGCCGCTTATAAGGAATTGGAAGAAGAACTTGGGCGTTTGATGGATATTCAAGGGGATATTCAAGCACAAGGAAGCGTTCTTGCAAATGATGAAGCCCAATTTCAAGGCATGATTCAAGGATTGTCAGGTGTTGTTGGCGGATTTACAGCCGCCCAAGGTGCAATATCATTGTTTGCCGGAGAAAATGAGAATTTGCAAAAGATAATGTTGAAAGTTCAATCCTTGATGTCAATCACCATTGGATTGCAACAAGTGGCGCAAACTTTAAACAAGGATTCGGCTTTTCAACTTGTAACCATTAACGGCTTGAAAGAGTGGTGGAACAAGTTGTTGGCAATCGGGCGTGGTGAACAAGTTGCATCAACCGCCGCAACGGTAGCAGATACAACCGCAACCATTGCAAGTACGGCGGCAGAATCCGCACACACGGCAGCGACCCAAGCAAATACAACCGCCCAAGGAGCAAACACGGTGGCGCAAGGGGCAAACACCGCTGCAACGGGAGCGCAAGCAGCAGCGGCAACCGCTGGAACGGTTGCAAACATAGGTCTTGCAGGAGCATTCCGAATGGTCGGTGCGGCGATTAAGTCAATCCCGGTATTCGGTTGGATTCTTGCAGGAATTTCGGCATTGATAGCACTTGTTTCCCACTTTGTCGGTAAAGCGAATGAAGCCAAAAAAGCACAAGAAGAATGGTATAAATCCGTTGCGGAAAATGCTTACAAGCCTATTGCATCAATTGAAGAATTATCGGTAAAATGGAATGCCCTTGGTGATGATATGGAAGCCAAGAAAAAGTTTGTTGAAGCCAACAAAAAGGCTTTTGATGATTTGGGGGTATCAATCAATGGGGTTACAGATGCCGAAAATCTACTTATCAATAATAAGCAAGCATTCATCAATGCTCAAATTGAAAAAGCCAAAGCAATGATTCTTGTTCAACAAGCCCAAGAAAAGGTGAAAACTTTGATGGAAAAGGAACAAGCATACAATGCGATGCCGGATAATGTAACCAAAACGCGTTCAATTAAACATGGGGCAGGAATGGGCGCATATTGGACAACAGAAACTTATGTTGTTCCTAATGAAGAAAAGGCAAAGGTAAAAGCAAGTATTGAAGCATTGCACACAGAAATCACCCAAGGATTTACCGATGCAGCCAAAGCAGAATCCAACGGCTTCAATTTGATGAAACAAGCCGGAATTGATGCTTCACAAACGTATGCGGATGGAACATTGGGGGCTATTGAACAAGCCATTCAAGTGAAACAAGAAGCCTTGAAACGCCTTACCAATAATGATGATTACAAAAAGTCCTTGAAAGATATTCAGGAGTTGCAGAAAAAAGCCGATGCAATTACAGGCAAGAAAACGAACAAGGATGGAAGCCAAACCAATAAAGACCCATTCTTGGAAAAATTGAACAAGTATAAAACCGAATATCAACGATTCAATAAGTGGGTCAATTCGGGTGATGCCATATTGGTTCAATCAGCACACAAGGAGTTTGAAAAGTTGCTTGCAGAGGGGGCGACATATATTGACTATTTGAAAAATCAACGCGACCAAATTTTAGCGGTTGATGTTGCCAATCGAACCAAGTCGCAAAACAAGCAATTGCGGCAACTCAATGATGCCATTGCAGAAGAAACGAAAGCAACGGTTTTGGAAGCGTTCAATACAGAATTGAATGAACAATTGACCAATGCAAGCACCGTTCTTGAAATGCTCAAAATCATTGAGCAAAAACGCAAGGAATTGGCGAATGATGGAACGGAAGTGGACAATGCAAAAGCCGAATCCCTTGATGAAGCCGAAAAGAATACACAAGAGCAATTGAAAGAGGAAACTGAAGCATTGTTGGTTGAATATGCTTCATACGTTGAACAAAAACGCCGTCTTGAAGAACAATTCAACAATGATGTCGCCTTGCTTATACGACAAAGAGAACAAGCCACCACGGACGCGGAACGTGCCAATATTGATACCGCAATACAAAACCGTAAAAATAAATACACCGATGATGTAAACGGTATTGGTGGAATTGATTATGATGCGATGTTGTCAGAATATGGCACGTTTGAGCAGAAGAAACAAGCAATCATTGATGAATATGAGGAAAAGCGCAAAGCCGCGCAAGCGGTAGGCAATTCTGAAATGGTAGAAGCCTTGAATAAAGCACAAGCAGAAGCCCTTTCTAAATTTGCCCTTGACGAGTTACAGGCACACCCGGATTGGGAATTGATGTTTGGCGACCTTGACGAAATAAGTACACGGAAACTTCAAGAATTGATTGATAAAATCAACAATCTTGATGGTGCATACCTTGGAATTGAGTTTGACCCGAAAGACCTTGAAACATTGAAAGACAAAATCGGGAAAATGAAAGATGAAATTCAGGAGCGCAACCCATTTAAAGCACTTATTTCATCAATCAAGGATTATGGGAAAGCAGCGGATGATGAGAGCAAGAAAAAGGCTTTGACCAATATGTTTGAAAGTGCAAGTGGTGCAATTGACCTTGTAGGCAGCACGCTTGATGCCGTAACGTCCGGGATGGGAAAGATGGGCATTACAATGGACGAAGAAACCCAAGCGATAATGAATGATATTGGCGGAATTATAGATGGGGCAAGCCAGATTGCAACAGGTATCGCAACGGGCAACCCTTTGTCTATCATTCAAGGCTCAATCGGTATATTATCGTCTGCATTTGACTTGTTTAACTTCAAAGACAGAAAAGCAGAAAAGCAAATCAGGAAGCACCAAGAAGCCATTTCCAAACTTGAAAAGGCTTATACGCAACTTTCATGGGCTATTGATAAAGCCTTGGGCGGTGAAGTTTATAAGAACCAACAAGCCGCAATTCGCAACATGAAAGAGCAACAAGAACATTTGCGCCAATCTTGGGAAGCCGAAATTTCAAAGAAAAAGACGGATTGGGGCAGGGTTGATGAATTTAAAGAACAATATGCCGAATTGGAACGCCAAATTGCGGATATGTACGATGAGATTTCAAATGACTTGTTACAAACCAACGCAAAAGACTTTGCAACCCAATTGGCGGATAACTTGGCAACCGCTTTCAAGGCTGGTGAAGATTCGGCTAAGGCTTTTGAAGAAACCGTGAATCAGGTTTTACAAAACTTAATTGTGAACCAATTGAAAAAGAAATTCTTGGAACAGCAGCTTCAAGGCGCACTTGACCAATTGGAAAATTCAATGGGTTGGTGGAATGGTGATGATTTTATCTTTGACGGTTTGACGGATGATGAAATTGCAGCATTCAAAGCCAAGGTGCAAGCAGCCGCCAACAATTATGAACAAGCCTTGGGCATTTACAAGGATTTATTTAAGGACTTAAATGTTGAAGAAGCAGATGATTCTTTGACGGGGGCGGTCAAGGGTGTTTCAGAAGAAACCGCAAGTATTGTTGCCGGACAAATGAATGCAATCCGTATCAACCAACTTGAATCAACGGCGATTTTACGCCAATCATTGCAAGCCTTGAACACCATTGCCCAAAATACGGCATATAACCGCTATTTGGCAAGAATCGAAAGAATTATCACCATACTTGAACGCAATTCAACGGGTGATTCTTTAAGGTCGCAAGGTTTATCATAAACAAAAATGTTTCACTATAAAACAAGTAATGTATGAAACTATCAAAAGAACTTGCCCGGCAAGCAAAAGCCAAAGGAATATGTACACCTTGGCATAATGAGTTGCAGAATTTGCAAAACAAAGAAGCAATGGTGGAAATGTACTTGAAAGGCATTGATTTTTGCCTTGCCAATGATTACCCCAAAAACGACTTTATAAGGGAGCATTTCAAAGGGGTAATGGAGAAACAGGGGGTTTTCCTTGACGATGATATAAAAGTTGAAGATATGCCCAAATGTGTGTGTTTGGGAAAGACTTGTGGACGCATTGAAGCAAAGGGATATGAAGTTTGCGAAATCTTCGTCAAGCATAATTCGGAATTGAATGTGGTTGTCAAAGACAATGCCTTTGCAATGATTGATATTTATGATGATGCCGTTATAAGTGTTTATGCAAGCGAGCGTGCAAGGGTTTGTGTGAACCATCATGGCGGTTCAATCAATCGATATGCAATAAATGATGCCGTTATAAAAATCCGGGAAAAAGACAAAAAGACTTATTAAATATGGATGCGAATAATATTATTTTTCAAATGCCGTTTGACGAAAGTAATGGTTCTTTGGTTGCTTTTGACTACAGCCAAACACGTGCAGACGGAGTTGTGAACGGTGCAACATTCGTTGCCGGAAAGAATGGTAATGCAATTTCATTTGGTGGGTCGGACACTTGCGATGTGTCCAAATCAGTGTTACCTACCATGAATGTTGATTTCTCAATGATGATGTGGGTACAGGGGCGAGAAATCGAATGTGGTTCACCTCAAAAGATAATTTGGTTGCTTAATTTTTCAGGGCTTAAAAATTTCATTGAAATACCTATTGAAGCAGCCCCCGGTTCTTGGTATTCGTTTGCAATAACAAGACGTGGTGCGTCATTTAATTTTTATGTCAATTCATCATTGGTAAAGACCGTTACCAAATCAGGGACTTTGCTTGGTGTATCATTGTGCCAAGACTATTACGGTGGTGAATACGGCTTTGGATTGCTTGATGATGTCAAGATTTACAATGTTGCCTTATCACAAAATGAACTTATCAATGAATTGTCCACAAGCAAACAACAAGCCTATTTGTTGGATGGTGTAAACTTCAAGGAATATGGCATATATGTATCAGGGTCGGACGGTGTAATGAACCGCCCGAAAATGAAAGCCCCCGCGACATTGAATTGGGATAATTATCATGGTGAAAGCGTTGATTTATCACATAAGTTCTATGAATCAAGGGAAATCACCTTGTCTTGCTTTGTCAAAGCAGAATCCAAAATGGACTTTATCAAGAAGATTACCACTTTTGAACAACAGTTTGACAAGACAGGAACAAACCGCCTTGTCATTGACGTTCACCCCGTGAAACCTTTGATTTATGAAGTGTATTGTAAAGATGCAATTGAAATATCAAAGGAATGGAGCGATGAACTTATGGTTGGCACATTCAAGTTGAAGTTGATTGAACCCGAACCCGTGAAACGAGTGTTGAAACATATACGTGTGAATGAATCAACCAAGACTTGCACAATCACTTTGACAAGTACCAAATATGTGAACATCTATTGGGGTGATGGTTCAGTTGATTATGACATAAGCGGTGATTCTGTTAAAATCACCCACAACTATGATGTGAACGGTGATTATTTCCCGGTAGTGACGGGGTGCATTGATGAAATTTCTTCATTTGAAACAAATGCTATTATTGTATGGGAGCGAATATAATCATTACACAGCCTAATGGAAACCGTGTGCCAATGCAGAATCGGCGCACGGCAACCGGGATAACGTCGGCAAAACAGAATTGGGGCTTGAATGCAGAAGATACGGTGGATATTACCATTGAATCGCCTTTCCCTCAAACATATAACATTGGCGATAAAATCACCGTGTTTGGACGTGATTATAAGTTGAACCGCTTGCCGTCGGTCAAGAAAACAGGAATGCACCAATTTCAATATACCTTGCAATTCGAGGGTGTGCAATATGACTTGTTCCGCATTACATACGACTTGACCGTTGACACCACCACCAATGAATTGCAGGATGTGCAAGGCGACACATTGACGGGTAATTTGCACCGCTTTATGACGGTTCTTATTGCCAATGCAAACCGTGTGTTTCCGGGTAAATGGAAATTGGGGGCTTGTCCTGATACCATTGGCGACAAGACCTTGACTTTCGGTGAATCTGATAACTGTTTGTCGGTATTGCAGAATCTTTGCGGACAATCCAACTTCAATATTGAATTTGAAATTGTGCAATCCAATGGGGTTTACACGGTCAATCTTTATGAACGTGTCGGGCAAACATTGCCTTTTACTTTCGAGTATGGCAAAGGACGCGGCTTGTATGACTTGCACCGGGAAAATGTTTCTTCATCAAACATTGTTACCCGGTTGAAAGTATATGGTTCGACCGAAAACATTACTTCAAAATATCGTGCTGACCGCCTTTGTTTACCGGGTAAGAACAAGGGACAATCATACATTGAAAAGCCCGAAATGGTAGCCAAATACGGTGTATTTGAGGGGCGAAAGAATTTTGATGATGTCAAGCCTACATTCACGGGTTCGGTTGAAGCCGTGGTTGATACATTCAGCTTCATAGACAAGAAGTTTCCGTTTGACTTGAACGCAACCAATGCAAGCGGTGAAACATTGTATCTTATCAATGGTGTTTCGGCAAAGATTCATTTCAACACGGGCAATCTTGCCGGATATGATTTCGAGGTAAAGAGTTACGACCATACAACGCACAAGTTCACGTTGTTAAAGACAACCGACGACCGGGGCGATGTGTTCCCGTCTGAAACTTCAATGGCATTCCAATTCGGAGTGGGCAACGAATACAAGATTCTTGATGTCGCTTATCCAAGTGATATTGAAGCGGAAGCCGAAGCGAAATTGGCGGAAGTCGGAAACAAGTATTACGACCAAAATTGCCAACCCAAAGTCCAATATGGATTGAGCGTTACCAAGGCTTTCTTGGAAAAGCTGGTGGGAACAAATGATTCGGTAACGAATTTCTTTGCCCCCGGTGATTTCTTGCACGTTGTTGATGCCGATATTGACGTGGACAAGGCTATTCGCATAAAATCCTTTGTGCGCAATATCCTTGACCCCTACGATTACACATTGACCATTTCGGACATTACAACCAACGCAACTATTACCAACCGCGTGATTTCAGACTTGGTGGAACTTGACAAGATTGTTACCATTAACAGCCTGAAAGACCCCACCCGCGCCCGTGCAAATTGGCGGTCAAGCCGTGAAGTGTTGAACATGGTATTTGACCCTGATGGCGATTATTATACCGACAAGATAAAGCCGGGTTCAATTGATACCCTTGCCTTATCGGTAGGTGCAAAATCAATGCAATTCGGATTGATTAACACGGTATTTCAACCGAATTACAATGGCAATCCAAAATTGGTGAAGTGGCAAGGCGGTGTTTTGACCCACTACACTATCAAAGAAGAATCGGCGGTGTCATGGGTAATGGCAGACGGTCAAACGACATTGACCGGGAACAACAGTGCATATTATCTTTATGCAAAGTGTGAAAGGAACGGTAATGCCGGGGTATTCATATTCACCACAAGCCAAATCAAGGTTGAAGATGATGTGAATTATTATCATTTCTTGGTCGGTACGTTATCAAGTATTGACCAAGAATTGAATGTTCGTTCTTTGGCTTTGACGTATGGTTTTACAATGGTGAACGGTCGCTTCATCAAAACCGGGCGTATTGAATCGGCAGACGGCACAACCTATTTTGATTTGGACAATTCCGAAATTGGCGGGCGGATTGTGTTTTCTTCCAACGGGCAAGAAAAGACCCTTGAAGAATTAGGAAAAGAATCATTGGAAAACAAAGATTTCATCAACAATACATTGCCCGGCATTCTTTCGGAAATCCAATCACAATTGGATGGGCAGATTGAACAATTCTTTGAAACCTACGACCCTACATTGACCAATGCCCCGGCAAAGGATTGGACAACCAACCAAATGAAAGAAAATCATTTGGGCGACTTGTTTTATAATACGGAAAGCGGTAAAGTATTCCGATTTATAAAGAACGGTTCGGTTTATTCTTGGCAAGTTCTTCAAGATTCAGAAGTTGCACAAGCACTTGCACTTGCAAATGATGCACTTGCACTTGCAAAAACAAAACGAAGAATTTTCACATCCGCACCTTACACCCCTTATGAAGTAGGTGATTTATGGGTTCAAGGCGGCAGCGGTGATATTATGCGTTGTAAGACTTCACGGGCAACGGGTTCTTACACGTCAAGCGATTGGGAAAAGGCAAGCAAGTACACGGACAACACCGAATTGAACAAGTTTATCAATGGCACATACAACAATGCCATTATCGATTTAACCAATCAGATTGACGGAAAGATTGAAACATGGTTTCAGACAACCGACCCGGCTTCAAGTTGGACAACAACGGCAATGAAAGCAAAACACGTTGGTGATATGTGGTATCACTCAACACAAAAGAAATTGAAGCGTTATTCAAGTTCTTATTCTTGGGTGAACATTGAAGACCAAAAAGCAATTGACGCATACGAAGCCGCCAACAATGCACAAGATACGGCAGACGGCAAAAGACGTGTATTTGTGTCCACCCCTTACCCACCTTATGATATAGGCGATTTATGGGTGAATGGTAAAGATTTGCGCCGTTGTCAGACTAAAAAGACCCAAGGACAATCCTATAATGTTAATGATTGGGTTGTTGCTGTTGATTATGACAATACAAAAACCGTGATTGACGGCGGTTTGGTTACGTCAGGCACGATTCAAGTTGCAGGTGACAATAAAAGCATCCTTGCGGGTATGACAGGGCAAGGAACGGCGGCAAACTCTATTCGTTTTTGGGCTGGAGCTTCTTTTGAAAACAGGGCAACCGCGCCTTACCGTGTGATGCAAGATGGTTCGGTTGTTATGACCAAAGCAACGGTTGAGGGTGTCATAAATGCAATATCCGGGTATATAGGTGGTTTCCGAATCCAACAAGGACAAATCGGTTATGGTTCATCATCTGAACAAGACACAACACGTGGGCTTGCATTATTGAACAACTTTATTCGCTTTTATAATGGTAGTCAACGCACCCTTGTAGGTTGTTTAAGTTCTTTAGGTTATCCATACAATGCTTTATTTGAATTGTCGGGTGGCATGGGTACGACCGTTGAAATACATAGGGATGGTTACAATGAAAGCAATGAAGTATGGTACAAACCAAAGGCACTTGCCGTTTTCGGAAATCAATTGATAAATGGGAAACTTGCCGTCTTTGAAAATGGATATATCGGTGAAGCATATTCCGATGCAATAGAATCATACATTTATATGACCCATTCTTTCATGTTCACTTCAATAGGTGCATCATATAGAAATGTGCGTTTACCGAAACTTGCACCGATTTGGAATGAGATGGGGGGTAACAGAACCTTTTTACTGCATATACAAATTGGTTATCTTGGAAATGGTAATAGAATTAAATTAAGCGGTGTTGAGGGCGGTTATATCATAGATAATAACGCAAATAGACCGGGGGGCGGTTATGGGTATCTTGACATGGCACGTGGTGACAGTTTGGTTTTACGTGCTTATGGTGCAGACTATCATATTGTCCAATATAGAACGTGATTTATGGAATTAGCAAAAATACAAGATAATGGAATGGTTGACGTGGTGTTTTGTTCACCAAGCAACGGTTCAAGAATGACAGAATTAAGGGAATCCGGGTTCCTTGAATTTGTCAAGAGTGAACAACCGCAAGTTAAATCCGGGCAAATTGCAGTTGATTCATGTAAAATAATTGATGGCAAAGTGGTGCAATTTTGGGAAATCAAGACCGACCCCGAAGCCATAAATACACAAATAAACGAATTGAAAGAACAACTTTCGGAATCTGATTACAGGGTTACGAAGTGTTATGAATGTTCGTTGGTGGGTAAGGCATTGCCTTATGACATACAAGAATTGCACACCGAAAGGCAATCCATACGGGATGAAATCAACCGCCTTGAATCCTTGTTGGGCGAAAGTTATTCTTGACTTATCCACTTTGTGTTATAGTAATACATCAAAGATGTAATTTTGTATTCAAACATTTCAATTATGAGTGAAACAAGAAGTGGCGAACACGTTTCCGCCCAAATAGGAAAGATGGGAATCATTGACCAATTGACAATGAAGAACTTTTCATTGCCGGACGGTCAAAGTTTCAACATCAAAAATGACGGCACGCAGCCCGTGTTGTTATCGGTGCAGCTTGCCGGGATGAGTGATGGCGATTTCATAGAAACGCAATTTGAATGCGGTTGGAATCCCGAAATTGTAAAGACGGTGAAGCAAACTTCATTGTCAGGTATTAACTTAAAATGGGGCTATTGATATGGGTTTACTTATCGGAGTAGGTGGCACGAAGCCACAATTCGCCTATGATTATTATTACGGCATTGAATGGGACATTACCGTTTCAAATCCAAAGCCGACACGAATAGGCAAGATGGAATTGCACAAGGAATTGCCGTTGCAATCATTGATGCGCCGTTGCATCTTGAAAGATGATGGCAAGGTAAATTATTATTTGCACGCAAATGATTCAACCAAACGTGATAACGGCGCGGCGGCAGATTTGACGGGCAAGGACGGACAATATATGGTTGAACTACCTAATATGTATGTACGTTTTGAAATGGACGGCAACAAATGTCGGCATTTACAATCAACACAACCATTGCCCGGTTTTCATCTTTGGCGCAAAGACTATGTTTCAGCCATTGAAGCGACCGTTCAGCGTTCGACAGACAAACTTTCCGCCGTTTGTTCAATGGATGCGGATTACCGCGGAGGAAATAATGATGCTTCACGTGATGGAACAGCCAAGACACAACTTGGTATGCCCGCAACGGCAATATCATTAACTAATTTCCGTGCGTATGCCCGCAAGCGTGGTACAACCGAATGGAATTGCAACTTATATCATACGCACCGCAAGTTATGGTGGTTGTTCGCCGTTGAATATTGCACATTCAATTCACAAGATGCGTTTAATGCCGAACTTGATGAAAGTGGTTATCACCAAGGTGGATTAAGTGCGGGTGTTACAACATTGAATGGCGCGAAGTGGAGCAGTTTTAATGGATATTACCCGGTGATTCCTTGTGGTACAACAAACAGCCTTGGCAATCACACAGGGGTTGTTGAATATACAATGCCAACGGAATATGATACAGTTCCATTCAAAGTGAATGTTTCATCTTATCGAGGTGTTGAAAATCCTTTTGGGCATTTGTGGAAATGGACGGATGGATGTAAATGTCTGATTCAATCAGAAGCCGACGGCGGATTATCTGAATTTTATGTTTGCGACGACCCGGCAAGTTTCACAAGTTCGGGTGTAGCCAATTATGAGTTGCGCGGAAATTTGCCACGAAAAGAGGGCTATGTAAAGAAGTTGATTATTGGTGAGGATGGCGAGATTATGCCCCTTGAAGTCGGTGCGGGTTCTACGACCTATTTTTGTGACTACTTCTACACAAGCATTCCCGGAAGTGGAGTTTCGGAACGTGGCTTTTTGTTCGGCGGTAATGCGTATCATGGTGCGTCTGCGGGGTTCGTGTCTGCGTATACGCATGGTACGGCTACGAGTGCGTTTGCGTATTTCGGTTCTCGGCTTTGCTTTTTCCCGCAAATCGAGCAAATCGAAATGGCTTCAACAAGATAGCCGGAATAAAATGTGATTTTGAAGTTTTGAAATAAAAGGTTGTCCGATGTCGTGGCGTTTTGTTCAGCGGTAATGCGAATAATGGTGCGAATGCAGGGTTCGTGTATGCGAATACGAATAATACGGCTACGAATGCGAATGCGAATATCGGTTCTCAGCTATGCTTGTAAAAATATAGTTGCATATCGGAAACCTTGCCACAAAAACAATCCGACCGGGGTTGAATGAGTTGGAGCAATCCAACGGCAAAAAATGAAATAGGTAAAACGGTTTTGGTAGGGATAACACCCGAAGAATCCTAATATACAAGCAAACTTGTGTTATAGTAAAACAATGAAACGAATTGGAAATTTATATGAACGTGTAATTTCACTTGAAAACTTGCGCCTTGCAGATGAAAAAGCGAGGAAAGGCAAGTTGCGTTCTTATGGTGTTATGATTCACGACAAAAACCGTGATGCCAATTTGCTTGCATTGCACGAAAGTTTGAAAAACGGTACGTTCAAAACATCCAAGTATCACATTTTCACGATTTACGAACCCAAGGAACGTCTTATTTATCGGTTGCCCTATTATCCCGACCGAATCTTGCACCACGCGATAATGAACGTACTTGAACCCATTTGGGTATCATTGTTCAACAAGAACACTTATTCTTGTATCAAGAACCGTGGAATCCATAAATGCGCCAAGGATTTAAGGCACGCATTGAAGCAAGATCCGGATGGCACGCGGTATTGCCTTAAAATAGATGTCCGCAAGTTTTACCCGTCCATTGACCATGAGTTGTTGAAACAGGTGGTCAGGCACAAAATAAAAGATAACCGCCTTTTGGCATTGCTTGATGAAATTATAGATTCCGTTGAGGGTGTGCCAATCGGCAATTATCTTTCCCAATACTTTGCCAACCTTTTCTTGGCATATTTTGACCATTGGTTGAAAGAGGAAAAGAGGGTGAAGTATTATTGGCGTTATGCCGATGATATTGTGATTCTTGCACACAACAAGGATATTTTGCACGGATTGTTGCACGAAATCCGGGCTTACTTGCGTGGCTTGAAACTTAAAGTCAAACGCAATTACCAAGTCTTTCCCGTTGATTCAAGGGGGATTGACTTCTTGGGCTATGTATTTTACCATTCCCACACCGTTTTGCGGAAATCAATCAAACAGAAACTTTGTCGCCGGGTGGCAAAGTTGAACAAACGCAAGATTGCCCCGACAAAAGAGGTGTACAAACAGCAGATTTGCAGTTGGTGGGGATGGTGCAAATACTGTAATTCAATCAATTTAATGAAGAAACTTTCAAAAACATTCCCGTATGAAATTAAATTCAATCGAAGCAAATGCGCATTATGACATGGCGCATGGCAAACCCGCCGTTTTGGAAAAGGACAACGACGGTTCTTTCTTGTACCGTTTCAACATTGAACCCGAAACGGGCATTCCTGAAGGTAAGGAAAAAGAAGTTCAAGTCGGTTGGAAGTGTTATGAAGTGCGCACATTCAACAAGCCGACAAAGGCGAACTTAAAAAGGGTAATCATTCGTTCCGTTCTTGACGAAACGGCAGAATTTGACCTTGTAAACTCATACAACAAACATATCCTTGGCGTTTCAGTCAATGATAATGCGGTTGCCGAATACAAGGAATACTTGCAGTTTACGGAAGATTTGAACGCATTATTGTTAAACACATTGTAAAATTAAACAATTAAAGACCAATGGCAAAATTTTGTGAACTTGGGATTGAATCGGACGTGGTGATTGGCAAAGGAATCGAAATTGAAGATTTATTCGGTCGCCGAATCCTGATTGAAAAGACAATCATTCAGCCAACCAAATATCCGGGAAAGAATACGTCCGGGTTGAGAATGCAAATGCAAGTGGTGCTTGCGACTTTCAATGAATCATCCGACAAAGACGGTGATTGCTACACAAAGAACCCCGACGGGACACCCGTTGGGGAAAGACGTTCTTGTTTTACCGGGTCGGACATTTTGATTTCGGCAATTCAGAAAGCCGAAAGCAACTTGCCCGTTGTGAACAAGAAAAGGAGTGAACAAGGCTTGCCACCGTTGCAATTGTACCCAATGGACACAACGATTGTCAAGGTCGGGAAATGTTTTCAATTCACTTGATTATGGAACAGTTGGACAAAGGGATTGGGTGGCTTCAAAAGTTGCTCAATCTGCAAAAGAAATACGGATTCTTTTCCATCCTGAAAGGCTTGTTTATCTTGCTTGTGGCTGGTTATGTCGTTTTCTTTGCATTGAATCCCAAGTACTTGATTGAACGTGTTACTAATATACAGACAGAGCAGCACGACAAGTTGGTATCTTCAAGGTTGGAAGCGGATTCACAGATTCGGCGGATTTTGTCAAAGGCAATATTCACGGCAAATGCCGACAGAACTTGGCTTATCGAATTTCATAATGGCAGTAAAAACCTTGCAACCGGGTTGCCGTTCTTGTTCGGCTCAATGAGAATCGAAGAAGTCCGGGATGGTATTATGAATGTTGATGAAGATTATTCCGATTTCAGCTTGTCAAAATACAAGTTGATTGTTAAGGTGTTAGAAGATGGATTCTTTTATGGTGACATTGAGAAAGTGAAAGAAGTTGATGAACGGCTATATTATAAGATGAAGTCTAACAATATAAGCGAAGTCGCATTGCTCACTTTGTTTGACGGTGAAAAGCCGATTGGCATATTGGGATTCTCTTTTTGCGGTGAAAAAAGCATGGATAAGCAGCTTGTAGGAAAGAACATACGTTGTAGTGGTATTCAAATAGCAACATTATTATCTAAAATTGATGGCAAACATTGATATTTTATTACCGTTCATCCTAAAATGGGAGGGCGGTTTTGTGAATGACCCGGCAGATGCAGGGGGAGCAACCAACAAGGGTGTTACAATTGCAACTTGGCGAAATGTAGGATATGACAAGGACGGCGACAAGGACATTGATGTTAAGGACTTGAAATTGCTTACAGATTTGGACGTGAAGAACTGGGTATTGAAACCGCATTATTGGGATAGGTGGAAAGCCGACCAAATACAATCACAAAAGGTTGCAAACATCTTGGTTGATTGGGTTTGGGGTTCAGGCAAAAATGGTATTGTCATACCTCAAAGATTGCTTGGTGTAAAAGCTGATGGCATTGTCGGAAACAAAACATTGTCGGCGGTGAATTTTGCAGACCCCGACCAATTGTTTGAAGCGATATTCCAAGCACGTGTTGATTTCTTCAATGACATAACCCGGACAAGCATTGCCAAGTATGAAAAGAAAATCGGGCGCAAGGCGACCGAAAAAGAGTTGATGAAGCATACCAACAAGCGTTTCTTGAAAGGTTGGTTAAACCGATTGAATGACATTAAAAGCATTTGATGTATGAAAAATGTTTTAGCATTTGTTTTGGGGCTTGTATTGCTTGCTTCGTGCAGCGCGACACGAAAGGCGATAAAAGCCAAGGAATCGCAACTTGACAGCACGGCAGTTGTCAAGGAAGTAACGGAGCAGACCGAAAAGGTTGTGGACACAACCCGGACAGAACATGGGAAAGTTACAATCACCGAAATTGAGTTTTACCCGCCAACCACAATCGAGCAGTCGCAAGGCGAAATTGCCAAGGATTCGGGCAAAAAGGTTGCAGATAAACCAAAGCCAAACGAACCACAACCGAACCCCAAACCAACGGCAAATGTTGATTTGAACAATATCGGTAAGGTGCAAGGCGTGGTCAAGTCCATAAAACAAACGGTGATTGAAACTGATGTTGAGCAAAAAGGGGAAAATAAGGAATCGAGCGAAAGCAAAGAATCTGAAAATGCCGCCACCGTGTTGAAGAATGAAACAAACACGGAAAAGCAGCAAGAACCGACCCCCGACCCGTACCGATGGCGGTACATCTTTTGTATTGCTTTAATTGGTGTGGCGGTATTGCTTTACCTCAAACGTGTGCCGATTATCAATTGGATTAAAAAGATTCTTTCGGGTATTTTGAAAATCCTTTGATTTTTTGCTAATTTTGCACCCACATTGTTGCGAAAGCCCGGAGTTGCGCCGGGTACAATGTTGAAGCCCGGTTTTGCCGGGCTTCTTTTATATCGGAGTGCTTACTCATAACGTATGGATATGAAAAAAGCCCCAAGATTGGGGCTTTCGTGTACATTTTCGTGTACCTATTTTGTAAAACCTTGATTTTCAAGGTTTATTGCGGAGAGACAGGGATTCGAACCCCGGGTACCTCGC
>ERZ772819.319-NODE-319-length-41148-cov-11.337795_pt1 | contig 41148 bp, 34 predicted proteins | sample MGYA00580860_ERZ772819 | MGnify/ENA primary metagenome ERZ772819 (study PRJEB29015, sample SAMEA2737683) | human gut metagenome | biome: human gut; feature: human-associated habitat; material: faeces | place: China | collected 2012 ...
ATAATCCGGATGTGAAGTGTTCTCACCATGAGCACAACCATGGGGAAGGACATACATGTGGTGAGCATGGATGTGGAAGCCATAGCTGCCATTAAGAAGAATAGCAAAAATAACAATACGAAAGGATGTGTCAAGGTAATGGAATGCATAATATTATTAATGAAAATGTAAAGCATTATGTATAGAATAAAAACGAAAGTGAAGAAAAATGACAAAGGAAGAATTATATTTAAGTATACTCGATAATATTCAGGATGGTGTGTATTATGTGGATATACATCGAAAAATTAAATTCTGGAATAAGGGAGCAGAACAGATAACCGGTTATCAGGCAGATGAAATGTTAGGTTTGGAGTGTTCGGAATCTAAACTGAATCACATTGATGAATTTGGAAATCATCTGTGCATCACAGGTTGTCCGTTATTTGCAACGAATATTGATGGTGTTGTCCGTACAGAAAGAGTGTTTGTGAGGCATAAAAACGGATATCGGATTCCTCTTCTTGGAAGAAACATGGTTTCCACGGATGTGTCAGCAGAAAATATTTGAATCGAAAGAATATGTAAAGGGAAAATATTATGGAATATTCAGCAATTTATCATGACATGGACAAAAGATTCTGTTACGCAATTGATAAGGATCTGTTTGTGATACGTGTGCAGGTTAAAAAAGATGACATGAAGGAGATTATCCTTCACTGTGAAGATAAGTATATACCAATGGAACGCAAGGATACGAAAAAGACCATTCTGATGAAGAAGATTGCCACTTCACAGTTTCATGATTATTATGAAGCACAGCTTCAGATGCATCTGATATGTCTCAGATATTATTTTGAATTTACGGACACGCAGGGTGAAAAAATATATTACGGCAATTATGAGTTTTATAAGGAATGCATCACAAACAGGGACAGAATGTTTGATTGCCCGCAGAATCTTCGGGAAGAGGAAATGTTTGAGGTGCCGGACTGGGCAGCAAATAAGGTCGTGTATCAGATTTTTCCGGCCCGTTTTGCAGCATCACAACAGGTAGATAAGGAACAATGGTATAAAGCACCAATTTCGTCTATGGATGATCTGCATGGTGATCTCAGAGGAATTATTGAACATCTGGATCACGTTCAGAATCTGGGAATCGATGTTTTGTATATGACACCTATCTTCAAATCATATTCAAGTCATAAGTACGATATCATCGATTATTATCAGATCGATCCTTCATTTGGAACGACAGAGGATCTGAGGGAACTGGTGCAGGAAGCTCATAAACGTGGAATGAAAATCGTCATGGATGCAGTGTTCAACCATACAGGAAGAGAATTTTTTGCATTTGAGGATATCATGGAAAAGGGAGAAAAATCAAAATATCTGGACTGGTATTATATTGAGAAATTTCCACTTGAAAGTGAAAGAGGAGAGATTCCAAACTACAAATGTTTTGGCTACTATGGGGGAATGCCTAAGCTAAATCTGAAAAATCCGGAAGTTGAGAAATTCTTTACGGATGTTGCGTGCTATTGGATTAAGGAATGTGATATTGACGGATGGCGGATGGATGTAGGAGACGAGATCAGTCATTATTTCTGGAAGAATTTTAGAAGAGCGGTCAAGGCTGTAAAAAAGGATATGCTGATCATTGGAGAAATCTGGCATTATGCAGGAGATTTTCTTGAGGGAGATGAATGGGATACGGTCATGAACTATCCGTTTTATCTGAATATGATCGATCTGCTGGCAGATGAAAAGATCCACGTCAGTCAGTTTGTACAGAATCTGGGATATTTGAAGGGACGTTTAAATAAAAAATGTTATCCCCTTATGTGGAATCTGATTGACAGCCATGATACAGCAAGATTTTTACATCTCTGTAATGGCAATAAGAAAAAACAGCATTTGGCAGCGGCTTTTCAGCTGTTATTGCCGGGAATGCCTATGATTTATTATGGAGATGAGTTTGCTATGCCGGGAGCAAATGATCCGGATTGCAGGCGGGGCATGTACTGGGATGAAGAATATCAGGACAAAGAGATGTATGAATGGTATAAACAGCTGCTTTGGATTCGAAAAAAACATGCGTGTATTTCAGAAGGCGAACTGATAGGGTCAATTACAAAGGATGAGGAAGAAACAATTGTCCTGATCAGGAAAAATGTCGAAGAGACAATTGCCTTGATTTTTAATTGTAGCAGTAATGCAAAGAACTTTAGTGAGTATGAGGGAAAATATAATTTACTTCGAGATGAGCCGTTTGATGGAAAAGTTGAGGGGCTTGATGCCGCAGTGATCGTACTTTAAGAATATTTAAGAATGATTCCTGCCTGCGTATATGATTGCTTCGAAACTTTAAATAAAAGCAGGTTTAGATACATTGAAAAATAATTTCAGTGTATCTGAACCTGTTTTCTTTTTTTAATGAACATAGAGGCAGCCTGTGCGAAGAATAAATGATACATAGCTGCAGGATCGTATGTAGAAAGAAAACGAATATAATATATTTAGACAAACTTTATTTTTTATTTATATATAAACCTGAAAAAGATGGTATTATTGAATATATAAGGAAACTGTCAAAATATACTATATACAGAGGTAGGCGTATGGGTAGATTAGTAGAGTTTCAGAATGTGAAAAAAACCTATCATATGGGAGAAGTCGAAATTCATGCTGTAGATGGCGTGGATTTTGAAATAAACGAAGGCGAATTTGTGGTCATTGTCGGACCAAGTGGTGCCGGAAAAACAACCGTATTGAATATTCTTGGGGGAATGGACAAGGCTACAAGCGGACACGTTATCGTTGACGGTGTTGATATCAGCTCGTTTAATAGCAGGCAGCTGACATCATACAGAAGAGATGACATAGGGTTTGTATTTCAGTTTTATAATCTTGTTCAAAATCTGACTGCACTTGAGAATGTTGAGCTGGCATTGCAGATATGCAAAGATCCGCTGGATGCGAGAGAAGTTTTAACGGATGTCGGATTACAAGACAGAATGTTGAATTTCCCTGCACAGTTATCCGGAGGGGAACAGCAGCGTGTTGCTATTGCAAGGGCACTTGCAAAGAATCCGAAACTTCTTTTGTGTGATGAACCGACAGGAGCATTGGACTATCAGACAGGTAAAGCCATTTTAAAATTACTTCAGGATACATGCAGACAAAAAGGGATGACAGTTGTTGTAATTACTCATAATATGGCAATTGCACCGATGGCAGATCAGGTAATCCGCTTTAAAAATGGACAGGTAAGGAATATTACACGAAACAGTGAGCCAACACCGGTTGAACAGATTGAATGGTAGGTGATTGCTATGAAAAAGAAAGCACTGGCCAAAGAATTTTTTATGTCCATAAAAAAGACATACAATCGATTCATATCTATTTGCCTGATCGTTATGCTGGGGACAGCTTTTTTTGCAGGGGTGAAAGCAGCAGAACCGGATATGCAGGAATCAGCGGATATCTTTTTTGACGACAGTAAGTTAATGGATATCAGAGTGCTGTCTACATTAGGATTAACGGAAGATGATGTTACCGCAATTTCTGCAATTGAAGGTGTAGAATCTGCGATACCTGTGTATACATATGATGTTTTGACGGAGAAAGATGAAAAGCAGCATGTGATCAAGCTAATGTCAGAAACAACAGATATAAATAAAATCACTGTGACAGAAGGCAGGATGCCGCAGGAATCCGGAGAATGTCTGGCAGACTGGCTTTTGGAACAAAATTATGGGTATAAAATCGGAGATAAGATCACAATCAGCTCCGGAGATGACAAGGCAATTGAAGACATTGTCAATACGCAGACATATACGATCACCGGATTCGGAAAATCGTCATATTATCTTGATCTGACAAGGGATTCCAGCACGATTGGTAATGGTTCCATGTCAGGATTTCTGATTATTCCGGAAGATAATTTTACGCTAGAAGCATTTACGGAAATCGATGTTCTTGTTGATGGTGCGATAGCATTGGATTGTTATAGTGATGCTTATGAAGATGCTGTTGATGAAGTTACACAGAAAATCAAAGATATTGCAGGGGATCGATGCGAAATACGATATGCCGAAGTTGTACGTGAGGCACAGGATGCGATAGCTGAAGCTGAGACAGAGGTTTCTGATGGTGAACAAGAACTTGCAGATGCAAAAGAGGAATTAGAGGATGGATGGGAACAGCTTGCAGATGCAAAGAAGGAAGTTGCAGAAGGCCAGACGGAGCTTGCAGATGCGAAAACGCAGGTCAGTGATGGGGAAAAGGAGCTTAATGCAGCTAAGGATAAAGTTGCTGACGGTGAAAAGGAACTGGCAGACGCAAAAACACAGCTTGCAGATGGACAGAATCAGATCAATCAGGCGAAGCAGCAGATTTCAGATGGTGAGGCTTCTATCGCAGCGTATAATACAGAATTAGACAATGGAAGAAAGCAGCTTGAGAGTGCTGCAGGGCAGCTTGCAGATGCGAAAACCGGATTAGAAACATTAAAATCAGGGATTGAGCAGATGGAAAATGCTTTAAATGCCAGTCAGACGGAACTGGATGCTTCCGGTGCGGTTTTAAAACAGGCAAGAACAGAACTTGAAGCGAACCGTGGGCAGATCGATGGTTACAGAACACTTGTTGCAACAATGGATTCACAAATAACGGCACTTCAGGCACAGATGGACCTTCTTGCAGGGGGGAGCAAAGAATGGCAGACATTAAATACTCAGATGCAGGAACTGATCACGCAAAGAGATGCGATGCAGACCGGTATTGCTGAATTTGATCAAAACGAAGCATTGCTTTTACAAAATGAAGCGGCTTATGAAGAAGGAAAAAAGGCATTAGATGCAAAATGGGCAGAGCTTGCTACATTGAAAAAAACATACGACAGCGGCATGGCAGACTACACGGCAGGTATGTCGGCATATGAAGACAACCTGTCAGAATTAAATGCAAATCAGGCGAAGCTTAATGCACAAAAACAGGTATTAACCGAGTCAAAACAAACCATTGCGGCGAAAGAGCAGGAATTAGCTTCTGCACAAAACACTATTGCAGAAAATGAAGCCTCCTTAGATTCAGCGAAAGCCGAAATCGCAGAAAATGAGAAAAAATTAAATGATGCACAGTCAGAGATAAATAAAAATGAGAAGAAACTGGCAGATGCAAAAAATGAGATCAAAGAAAATGAACAAAAGCTGACAGATGGTCAGGCTGAATATGATGCCGAATATGAAGAAAATCATCAAAAGCTTGAAGATGCGAAGGCTGACATTATCCAGGCGAAAGCAGATCTTGCTGATGTTGATGTACCGGAGTGGTATGTACTCGACCGTAATTATATCACTACCTGTGTTGCATATGCCCAGGATTCAGAACGTATAGGAAATATTGGAAATGTTTTTCCGGTTATATTTTTCCTTGTGGCAGCACTCGTCAGTCTGACAACGATGACGAGAATGGTGGAAGAAGAACGTGTTCAGATCGGTACACTGAAAGCGTTGGGATATAGGAAATCCAGTATTGCAGCAAAATACGTCATGTATGCATTTCTTGCTACGATGTTAGGCGGCACGATCGGTACTTTGATCGGACAGATTATTTTTCCGGCAGTCATTATGAATGCCTATAAGATCGCATATGTTACATTGACAGATTTTGTGACACCGATCCATTTAAAATATTCTCTGATTTCAATGATCGCTGCGGTTGTCAGCACCACAGCTGCTACGCTTGCGGCATGTTACAAAGAACTTCTTGCCGCACCGGCGGAATTAATGAGACCGGCAGCACCTAAAATCGGAAAACGGGTTTTTCTGGAGAGAATTACATTTATATGGAAACATCTTAATTTTTCCAATAAAGCGGCAGTGAGAAATCTGTTCCGATACAAGAAACGTTTGTTTATGACTGTACTTGGCATTGGCGGTTGTATGGGATTACTGCTTGTTGGATTTGGTGTAAAAGATTCCATCATGACGATCGGAGACAGGCAATATAATTTCATTCATACATACCAGGTTAAGATGACACTGGCCGATGCGGATACGGATGAAGAGAAACAGGAAGTTTTAGACAGTGTTCTTAAGGAGTCGACGACAAAGGCAGCTATGCTCAGTCATGAATCTACGATTGATGCATGTTGTGGAGCCAATGGAGAAAAGAAGCAAAGCACGTATTTGTTCATCCCATCCGACGCGGATGAGTTAGATGAATTTGTATCTTTGCAGAATCGTATATCCGGGCAAAAATACACGTTAGATGATGAAGGTGTGATCATTTCAGAAAAGCTGGCAACTTTGCTGGATGTATCCGAGGGTGACGATATTTATCTTGAGGTTTCAAGCTTAAATTATAAACCTGTTAAGGTAATGCACATTGCGGAAAATTATTATTACCATTATGTTTATATGACACCGGAATGCTACCAGTCATTATTTGGGAAAGATATTGAGTATGATGAAATATTTGTCGTAAATAAAGACCCGGAAGATATTTCTTATGAAAATGATTTTTCGGCAAAATATCTTGATAACAATGCAGTGTCAGGAATCACATTTACGCGTACAATATCAGACCGGATAGAATCAATGATCACAAGTATGAATATTGTTACCTATGTACTTGTTGTGTCTGCAGGACTGCTTGCATTTATTGTTTTATACAATTTAAATAACATTAACATCAGTGAGCGTCAGAGGGAGCTGGCGACGCTGAAAGTGCTTGGCTTTTATGATGGGGAAATATCAATGTATGTATTCAGGGAAAATATTATGCTGACAGTGCTCGGTACAATTTTTGGTATTTTCTTTGGAATATGGCTGCACCGGTTTGTCATCTTAACAGCAGAACTTGATATTATGATGTTTGGCCGGCAGATTTATACAAAAAGTTATATCTATAGTATTTTACTTACAATCGGTTTTTCTATTATTGTGAATATCGTGATGCATTGGAAAATGAAAAAAATAGATATGATCGAATCATTAAAGAGCGTCGAATAACTTCTGCTTGCGTATATTATTTGCAGACAGTATAATCGTATGGTCAGTCAATTGACATATATGAATACTAAGAACTAAGGAAGAACTACTGTATGTTAAATAAAAAAGATTTCTTAAAATATGCATCGACATTAGCATTTCCGATTATGCTCCAAAATCTGATCGGAACATTGGTAAACATTGCCGACACGGTAATGCTTGGTTACGTGAGCCAGACTGCCATGTCGGCTTCATCGCTTGCGAACCAGTATACATTTATTCTTTTCTGCTTATATTATGGAATGGCAACAGGTACTTCGGTTTTATGTGCCCAGTACTGGGGAAAAGGTGATAAAAAGACGGTAGAGAAGATTCTGGGTCTTGCAGAACGGATCTCCCTGATTATCTCTCTTATATTTTTTGTTATCTCCTTCACTATGCCAACGGCAATTATGAAGATTTTTACAAACAGTCCTGAGACGATCGCTGCAGGAAGTGAGTATCTGAAGGTGATTTCATTTTCATTTGTATTCATGGGATTCTCACAGATTTTTATGAGTGCGCTCCGAAGCATCGGAAAAATCATGCTGCCGTCGGTTACGTATATTGTTTCGCTTTGTGTGAATGTATTTTGTAATGCAACCTTTATTTTTGGATTGTTTGGCCTTCCAAAACTCGGTGTTACCGGTGTTGCACTTGGTACGGTGATCGCCAGAATCTCAGAAGTGCTGATCTGTCTGATTTATTCATTGCGCAGTTCGGACGTCAGATTCAGAATAAAATATTTTTTTGCTAAATCAGATATTCTGTTACAGGACTTTATAAAAATTGCAACTCCGGCGGTGATAAATGACGTTGTCTGGAGCTTTGCCAATTCAGCGTTTGCTGCAATTCTTGGTCATATTGGTGATGATATGGTTGCAGCAAATGCCGTTGCTGTTATGGTGGTAAATATCGGTGCTATCGCCTGCCGCGGTTTTGCCAACGCTACCACGATCATTGTCAGCCAGGAGCTTGGGAAAGACCGCATTGATACAGCAAGAGAGTACGGAAAACGAATGCTTACAATAACATTTATTGTCAGCCTGATCGGATGTGTCGTTATTCTGGCGATCCGTCCTATCATACTGGATTTCTACCGGGATAAATTAACAGAGACGGCTATTTATTATCTTGGCATTTTTATCATTATGACAACCTGGCGTTTTGTGGGCGAAGGTATTAATACCTGTCTTATATGCGGCTGCTTCAGGGGTGGCGGTGATGCCAGATTTGGAATGATCGTAGATACCATATTTATGTGGCTTGTTGCAGTCCCACTTACCTTCCTTGCAGCATATGTTTTCAAACTGCCGCCTGTCTGGGTATACTTTGTCATGACACTGGACGAGTTTGAAAAAATGCCTGTGGTATTTATTCACTATTTCAGAAATAAATGGCTTACGAATATTACCAGAGATTTTGAGTGATGGCCTCAGAAATAAATGATTGACAAATCAACATGAACGGTGTATATTTTCAAAATGAACAGCGTTCAGATATGAAAAATAAAAGAAATGACGGAATGTCAAAGGGGGAAATTATGAATCGTCTTGCTACTTCAAAAGAAGATATATTGGCTGCCAGCAGGGAGCTGATCAAAGAAAACGGGTGGGCGGCTGTAAGCATAAGATCAGTTGCAGCGAAATGTTCCGTTTCAGCCGGTACGATTTATAATTACTACGAATCCAAGGCAGAGCTGCTTGGTGCTACCATTGAGAGTGTCTGGCAGGAAATCTTTTTTCATCCGGAAGACGAGCAGGTATTTCATGATGTTACAACTTGCATTTCATGGATTTATGAACGGTTCAAATATGGCAATAAGCGGTTTCCGGGATTTTTCTCTTTACATTCCTTTGCTTTCATGAAGGAAGGAAAAGATGACGGAAAGAAAAGGATGATGCGTACATGGGGACATATTTTAAATGGACTATGTGAAGTTTTAAAAAATGATCATAAGATCCGTCCGGGCGTATTCGATGAGAATTTTACAGAAATGCAGTTTGCAGAAATCCTGTTTTCCCTCATGCTGGTATCAGTGATCCGCGAGGATTATGATCCGTCCTCTGTGTTGATGCTTATCAACAAAACATTATATTAAAAGCAGTTATTGTTCACATTGTGTGTGATCAGTAACGGAAATTCTCCCACTTTGAAAGTGGGAAAATTTTTGAACCAAAATGAACAGTGTTCATATATCGTAATTTTTAAATGTTTGCAATTAGGTTGAGACTGTTTTCGCAGTGCAACGTAATTCAATATAAAATTTTAAAATAAGAAAGGAAATTTATCATGCAGGCAATTGTAGAAACTTTATTTGACACCGTATATTTAATCTCGGTAATCACGATCGGAATTTTAATGATCAGAAAGAGCAAAGGAAACCGCCAGTTTACTATGTTTGGAATTATGGCAGTTCTTTTGGGAAGTGGAGATGCATTCCATCTGGTTCCACGTGCGCTGGCTCTTTGCACCACAGGTCTTGAGAACTTTACTGTACAGTTAGGGCTGGGCAAATGGATCACATCTGTAACGATGACAATCTTTTACGTTGTACTTTATCACATCTGGCGTGAACGCTATCAGATCAAAGGTCATAATGCAGCGACAGCAGCTGTTTACGGTCTTGCAGGATTAAGAATTATTTTGTGTATGATGCCACAGAATAACTGGCTTAGTGCATCAGCTCCACTTTCCTGGGGTATTTACCGTAATATTCCGTTTGCACTGATGGGAATCCTGATCATTGTTTTATTTTATAAAAGCGCAAAAGAGAACAATGACAGATCTTTCCGTTTTATGTGGCTGACAATCGTTTTAAGCTTTGCATTCTATATCCCGGTTGTGCTGTGGGCGGATGTCATTCCGATGATTGGTATGCTGATGATCCCTAAAACATGTGCATATGTCTGGACAGTCGTGATCGGTTACAATGCAATGAAAAAAGAGATTGCTTAAGAAAAAACTGAAAATTAATGAAATCACAATTACAGGAGCCGGTACCGGATTGCTTTTGCAAACCAGTGCCGGTTCTTGTTTTCTGATTTTATATGATGTATGATGAAGCATACAATCTCGCAATGGGATTTTTTTTAGAAGGAGCAGTAAAAGAATGTCAAAAGATGAATATTTGATAACAGATAAACCTCTTAAAGCGTTGACTATTTTCGCGATGCCAATGATTCTTGGCAGCTTTTTTCAGCAAGTCTATAATATGGCTGATTCGATTATCGTCGGTCAGTTTGTCGGTTCTTCTGCACTGGCAGCAGTCGGTGCCTGTGCGGCACTTACGAATGTTTTCATATGTGTGGCACTTGGTGCCGGTGTAGGTGCGGGAGTGCTTGTGAGCCGCTATTTTGGTGCCAGAAATTACAGTAAAATGAAAACGATTGTGTCAACATCACTGATCAGCTTTTGTATTTTAAGCATACTCCTGGGTGCATTTGGATTTGGGTTTTCCCGCCTGATGATGAGCTTGTTACAGACACCTGCTGATATACTGGACGAAGCAGTATTGTATCTGCAAGTCTATTTTGTGGGATTTCCGTTTCTTTTTATGTATAACATTCTATCTACCATGTTTACATCAATCGGCGAATCAAAAATTCCGTTAGGGCTTCTGATATTTTCATCTGTATTGAATATTTTTATGGATCTTTGGATGGTAGCGGATCTTGGACTGGGTGTGTTCGGTGCAGCTCTTGCAACACTCATCGCACAGGGTGTTTCCGCAGTGTTTTCGTTTTTGATTTTTCTTTACCGGATGCGTCGGTATAAGTGCCGGTATAGATGGTTTGACAGACAGGAGTTACAATTAATGCTTCGAATTGCCATTCCATCAGTTCTTCAACAGTCTACAGTATCAATAGGCATGATGATTGTACAGGCAGTTGTAAATCCTTTTGGTACACAGGCACTTGCAGGTTACGCAGCAACAATGAGAGTAGAGAATGTTTTTTCATTGATGTTTGTATCTATTGGTAATGCAGTTTCACCATATGTTTCCCAGAATCTTGGCGCAAATAAAACCTCACGTATCAAAAAAGGCTATCGTGCGGCATTGTTATTAGATACATGCTTTGCAGCTCTCGCTTTCATAGTTATTGAAACACTGCATACTCAGATCTCATCATTATTCCTGGGCAAAGACGGAACAGCCCTGGCATATCAGGTGTCTGGTGATTATATGAGATGGCTTGGTTATTTCTTTATCTTTATGGGTATCAAGATGGCAACAGATGGGGTGCTTCGTGGCCTTGGAATTATGCGTCCATTCCTTATTGCGAACATGGTAAATCTTGCGATTCGTTTATCGGTCGCACTGATTTTTGCACCGCGGTTTGGTATTGCATTTGTCTGGCTTGCTGTACCAGCAGGCTGGCTTGCAAACTTTTTGATTTCTTATGCAGCCCTTAGAAAATCATGGCCGACTGATGAAACAGAACGTGCTGTATCACAAAATTTACATAGACAATCTGTGATAAAGGAACGCTCATAAAAGTGTAATAAATATAAAAAAATACGCTCATAAAAATGTAAACTTTATTACAGAACCGGTATATAAAGCAATTATCGAAGAAGGATTTTCGGCAGACAGTATTATAAAAATAATAAGCAGAATTGATCCAGCAAAACATTTTGAAGCACATGAAACATTGATTTTTTTTGATGAAATCCAGGATTTTCCGGAAATTGCAACCTCTTTAAAATTTTTTAAGGAAGATGGAAGATACGATGTAATCTGTTCAGGATCGCTGTTAGGAGTGCAGTACCATCGAATTGCCAGTATCAGCGTGGGATATAAGACAGATTATCAGATGCATTCGATGGATTTTGAAGAATTTCTGTGGGCAAAAGGGTATGCGGAAGATCAAAGGAATATATGGGATGTGTGGAATGGCTGAAAGATGTGGGACTGATCAATATATATGAATACATGCAATTTCCGGAATTACCTTTAAAAGGAAATGTGAATGAGAATAAATACAAAGTATATATTTCGGATACAGGACTTCTGGTAGCAAGCTTAGATGATGAGGCACAGGAAGATCTTCGTGCAAATAAGAATCTTGGCGTTTATAAAGGGGCTCTTTATGAGAATTTTGCAGCAGAAGCGTTAGTGAAGCAAGGATATGGATTATATTATTATTCTAAGGAAAATTCAAATCTGGAAGAAAATTTTTTTATTCGCAGTGCAAATGAGCTTGTTCCAGTAGAAATAAAGGCGAATACCAATCGGGCAAAATCACTGGGACAGTTAATAAAGAGCAATTCTTATATGGATATAAAACACGGTATAAAATTTACGACTGGAAATATTGGGATAACAGAAGAAATTGCTACATTCCCATATTTTTATATTTTTTTATTAAAGCGATATATGGCAGAACAAAAGATTTTTAAGTGATGTTAGAAACACCTTTTTGGATATTCTGTACCGGCGTTATTGATTCTACAGGGGCATTGCCGGTATATGATGTTTTAGAAATAAAAAAAGAAACGAGCAAGTCCTGTCAGGAATAATCCCTACCCGGTGAAACCCCATTTCCTTTATGATAAGTACAATAATACAAGTAATGATACTTGTCATAACCATGGTTGCAGGACTGGGTGTGATGGAAGTGAAGGCAGATGATGCGGTAGAAAGTTATAATTTATGGGTAGGAGAAACGGAGGTTACCAGTGCAAACTCTTCTGGAAGTGGTTGGAGCTATGACGATGATACTACAACATTAACGTTGAATGGATTCCAGTATTGTGGTAATGGACATACAGGAAGTGATGATTGTTTCGTAGGAGGAATATATTATTTTTCATATGGACGCCCAGAGAATAAAAAAACATTAACAATAAAATTAGAAGGAAATAATAGAATTGAGTGCACAAATGGGTATGGCATGTATATCTATGGAAATCTTGCAATTGACGGTTCAGGCTCTTTAGATGTAGCAGGAACTAAAGGAGTAAATCTTACAGGAAGTATGGGAATAAATGTTGTATTTCATATGACCATGAATGGTGGAACGGTCAATGCAACAGCAAAGACAACATTAGAAACAAAAGGAGTTTCAGCTTTTACAGGATTAGAAGTAAATGGCGGCAATTTGACAGCAGTTGCAGAAAATGCGAGCTATAGCAATAGTTATGGTATAGATTGCAATAAGTGAACCGTCAACAACGCAGGGTGAATCTACGACAACATCAACACCGGCTTCGACATCAACGGCAAGCACACAGGGCGGTCAGCAGGTTGTACCAACCATCATTGAAGGTGCAGGCAGTAGCTATACGCAGGGAAGTGGAAATACAATTTATTTCCGTTCCAGTGATGCATTTGCAAACTTCCAGAAAGTTATGGTAGATAACGCAGAACTCAGTGCAGACTGCTATACGGCAACAGAAGGAAGTATCATTATCACTTTGAAACCGGAGTATTTAAGCACATTGGCAGCCGGATCACACAGTATTAGTATTGTTTCTGCAAATGGAGTTGCAACAGCAAACTTTGAAGTTCAGACAGCAGATACAACAGCAGTTTCACCGAAAACCGGAGATAACGGTCAGGCAGCTTTGTGGATCACACTTCTCATTCTTTCCTGTGGAGCATTGACCGCAGTTGGAATCAGAAAAAAAGTAAGATAAGCAAAAAATAAATATTTATAAACTCAAACTTCGCACTTGAATAAGTGCCTATGCACCTTGAAAATTCAATAATAACTGGCATAAATATAGCATGAAACCGTCTGGTTTTGATATAATTGAGTTGTTCAGAAACAATTACAAACTGGAGGCTCATGCTATGAATAAAAGTATAACACAAGCGACCCAAGATGATAAGCAGATTTCGAAATCTATCAAAAGATTTTTTACAAGATTTCATGTATCCTCAGCTTTGAAAGTATTCCACGCCTACAAAAAGAAAGGGATTTCGGTAACGGAAATCTTCCAGTATCTGTTTCTGCTTATTTTTTCAAACAGAAGCATGTACATGAACCTGATTACAGGTCGAAACACTCCTGGTTTTGCAAAGGATATCTCACTTGTACTCCCATATTTTGCGGAGTATATCAAGGAGTACTGCGGACAAAAATCCAGGCTGCAACTGACAGGAAATTTGAAAAAGTGCATTTTATGAGTTGTATCCAACAATAAATTTAAAAGAAAATATCTAGGAAGATATCAGCATAGGGCAGCAGATATCTTCCTTTTTGTATTTTACAGAATGGAAAGAAAGTCCGTAAAAAAAGGACGTCAAAAAATGTGTCGGATTTAATGGCTGCGATAAAAAACTAAAACAGAAGAATGGGAAAAGGAAAAAAAACGATAATAGAGGATATATAAATTATAGAGCCACAGAAATAAGATTAGTAAAATATAATCATCAAAAGGAGGGTTATATATGATACAGGTGGATAATCATGGGAAAACAGGTTATTGTCTTCATGGTGACAGCGATCCGTTGGATGTTCAGGTAGGGTATGGACATTATGCAAGAAATGGTGTGAAGGACTTTGTTACAAGAATGACTGCATATGAGCCGGGGGATGACGGAGCAGTTTTTGAAGCAGCAACTTATCTTGGAAGCAGTGCAAGAGTTAAGGTGAATTTTGTCGGTGAGTGCGCACTTCGTCTGCGGATGGTTCCGGAAGGAAGTAAGACAGATTGCAGGAGAGAAGTACTTTCTCTTGATCCTTATAATAAAGTAAAAGTTGAAGAGATGGATAAGTATATTAGACTTTCCACAAAAAGACTGGAGGTATACATATATAAATGCCCATGGCAGATCGTTGTATATCTTGATGGAAGTGAGCTTACCAAAGAACAGATCAAGGATCAGGATGTAGGACTTAAATATAAATCAATCCCATTAGGATTCAGCAGAAAAGAAGACGGAAGTGTTGTTGACTGCTTTGAAACTATGTATATGTATAGTGATGAGAATTTTTATGGATTTGGAGAAAAATTTACAGATTTTGGAAAAAGAGGGCAGAAAATCACTATATGGCAGAGAGATGCCCAGTCTACGAATGCGGATGTGGCATATAAAGCAATGCCATATTTTATGAGCAGTATGGGATATTCAATTTTATTGAATACATTTACAAGAAATCACTTTAATATGGGAGCAACTTCAGGCGTAAGCTACACGATGGAAGCAGAAGATCCATATCTTGACTATTATATGTTTTGTGACAGGGATTTTAAGGGATTGTTGAAAGAATATACATCTTTCAGTGGAAGATCGCCAATGATTCCAAAATGGGCATTTGGATTCTGGATGTCCAAAATGAGTTATCTTACAAGACAGGAAGTGCAGGATACGGTAGAACATATGGAGGCTTTTGGCATGTCAGCGGATGTGATCCATATTGACGGCTGGCTTGATTTTATCGGTGGAGGAGATGGAAAGGAGCTTCTAGCTTTTGATGAAAAAAGATTTCCGGATCCGGAAGGAATGATCCAGTGGCTAAAGGACAAGGGAATTCATTTGTCTTTATGGATGTTTCCATATCTTCCGGCTTATGCAAAAGACGAAAATGGAAAAACAATTCTTGGAAAAGAATCTAAATTGGTAGAAGTTATGAGAGAACGAAACTTTATCGTAAAAGATTATTCCGGGAACCCATATGTATTTCCACTTGGAGAAGGAGATATCGCCAATACTGCCATTGTAGCACTGGACTTTACAAATCCTGAGTTTGTTGCATATCTGAAAGAAAGAGTAAAACGCCTGATGAGAATGGGTGTAGGTGTTATAAAAACAGATTTCTCAGAAGAGATACCGGAAGATGCAGTATTTTATGATGGAAGCAGGGGACTGGAGGGACATAATAAATATACATATCTGTATTCTAAAACTGTCTATGAAGCCTGTGCAGAAGGAAAAGCAGAGACAGGTGAAAAGGGACTGATCTGGTGTCGGAGCGGCTATGCAGGAAGCCAGAAATATCCGGCACACTGGGCTGGGGATTCTTCCGCAACAGAGAACAACCTTGCATCTATCTTAAAAGGCGGATTGAGTCTTGGCCTAAGTGGTGTGTCATTTTGGGGATTCGATATAGGAGGTTTCTATAATTCAGACGATGAAGGCAATATAAAAATTCCTGAAGATCATGAGTATATCCGTTCAGTACAGATGGGATTGATGGCACCTTTGAGCAGAAGCCATGGACAGTCACCAAGAGAACCATGGAATTTTTCAAAGAAAACACAGGATGCATTCTTAAAGATAAATAAACTGCGTTATAGAATGGTTCCATATTTTTACAGTACAGCGCATGAAACCGTAATGGAAGGGATTCCAATGATGAGAGCTATGCTTCTGGAATTCCAGAATGACCTGAATGCCAGAAATCTTTCCACACAATATATGCTGGGAGAAGCAATGTTAGTTGCACCTGTTTTTGACCAGCAGATCCAGCATATTTATCTGCCAAAGGGAAGCTGGATCGATCTGAACAGTGGCAAAAGAAAAGAAGCAGGATGGATTGTTTCAGATCAGGTATTTGATGAGATACCACTTTATCTCAGAGAAAATAAAATGATTCCTTTATTGAAAGAAGCGCCTATGCATATCGGAGATCAGAAATTTGAGAATCTGGAAATCTGGATGAATCTGACAGACTCAATCAGTCAGAATTACTATGATGACGACATTACTGGAAGCTTCCAGGCAGTCCTGAAAAATGATGTGGTGGAGATTACAACAAAAGACATGGACGTGGCAGCCATTAAAGCGTGGATTCCGGCTCAGATCAGAAGATGCTTTGTAAATGGCACACAGTGGAGTGTACGAAAGGCAGATAATGCCTGGATAATAGAAAAATAAGATGTAGGCGGGAGCTGCCTGCAGAAAAGGAGGAAAAGATGAAAAGAAGAATTTTATCAGGACTGCTTATTGCAGCCATGATGACAGGAACATTGGCAGGCTGTGGAGCAAAGGACACAGGTAATGGAAGCCAGGGTACGGAAACAGCAGAGGGTGAGGCATCAGATATCAACTTTGATGAAGATCCATACGAGGTGAATATGCTGATTGCCCTTCCGGCAGCATCACCGAATGACAGCGAGGTAAAAAGAGTTACAGATAAAATTAACGAAATTACATTGGAGAATCTGAATATGACGCTGAATCTTACGATTCTTCCATTTTCCGCTTATCTTGAGCAGATTCAGCTGGAGCTAAGCTCAGGAGCAGATCTTGATATTTTTGTTGCACCTACAGCTTATGGACCAAGCTGGGTAGACGCGGGATTTTTAACAGATATGGGACCGCTTCTTGATCAGTATGGTCAGGAGACATTGGAAAGCTATCCGTCAAAAGAACTGGCAACGGCACCGAATTTGAATGGATATGTATATGGTGTTCCGGTACATAAGGAAATTTCCCAACAGACATCTATTTATTTCAGAACAGACATTCTTGATAAGTATAATATTGATGTGAGCAATGTCAAGACGATTGAAGATGTTGATGCGATTTTCGACGAAGTATCTGCAAAGGAACCAGATATGTGGATGGTTGCTATGGATAACCTGGGATGGCCGGAATTAGAACCAATGGATTATATCGGCGGTCTTGAGACTTATGCTGTATTAGATCCTACAGAAAACAGCACAGTAGAAAATGTATTTGAAACAGATGTATTTAAAAAATGGACCACTTACGCACATAAATGGTTTGATAAAGGATGGATCAACAGTGGTGCAGCTTCTGATACAGAATCTTATTATACATATATTTCTTCCGGACAGGCATTTGCATTCTTCAATGATTCGGGTCATCCATTAGCAGAAAAAGATCAGGAGAGCAACTGCGGTGGAACAGATCTTACTATGGTCAACCTGGAAGAATCAATTGCAACTACAGCTACGGCTTCTGCATTTTGCTATTGCATTTCTTCCGGTTCAGAAGATCCGGCAAAAGCTATGCAGATGTTGAATTTTATTGAAACCAATGCAGACGTTATGAATCTTCTTAATTGGGGAGTTGAAGGTGAAGATTACGTAGTAAACAGTGATGGACTCTTAGATTATCCGGAAGGAAAGGATGCATCAACAGTAGGATATCATATTGGTGCAGGCTGGATTCTTCCAAATCAGTTTGTATGTACACCATGGTGTACAGATGGTGCTGACATTTACGAAAAGATGGAAGAGTACAATAATAATACTACTATTTCACAGCTTATGGGATTCACATTTGATCCGACACCGGTTCAGGATCAGATCTCTGCGGTAAGTAATGTAAAAGCCGAGTATTATAAAGCATTAGTTACTGGAGCAGTTGACCCGGATGAGTATATTGAAAAACTGGTGCAGGAAATGAAGGATGCTGGATCAGAGGAGATCATTGCTGAAATGCAGAAACAGGTAGACGAATTCCTGCAGAATAAGAGTGAGTAAAACTTTATTATATATCTTGAAATAGTTGTTTGTGATTTTAACCTGTAGGCTTTAGGTAGATAATAGAGTCTGCAGGTTAAAATGCATTTACGATCATTAATAAAAGAGGAGTGACCTGCAAATGGGCGGAAAGAAACAAGAAAAAAAGAGTTTTAGATCAAAAATAGCTGCAGTCAAAAGGTATCTGCCATTGTATTTTATGATGCTTCCTGCAATGGCATACCTTTTAATTAATAATTACCTTCCTATGAGTGGCCTGGTACTTGCATTTAAAAAATACAGGGCGAGAGATGGAATCTGGGGCAGTGAATGGGTTGGATTTAAGAATTTTTCGTTTTTATTAAAGAACAAGGAGCTGCCAATTCTGTTCCGCAATACAATAGGATATAATATCTGCTTTATTATAGTGAATATGGTATTGGGAGTGATACTGGCAATCCTGATCACCGAAATCCGGAACCAGAAATTCAGAAAATTTGCGCAAAGCAGTATTCTTTTTCCTTTTGTTGTATCAATCATTATTGTCTCTTATATGGTCAGAGGATTCCTGGATCCGGAAGCAGGTCTTATGAATCATATTCTGGAGGCAATGGGCAGAGATCCAGTATCCTGGTATGATGTTTCAAAATATTGGCCAGGTATCCTTATTTTTGTAAACACATGGAAAAGTGTAGGATATGGATGTATTTTATATATATCGGCAATTCTGGGAATTGACGCATCCCTATTTGAATCAGCATCCCTGGACGGGGCCAATAAATTTCAGAAAATATGGTATATTACACTTCCGTTTTTAAAACCAACGGTAATTACGGTAGCATTGTTATCCATTGGAAAAATTTTTAACAGTGATTTCGGGTTGTTCTACCAGGTGCCACAGGGATCAGGATTGATTACGAACGTTACACAGACGATTGATACATTTGTTTATAAGGCACTGACTACACATAGTGATATTGGAATGTCTGCAGCAGCCAGCTTCTTCCAGTCTGTAATAGGGTTTTTGCTGGTAATGATATTTAATGCGATCACCAACAAAATCAGCAAAGAGAATGCATTGTTTTAGGAGGAATATTTATGGTTCGATCAAAACAGGATAAATGGTCAGAAGTGGCAGCTTATGTTATAATGTCTATTGTAATGTTAATAATCCTTTTCCCATTTGTACTTTTATTTATGTCATCTATTACAGAAGAAACATCTTTGCTTGTAAATGGATACTCAATTTTTCCGAAAGATATCAGCTTTGCCGCATATAAATATATCTGGCAGTCAAAAGATACAATAGTAAGAGCTTATGCAGTGACTATTGGAGTGACAATTATAGGAACCGCATTAAATGTGCTGATTACAGCAATGGTTGCGTATCCTCTGTCATTGGACAAACTTCCAGGGAAAAGAATTCTTTCATTTATTATTTTATTTACAATGCTCTTCAGTGGAGGACTGGTACCTACTTACATGATGTATACCACTGTGTTGAAAATAAAAAACACATATCTGGCATTGTTGATGCCTAATCTGCTTTTCAGTGCATTCAATGCGATTATTGTTAAAACTTATCTGCGGTGTAATATCCCACCGGAATTATATGAATCAGCAAGGATCGACGGAGCAGGAGAACTGACGATATTCAGAAAGCTGGTATTACCTCTTGGAAAATCTATTTTTGTGACAATTGGGATTTTTGCAGGTCTGGGATATTGGAATGACTGGATGAACGGCTTGTATTATGTGACAGATTCATCAAAATATTCAATTCAGCAGCTGCTTAATGTAATGGTAAAAAATATCCAATATCTGACACAGTATGGTAAGAGTACAGGAACAGGACAGATACCAAGTATCAGTTTAAGAATGGCAATTGCATTTGTCGCAATGCTGCCAATGCTGATTCTGTATCCGTTTCTGCAAAAATACTTCGAAAAAGGAATTACACTAGGAGCAGTGAAAGGATAAAGAAGTGTATCGTCGTTTTTTAATAGAAAATTCGAGAAAAATACTTGTGTTTAGTATCTGCATCCAGATTGTGTGTATGATTGTATTTGGTTATACATATCAGAAACAACAGGATGAAGCAAAAAAGAATATTGTGCAGTTTACAGAGCAGTATGTTGAAAAAGTGACGAATGAATTAAAGAGAAATGACAGCTATATGGGTGTGACTACAGTGGATTCAAAAGATTATAGAGGAATGTTTGGATTGGATGAGCTGTCTAAAATAGGAAAAATCTCAGAACTACAGGTGACATATAAACTGCTAAGCAGTGCAAGTGATTATAGATATCATTTTTTCTCAATGAACAGGGAAGATGATGACTTTATAGAGCTTACCGCAGTAAAACTTCCGTTTGAAAGATACCGGAGAATACGTCCATATCTGAAAGACGGTGCTTCAGAAAAAATTATAAATGGAAAGTGGATATATATAAAGACAGAGCAGGAAAACATAATTGCATCTTTCTGGTTATATGATCAATTTGTTCTCGGAGCATGGATTACAGAAGAGGATTTTTTAAAGGACGTAAGTCAGCTGGATTACGGATCTGGAGGCGGCATCTCACTTGTTTTGAAAGAGGATATGGATAAGACCGACTTATCCATGGAAAATCACAGGGCAACAATATATGAGCTTGAGGATGTAAACAGTGATTTTGAAATCTGTGAAGTACTGAAACAGAACAGTGAGATGAAGAGGATTATGATCTTACAGGTACTGCAGTTTGCTCTGGGATTACAAGTTCTGATCGTTCTGCTTGTGATGATGTGGCAGTTGAGAAAGAATTTTATCATACCTGTGAAAAATCTGGTGGAGGTATTAGACCGGTACCGTTCAGTAAAAGAATATAGGAAACAGAAAAAAGAAAATGAGGCACCAGATGTAGTAAACGATGCTTATCAGATTCTGGACAGTCTGGGAAATCATGTGGAGAGTCTGTCGCTGCAGTTGTGTAAGAGTGAGATGGAAAAAAAACAGCTGGAAATTAATTTCAGAAATCTGCAGATCCGTCCGCATTTTTTTGTGAACTGCCTGGCTATGATTTCAGGAATGGCTCAGATAGGGGATGTAGAGAAGATTCAGAAAATGACAGTATGTATTTCGAAATATTATCGCTATATATGTCAAGATTGTCTGGATACGATCTCACTTTCAGCAGAAATCCACCATATGGAAAACCTAATTAAAATCAGGGGAGAATGGAATGCAAACGAAATACAGTTCCGATATGAGCTGGAAACAGGAACAGATAAGACCCGGATTCCGGTTTTAAGTGTAAGCACATTCCTGGAAAATTCCATTAAACATGCAATGACTGGGGCGGGTATCTTGAAAATCAGGCTTACAGCAAAAAAGGCAGAGCGGAATATGGTTTCTATCTGTATTACTGACAATGGAGCAGGCTTTTCAGAAGAAGTGTGTGAGCAATTGAACCAGGGAGCTCCAGTAGCGGATACAGGAGGAAAACACATCGGAATTAATAATGTAAGGCAGAGAATATCGTTGATTTACGGGGAAAAGGCAAGGATATTATTCAGAAATACCCAGGAGGGTGGTGCCTGTGTAGATATTCTTATACCGGAGGAAACGGAAACATTATGAAACTTTTGATCGTGGATGATAATAAGTATGTAGTAGAAGGCCTGAAAAGACAGTTAAACTGGAGTGCTTTTGGAATAGATGAGATTTTTGGCTGCTATAGTGTAGCCCAGGCAAAATCAATTATGGAAAAAGAAGAAATAGATTTCCTGATTTCAGATATCGAGATGCCGGAAGAAAATGGATTTGAATTACTTTCCTGGATGCAGGAAAAGGGAATGGATACACAGAAACTGCTCCTTACAAGTTATGCAGATTTCCATTATGCCAAGGCGGCAATTGATTACAAATGCAGCCAGTATCTTCTAAAACCGATAGAAACGTCCAAATTAGAAGAAGTAATGATTGAACAGGTTGACAGCAGAGTAAAGTACCAAAGAGAAAAAAGACTTCTTCAATGTGGAAATGACTGGCTTTCCCACCAGAGTATCATTAAGGAAATGTTTTGGAAAGATGTTCTGGACGAATTGATTTTCTGCAGAGATAATTCGGCAATATACCGGATAAAGAAAGAAGGTTTAACTTATGAACCGGATCAGCAATTTTGTGTGGGACTGCTCTGCTTTGAACCGGACATAGGAAAACAGCGCCTGACACAGGGATTACTTGGATTTTCATGTGAAAATGTCTGGAATGAGATTGCAGAAAAGAATGGGATTGAAGTAGAAGCGATTATGTATAATGGACCATTTCAGTATGCAGTAATTCTGGAAGAAAAATGGAAAATGGATCATATAAAAAGAACTCTGGAACAGTTCATACAGGCATTCGTTCCATTTTATCATGGAAGAGTACAATGTTATTTTGCAGAAAATGTGTGTATTGATGAAATTGCTGTAATGGTAAGGAAGCTTGAAGGACAGGCATTGGAGAATCTGAACAGGGAAAGCGGAATTATTTATGAAAGGAATTCTCCTGAGACAGCAAAAGAACTCTTCCATGATCCGGAAGCTGAAATATGGGAAGAACTTTTACAAAGAGGAAAACTGGAGGAACTTTATAAGTCGATTCGTGAATATTTTGCGCATTTGAAGCAGATTGAAAATTTAAATGCAACTTTTCTGGAAGTTGTCCTGATGGATTGGAATATGATCGCCCATAATGTGCTTGTAAGCCATAATATGACAACTTACCAGATGTTAAGCAGAGTAAGAAACCAGGAACACGCATTGCTCGCACTGAAAAGTGTATCATGTATGGAAGAATTAATTGAAGAAGAAGTCAGAAAAATCTGGGAACTTGTTTCTTATGTGGAAAAAACAGATACAATGATTGCCGACATTAGGAGATACATAGACAAACATCTGGATAGCGTGACAAGAAGTGAGATATCGGAAGAGTTTTATCTGTCCCCGAACTACTTGTCGAAATTATTCCGCAAGGAAACAGGATCATCTCTGAGCGTTTATATTCAGAATGTAAGAATGAGCAGGGCAAAACAGCTTTTGCTGGAAACAAATTATTCGATCAGTGAAATCGCTACGGAGACAGGGTATCCCAGTTTTGCACATTTTTCCAAGCAGTTTAAAAAATTTGTCGGAAAGACACCAAATGAATACCGAAAGGGAATCTGACAGTTTACAGAATATGAAGATAACCGAAAAGGAGCATAGAAATTAAATGGTAGTAATAGATAAAATAAGCTGTATAGGATGTGGGCAGTGTGAAAAAGACTGCTTTGGACATAACATAAGCATGAAAGAGGGAAAGGCACATATAATAGGAAACTGCTTCGAATGCGGTCACTGTGTTGCAATATGTCCTGTGAATGCAGCAAAAATTCAAGGAGATATCGAAGATGAAATACAAACCGGAAATAGAAAAGCAGAAGAATTTTTAAATCTTATTAAAAACAGGAGGAGCATCCGGTATTATAAAGATCAGCCTGTTTCGAATGAGCAGATCCAGTTGGTATTAGAGGCGGGCCGATATACACCTACAGCAGGAAATGCGCAGGATGTAACTTATACCGTAGTGAGTAAAAAACTTCCAGAAGTGAAACCATATATATGGCGGGGATTGCTGCAATTTGGGAAAAAAATGAAAGAAATCGACCCGGACAGTATGTATGACAGTCTGTGGAGCAGAATGTATACTCAGTGCTGCAGGACACAGGGGAAAGAAGACCATCTTTTTTTTAATGCACCAATTCTGCTGATCGTAGCTGCAAAAACATCAGTAAATGGTATTCTGGCGGCAGACAGTGTTGAACTGATGGCCAATACGCTAGGACTTGGATGCCTGTATTCCGGATTTATTGAGAGAGGATTAAAAGAAAGCAGCGAAGCACTGGAACTGCTAAATCTTAAAAAGGAAGATATTTGTATCTGCATGCTCATGGGTTATCCAGATATCAGTTATCAGAGACCGGCACCACGAAAACCTGCAGTTATTTATTGGAAATAATAGAAAGGAAAGCAGTACAGAGATGAGAAAAAGTGGTATATTGATGGCAATATCAAGCATTCCGTCAAAATATGGGATAGGGGGTTTTTCAAAGGAAGCATATGAATTTGTGGATTTCCTCGGAGAGTCAGGACAGAAAATATGGCAGATTCTGCCTCTTGGACCAACTGGTTATGGGGATTCCCCGTATCAGTCGTTTTCTACATTTGCAGGAAATCCTTACTATATTGATCTTGAATCTTTACAAAAATCGAGATGGCTTACAGAAGAGGAATGTAAAAAAGCAGATTGTGGAGAACAACCTGGGAAAGTAAATTATGAAGCTGTTTATAAAACGAGATTTCAGGTATTAAGGAAGGCATTTAAAAGTGCAAAAGCTGAAAATATTAGTGAAACAGAGGATTATAAAAGTTTTCTGTCAGAAAATACATTCTGGCTGCCTGATTACTGCCTGTATATGGCACTGAAAGAATCATTTGGAGGTATATGCTGGATTGACTGGGAAGAAGATATCCGCCTAAGAAAGAAGGGAGCTTTAGATAAATATCGACAGAAACTGTCAGAAAATATAGCTTTCTATGAATTTTTACAGTACATATTTATACGGCAATGGGAAAAGTTAAAGCGGTATGCAAATGAGAAGGGGATAGAAATTGTTGGGGACATTCCAATTTATGTTGCATTTGACAGTGCAGATACCTGGGCTAATTCACAGTTATTTCAACTGGACGAACAAAAAAAACCGATTGCTGTGGCTGGATGTCCGCCGGATGCTTTTTCTGCAACCGGACAATTATGGGGAAATCCACTTTATTGCTGGGAATATCATAGAAATACCGGATATGCATGGTGGATACGGAGAGTCGAATATTGCTGTAGTATTTATGATATTGTAAGAATCGATCATTTTAGGGGATTTGATGAATACTGGTCTGTGCCATACGGCGATGAAACTGCATCAGGTGGGCACTGGGAGGCAGGACCAGGAGTGGCACTATTTCGTGAGATGGAGAAAAAGATTGGAAAAAAGCAAATTATTGCAGAAGATCTTGGCTTTCTGACACCGAGTGTCATACAGATGGTGAAAGACAGTGGATTTCCGGGAATGAAAGTATTGCAATTTGCATTTGATTCAAGGGAAGCCAGCGACTATATGCCATACAATTACAGCCATAATTGCGTGGTTTATACTGGAACACATGATAATGAGACAACAGCGGGATGGTATATGCATCTTCCTGAGGATGATAAAAGACTTGCAGACAGCTTTTTAAACCTTCACAGTGAAGATGAACCAGCATGGGAGATGATAAGGACAGCATTGGCAAGTGTTGCAGATACTGCAATTATACCAATGCAGGATTATATTGGACTTGGAAATGAGGCGAGAATGAATACACCATCTACACTTGGCGGAAACTGGGAGTGGCGAATCGAAAAAGAGGTTCTTACAGGAAATCTGGCAAAGAGAATTAAAAGTTTATGCGAAATTTGTGGAAGATGTGACTGATTACAGAAGAAAGGAAGGATGCACTGGCAAGCTTTCCATGATTTCTGGAGTCTGCATTATCCCACTCATAATGACGTTTTACCGCAAACCTGAGACAATCGATGACATGACCTATTACATAGCAGCCAAGCTGATAGAACTTTTGGAATCAAGGCAAAGGTGTATCGCAGATGGAATGGATGAATCCTGCCCCCGGTCTGTATGGATTGATTTTTAACATAATACATCACTGCTGGCTATATATTGCTTTAAATATCGTTTGCATCAATGCGGTTACGTTGTGTTCTTGTGGATTACGTAAAAATATTGCTAGATTACGCAAGATTTTAGCAAGTATTTATAATTAACTCAAACTTCGCACATAAATTTTAGCTATGCACCTTGAAAATTCAATATCTGGCAGTTATTCCGTTGTCAATGTTCCACTTTTATGCAGCATGCAACTGAGTTTTCAACATCACTGGAAGTGCATTCATAAATGTCTCCATCATTTCGTTGATTTTCTCATCTGATAACTCGGTATTTTCTTCAAACATTGTCCAGAACATTTGAAGTAACATTTGAAATGCCTGTATCCAAGTGATATCAGATAACTCATCAGAAAAGTATAAAAAGAGTTCGCCAAGAGACCGGCTGTCATTAGATTCCCGGCTTTCCAGCGATAACATCATGTATCGAGTAAAAACAACTGCGGTATGCACTGTCATTGCATCATAGGACAGAGAATTGCACTCTCTGCTCAGGTTAAGATAACTTTTGCATACCTTGAAGAACACCTCTATATCCCAGCGCTTTCCATAAATTCGGATGATTTCGTTTTCGGTCAGATTTATATCTGTAGAAATAAGACAGAGGTACTCCTTGCGTTTGTTGCGGTTACGGACATAAACCACTTTTGCCGGAATGATTTCACCATTCTTTACAACATCGACCATAACAGAGAGCAGATATCTTGATTTTCCGCGTCTCTTTTTATTCCTGTTGTAGATAGAAACCAAAGACATATCTTCCCCATTGTAACGAAAGAACATCTTTGGGGTTTTCTTAGCCATGCCGATTACATCATATCCAATCCCTTTTACCGCATGAAGCGTACTTGGGGATGAAAACCAGCTGTCAAAAAGAACATATTTCGCAGGAATTGCAGCTCTTTTAGCTGTATTTAAAAGTGAAAGCATGGCAGATGTTCCTTTTTCCATGGAAAGTTTTCTGCGTTTGTAGACAAAGGTTCTTTTGTCTGCTTTTACAGCCTCATTGATACGATTTTTCTTGTTTTCTGTAGAAAGAAGGATGCTGTTTACCGGCAGGAACGTACTTCCATCTGACCATCCAAGCGTAAGCATTCGAAATCCAAAACGATATTTATGTTTTGCGTGATCATAGATTTTTGCAAGAAGCTCCACCTTTTTGGAACGGTTGCGTTCAAACATGGAATCATCAATGATAAAGACATTGGTACGATCTTTGGAATCCAGTGGAATGATAGCTTCTTTGATGATCCGGGAAGAAAGAATCGTTGTAAAACGAATCCAGTTAATCTGTATCATCTTCATGAAACGATACACCGTATCCTTTGCAAAACCAGGAGTGTTTCGACCTGTAATCAAATTCATGTACATGCTTCTGTTTGAAAAAATCAGCAGAAACAGATACTGGAAGATTTTCGTTACCGGAATCCCTTTCTTTTTGTAGGTGTTGGATACTTTCAAAGCTGAGGATATATGAAATCTTGTAAAAAATCTTTTGATAGATTTCGAAATCTGCTTATCATCTTGGGTCGCTTGTGTTATACTTTTATTCATAGCATGAGCCTCCAGTTTGTAATTGTTTCTGAACAACTCAATTATATCAAAACCAGACGGTTTCATGCTATATTTATGCCAGTTATTATTGAATTTTCAAGGTGCATAGGCACTTATTTAAGTGCGAAGTTTGAGTTTATAAAATCAAACATCCCCAGTATTAAGATGATTTCTATCAGACAGAGGAAGCATCCTGATACTGGGGATTATTTTATTGCAAAAAATTAAAGTGAAATGAACGACAATATGAGCTATAAGAAAAACCTATAGCAACCACAAGGAATCTTCTATAACCAGAACAATTGACAAACCATGACCACATAGTTATAATCACAAACATAAATTAATTCCTATAAAACATATCATAAATATAGGAAATAAAGAAGGGAGAAAATCATATGAAAACAAATACGATTGTAAAGAACAAAAAACAGATGTGCTGCTGTTGTATGTGCTGTATGGATGAATACGGTTTTATTTTCATATGATTTATGCACCTGAATGTTTTGGAAAAAGAAGAAGCAGGCAGTTGTGATAAACATATGACAACGACCTGCTTCTTTCTTTATGTGCACACTCTTTAGAATTAACGTATGAAAGTGTATGAGAGAAAGATGCTTAAAAATAGAAATAGATAATTGCGAAACTCGTGAAAGAAGAGTAGGAGGAGTTTCACAATTTTCTAAAAAGTAGAAAAATGAAGAGGAGAAAACATTATGAAACAGAGTTTAGTAAAAAAATTAACAGCAGGAATTCTGACAGGAGCATTAGCAATCAGTGTAACAGCGTGCGGTGGAAATAGCGCAGATACAAATAATGCATCCACAAATGCAGACGTCAGTGCAGAAACAGAGAACAGTGGAGATGTCACCGTGATCAATGCAGTGACAGGAGGTTCGCCAAAGCCTTACATTTCCGTGGAGGAAGATGGAAGTTATTCAGGATATGATATTGAAGTATTACAGGCAGTATTTGACCGGCTTCCACAGTACAGTCTGAATTTGCAGACCGCAGAATTTGATGCGATTTTCTCAGGACTTACCGCTGGTAATTATCAGATCGCAGTCAATAATTTCAGCTACAACGAGAAGAGAGCGGAAAGTTACTACTATTCTTTCCCATATGACGAGATCAAATATGTATTTGTTCAGAGAGCAGATGATGAACCACTCACTTCTTTACAGGATGCCGCTGACAGAGGTTACAAGATTGAGGCAGGTGCCGGAGTGAATGTTACGAATGCCATTGAAAAATGGAATGAAGAAAATCCGGAATCACAGATTGAGATTATTTACACAGAGGCAGATCTCTCGGTTGTATTTGAACATATTCAGGACGGAACAAGCGATTTCAGGGTAGATGACCTTCCAATTTACAACAGCTACATCGAAGAGTTTGGTTTTGACGGATTACAGAAAACAGAACTATCTGCTGATGAGACAGCAAAGTTTTCAACAGCACTAGATGCGTACTTCTTATTCCCGTTAAATGACGAGGGGGCAGCACTTCGGGAGGATGTTAATAAGGTATTGAAAGAGTTACAGGAGGATGGCACATTAGAAGAACTTTCACAGAAATATTTCGGGGCAGATCAGGTTCCATCCGCAGATAAATTTGAAACACCGATCAACTAAGAAGAACGAAAAGCAGGAGGCAGAAAAATGGCAGAATTTGATTATGAAGTAGTAAATGGAAGAAAGATCAGAGTCCGTCCGGTAGAGACAGTTTCAGAGGTTGACGAGAACGGATATTTTCATAGACAGCCAAATCATTTTACAAAAGGATTCGGACCGGGCGAAAATCCGATAGAAAAAGGACGTTATCGTCTGGTCTGGGCAAAGCTGTGCCACTGGTCAAACCGCGCATCCATCGTGAGGGAGCTTCTGGGGTTAGAGGATGCCATCAGTGTCAATATGGTAGAACATGCGCCTCATGAGAAAAATCTCGGCTGGGAATTTGTATATGACGAGAACAACACAGATCCGGTTTTAAACATTCAGTTTTTGAGTGAGGCATATTACAAAGCAGATGATGATTATACCGGACGAACGACAGTTCCAGCACTGATCGACGTACAGACCGGAAAAGTAGTGAACAACGATTACAACAGACTGACCAACTATTTTGAAGTAAACTTCAGAGAATTTCATGGAGAGAATGCACCGGATCTTTATCCGGAAGAACTCAGGGAAGAAATTGATAAGTTAAATATCTGGTTATTCCATAATGTAAATAATGGTGTATACAAAACAGCATTTGCCCGCTCCAAAGAGGCATTCTGGGATGCTTACAATGCATTTTATGCAGCACTTGATATTCTGGAAGAAAGGCTCGGACATCAGAGATTTTTATTTGGAGATTATGTGACAGACAGTGATGTGAGACTTTATGTGACGCTGGCAAGACTTGATATCCGCTATGCATTCCAGCTTGGCCACACAAAACAGCGTCTCATTGATTACAAAAACCTGTGGGGATATGCAAGAGATCTTTACCAGATTCCAGCATTTAAGAACAACACGTACTTTAAAGATTTTGCAAATCCTTCCAATAAAAAAGTGGGACATCTCATGGAGACATTTAATGCAAGATTTTTAGATGAGATCAATTTTGATGCATACTGGGGAGCACCTGCAGACAGGGCACATTTAAGCAGTGATCCGGGTAATAAATTTAAAATTGGGAAGCGATAGGCAGGAGGCATATTATGGCAGAGTATATAGAAGTAAACGGCAGGCAGATCAGAGTCCGCCCGACAGAGACCGTAAGTGAAGTAGACAAATATGGCAATTTCCACAGACAGCCAAATCATTTTACAAAAGGATTCGGACCCGGGGAAAATCCGGTAGAGAAAGACCGGTACATTTTATTCTGGGCAAAAGGATGCCACTGGTCAAACCGTGCATCCATTACAAGGGAACTTCTTGGTTTACAGGATGCAATCAAAGTGGAAATCGTAGGCTGGGATGATGATGCTTACGAAAAACCTTTGGGCTGGGAATTTGTAAATTCGCCAGATCATATCAACCCGGAAACAGGAGCACAGTTTCTGAGTGAGCTTTATTACAATGCAGACCCGGAGTACACAGGCCGTGCAACAGTCCCTTCTTTTGTGGATTACAAAGAGAAAAAGGTAGTGAACAACGATTATCACAGGCTGACCAACTATCTGGAGGTTGATTTTAAGCCATTCCAAAAGCCGGATGCACCGGATCTTTACCCGGAAGAACTCAGAGAAGAGATCGACAAGTTAAACTGGTGGCTGTTTGAAAATGTTAACAATGCTGTTTATAGAGCACAATTTGCACAATCCTTACAGGCTTTTTCCGATGCTTACGAGACATTTTTTGCAGGGTTAGATGCAATGGAAGCGCGTTTAGAACAGCAGCGATTTCTGTTTGGAGATTACGTGACAGACAGTGATATCCGTTTATATGTGACACTGGCAAGATTCGATGTCGCTTATTCGAGAAACATTGGTCCATGCAAAAAACGTCTCGTGGATTACAAGAATTTATGGGGATATGCAAGGGATTTATATCAGATTCCGGCATTTTACCACAACACGTATTTTAAAGATTTTGCAGCGAGTGTTGATCTTAGCAAGGCAGACCCGGATTACTGGGAGTCTACTTATTATGATATCGTGATTCCGGATACTGATTTTGATGCGATCTGGAAGACACCGACTGGAAGAGAGCATTTAAGCAAAGATCCGGCAAATAAATTAAAGATTCCAAACGATTTTTATAAACCGTGGAACTAAGGGAGAAGCAAGGAGCGGAAGATGATGGAAGCAGTGCATGCAACAGAAGAATGGCAGAGAGCAGGAGTGCATTATATCAGAATACAGGCAATGTGTGTCGGGTTTGATATTCCACCCAGATACGAATTTGCGGATGACACAAAGGACAGTGAATACATTCTGGTTCACGAAAACGGATTTCCGGTGTCTACCTGCCGGGTACGGATCGATGAAGAAAATGCCGGTCATATCGAGCGTGTTGCCACATTGGAAGAGTACAGGGGAAAACATTACGGGGCACTTGGAATCAAGGCAGCAGAGCAGCTTTTGAAAGAGCGGGGTGTCACAAACATACGGATCAATTCCCGCGAGAAGGCACTTGGCTTTTATGAGAAGCTTGGATATACACCGGATTTTTCCACCCGCTCCGGTGAAGGAGAATTTGTGTGCATCATGACTTCAAAAACACTGTAAATTTCTACAGACAATTGTAGTGATAAAAACAGAAAACGAACGGAGAAAAACTATGGCAAAGTTATTTGATTTTGAAGCGGTCTTAAGCCAGCTTCCGGAGATCTTAAAATATCTTCCGACAACTCTGATCCTTGCAGTCAGTTCCATGATCCTTGCACTTATCATCGGAATGCTCCTGGCATTGATCAAAACAAAAAATATTCCTGTGTTAAAACAGATCGCAGGAGTGTATATCTCGCTGATCCGGGGAACACCAGTGATCGTGCAGTTGTATATTGCATACTTTGGAATCCCGATGATTACAAAATACATATACCAGCAAAATGGATGGAATTATCAGAGTTCGACAACCTCCGGTTTTGTGTATGCGATCATCGCACTTTCTATCAATGAATCAGCGTATATCGCAGAGATTTTCCGGGGAGCTTTGGCATCTGTCAATGTCGGACAGATTGAGGCTGCAAGTGCGATCGGAATGACATATTTCCAGACGTTTCGCAGAATCATTTTCCCAGAAATGCTAAGCGTGGCGCTCCCGGGACTTGGAAATTCCTTTATTGGACTAATCAAGGGAACGTCCCTTGCGTTTGTCTGTGCAGTTGTTGAAATGACAGCACAGGGAAAAATCATTGGTGGAAGAACTTACCGTTATTTTGAAGTATATGTTTCACTTGCGATCATTTACTGGGTGATCACATTTGTGATCGAGCAGGGAATCAGGCTGATTGAGAAGAAAATGCAGATTCCGGATCAGGTGGCAAAAGTAGAGATATCCGAGGATGAGAGAGGGGTATAAAAATGTTAGAGATCAAAAACCTTTCCAAAAGTTTTCATGAGAATAAAGTATTAGACCATATTAATTTAAAAATTGAAAAAGGCGATGTTGTCGGAATTATCGGTCCTTCCGGTACAGGAAAATCAACCTTATTAAGATGTATCAACCAGTTGGAGATCCCGGAGGAGGGGGAGGCTGTTTTTGGTGGAAAAACGGTCGATCTTTCCAAGAAACACAAAGACAGCCTGGAATTCCGTAAGAGCACGGGCATGGTGTTCCAGAGATTTTATCTGTTTGAGAAAAAGACAGCGTTGGAAAATGTTATGGAAGGTCTTATGGTTGTTCAGAAAAAGAGCAAAGCGGATGCAAAAGCAATTGCTTTAAAAGAATTAGAACGTGTTGGAATGGCATCATGGGCAAATCATTATCCAAAACATTTGTCCGGAGGACAGCAGCAGCGTGTCGCAATTGCCAGAGCACTTGCCCTAAAGCCGGAATTGCTCCTGCTCGACGAGCCGACTTCAGCCTTAGACCCGGAGCTTGTCGGTGAAGTACTTGAAACGATCAAAAATGTTGCGGCAGAGGGACACACGATGCTCTTAGTATCTCACGAAATGAACTTTGTAAGGCATGTTGCCAATAAAGTGATATTTTTAGATGGTGGTCATGTCGTGGAGTATGGAACGCCGAAGGAAGTATTTACCAATCCACAGAATGAACGGACAAAAGAATTCCTGAGAAAAATGCAACTGCTGAATGAACCGGAATATGTAATATAATGAGCAGTGTTCATAATGTGAGGAATAAATTTGACTGCTTGCAGGCAATAATTTATTCCTTATATTATGAAGAGGGCGAATGCCCGACAGCCGGGAAAATCGCAGATTTTCCCGGCGTGCACTGCGGAGTAAATCGCAGATTTTTCCAACATGCACTGCGGATTAGATTAAATTTAAATCAAATCAAACTAAATTAAATGCAGATTAAATAATTCGGAAAGAGGTACCTCATCATGGTATGGAAACAGAACATCATAGAAGATTTTAAACAACTGGTATCCTTTGATTCCATCAGTTTTCATGAGCGGAACACCGCAGACTGGCTGCTTGCCAGACTAAAAAGCATGGGATTTTCTGTGGAGGAAGATCAGGCAGGAGCTTATTACGGTGGCGACACCGGAAATATTTTTGCTGTCTTAGATGGAGAATTAGAAGGAGATCCGGTTATTTTTTGCGCACATATGGATGTTGTAGAACCGGGGAGCGGCAAAAAATCCGTTTTGGAAAAAGACGGAACAATACATTCTGCCGGGGATACTGTGCTTGGTGCAGATGACATCAGTGGTATTCTGGAAATCCTCTATGGTGTACAACTTGTTCTTGACAGTGGAAAACCTCATAAAAAAATTGAAATTTTGTTTACAATTGGTGAGGAATTATATGTCAAAGGTTCGGATGTTTTTGACTATTCGAAAGTAACCGCAAAACAGGCGTATGTGCTTGATCTGTCCGGGGCGGTGGGAACCGCTGCAAGACGTGCGCCGTCTATCATTTCCGTGAGAGCTGAGATAAAAGGAAAAGCGGCTCACGCCGGATTTGAACCGGAAAACGGGATCCATGCGATTTTTGCAGCGGCCAATGCGGTCAGCCGTCTCTGCATGGGGCATGTGGATGAAGAGACGACGTTTAATATCGGAACGATTCAGGGTGGAACAGCGACAAACATTGTGCCGGATTGCTGTGTGCTGACCGGAGAAATCAGAAGTTACGATCATGGGAAAGCGTTGGAGACAGTGCGTATGACGGAACGGATTTTCACAGAGGAGGCGCAGAAGATCAATGCCACGGCGGAGGTGACAAGCCAGATCCATCTGATTGCCTATGAGACATCACTTGAGAGCAAGTCAGTGACCGATTTTCAAAAAGCCTGTGAAATCTTAGGATTTTCCGGTGAACTTACAGGTACGTTCGGCGGAAGTGATAACAACAGTTTTGCAAAAAACGGAATCGAAGGGCTTGTTTTATCGAATGGAATGTATAATGCACATTCGACACGTGAATACACAACCGTCGACGATCTTTATAAAGGAGCAGAGCTGATCGGGCAGCTTATTTTATTATAAAAAGAAATTTCTGTCGTATTCTGTTGAAGATTGTTGTTTTCGCATATAGCTATCTCGTGTAAGTTATGGTAAAATAGCCACAGAGAGCGTCAAGGAGGACGCAATAGTGGGAGGTAGCTCTTATGGATAAGAACAGCGAAAAAAATGTCAGGTTCCGCATAAATATTGCATTGTTAATTGCGGTAGTTTTACTGGTTGCAGATTTATATGCAATGATCAATATGCCTCAGAAATTTATTATTCTGGCGATCATTACAGTATTGTTTCTGGTTGCAATCTATTTTTTGGTAGATTCCATTTCAATTTATCTGATGGCAGAAAAGAATCGCAAAGAAGAACAGTATGATAGTATTTTTAAATCAGAAAAAGCGTCTTATCTTTTATTGAGGAAAACATTTGATGATCTGTATGAACTCATTGAAAAAGGAAACCAGTCCCGGAAAGCAAATGTGGAGGATATTATCCACGCACAGAAAGCAGTAGCAAAGGTTTCCATTGGAAGAAGTAAAGAGAATGCAGATGCACTGATGAATTCTAATGACCGCATCATGGAAAAGATTTCGATGTTAGAGGCTGTTTTATCAGATAATGTTCCGCAGCCGGCACCGGAAACTAATAAAAATGACAGCGCATATGCACAGAATATTTTAGACAATCAGAATAAAATATTACAGCAGCTGGAAGTTTTGCAGAATACATTGAATACGATCGGAGCTGATGCAAAGATAGCAGCAGAGTCTGCAAAACAGAACTTTTTTACCGAGGAACGTATCTTGGCAGAAGAGAATAAAATTGAAAAAGAAGAACCACAGGTTCAGGAAGCCGCAGTTGAGGAGATCCCATCGGCTGCTGGAGAAGCAACTGTGATGGAAGAGACACCAATCGAAGAAGAACCGTCCGTGATGGAGGAAACACCGATCGAAGAAGAACCGTCCGTGATGGAGGAGACACCGATCGAAGAAGAACCGTCCGTGATGGAGGAGACACCGATCGAAGAAGAACCGTCTGCGATGGAGGAGACACTGATCGAAGAAGAACCGTCCGTGATGGAGGAGACACCAAGCGAGGAAGTTCCATCTGATATGGAGGAAACATCAATTGGTAAAGAAGAAGTTTCTTCTCCGGAGGAAGATTTATCCAAGTATGATGATATTATGGTAGATACTTTGACGGATTCGGATGATAATGTTCCGGTCGAGAAGATTCCATTGGAAGATGAAACAGTTGTAGATGATAAGCCGGCAATGCCAGATCTGTCGGATCCGAATAAGGTTATGACACCGGATGAGATCGCAGCGTTGATTGCAAACTTATAATAGAAGAAAGACTTTGGTGTAAAGTAAAAAAATAATATTTAAGACAATAAAAAATCTGTCATACAAATGCAATTTTTGTATGGCAGATTTTTTGTGTAACAGAAAAAACGTTCCGGATCATTATTCGGCAGTGATTTTTACGATTTCTTTGATAACCGAAACAGCGGTATCCATACCTTCTATACTGATATGTTCAAATGGTCCGTGGAAACCATAGCCGCCGGTTCCGAGGTTTGGACAAGGAAGTCCCATAAAACTTAATCTGGCACCGTCTGTACCACCGCGGACTGGGCGGGAGACCGGTTCCAGACCAACGTTTTTGATTGCTTTTTTTGCAATTGCAACGACATATTCATTCTTTTCAATGACTTCCAGCATATTGCTATAGGAATGCTGAATGTTCAATTTTACAGTGTCTGCGTGATATTTTTCATTCATTTTTTGCTCAATGCCACGCAGGGTATCAAGACGTTTTTCAAAAGTGGCTTTGTCATGGTCGCGCACGATATAATTCACTTTGGCGTGGGCGATGTCTCCGCTAAAATCAGTCAGATGATAAAATCCTTCTCTGCCTTCGGTGTGGGCAGGAGTCTCATTTTCAGGGAGAAGAGATGCAATCTCACAGCCGACAAGGGCAGCGTTGATCATAATATCTTTTGCCTCTCCAGGATGGACATTGACGCCATTGATCTCAAAAGAAGCACTTGCGGCATTGAAGTTTTCATAGGCAACTTCGCCCTCGTAGTCGCCGTCAACGGTGTAGGCAAATCTGGCTTTAAAATAGTCAAGGTCAAATAAATCAGCACCGCTTCCGACTTCCTCGTCCGGTGTGAAGCCGATCCAGATGTCGCCGTGAGGTATTTTTTCTGTGATGATCTGTTCCACTGCCGTCATGATCTCGGAAACCCCGGCTTTATCGTCGGCGCCGAGCAGGGTTGTTCCATCTGTAGTGATCAGTGTGCGTCCTTTTAATGTTTTAAGTGTAGGAAAATCGGATACTTTCAGATAAGCGCCGCTTCCTTTTAAAAGAACATCATTGCCGTCATAATCCGGAATGATCTGTGGTTTGACATCTTTTCCAGAAAAATCAGGAGCAGTGTCCATATGGGAAATAAAACCGACAGCAGGCTTGTCAGCATATCCTTTCGTTGCCGGCAGCAGTCCGTAAACATAGCAGTGATCGGTTAAAGTGACTTTCTCTAAACCGAGATCGCGCAATTCCTGTTCTAACACTTTTCCTAACTCAAACTGTCTTTCCGAAGATGGAATCTGTCGGCATTCCTCGTCAGAAGTTGTCCAGTAAGAGACATATTTTAATAATCGTTCTTCAACACGCATGTGAAACCTCCTTATAAAATGGTGCCGTATTTATTTTGATATAAAATCAAGCCGGGCACACATTAGTTATAAAATACCATAAAATAGTGAAATAGGAAATATTAGAAAAGGATTTCTTGACAATTGTGTATACATCAGTTACATTCAATATTGCAGATAGCAAAATCTTTTTTTCAAATAAGTGTTATAGTACGAGTTATTTCTGCCAGATCGGCATGAAATCCTAAAAAATTGTTAGATACAGATATTGAGGGCTTTCCGGAAACTTCGCAAAGAAAGAGAGGAAGGTTTGGGCGAGAAAGATACAACAGAAAAAATACTTGCAGATTATAATGATGTATTTGCAGACATCATAAATGGTCTGGTATTTAAAGGAGAACAGAAGGTAACACCAGAGTCCTTAGAAAATATAAGTACAAGATCTGTGTATAAAGGCAGGAAAAATAAACTGCATGAACAGGAAAGGGATATCGTCAAACTCTGGAAAGAGCGTGATATTGAATTTGCCATATATGGCATGGAAAATCAAACTTTACCGGAGAAATATATGCCGCTTCGTATATTAGGTTATGATGGTGCCTCTTATCGCAGTCAATTGCAGAAGAAAAGAAAAAGACCAGTTGCAGTATTGACAATTGTTTTATATTTTGGTACAGATAAGATGTGGGATAAACCAACGCATTTAAAGGATGTGATATACATTCCGGAGGGTTTGGGAGAGTATGTTAATGACTAAAAAATCACAGTTTTTAATATTGCATGGTTGACGGAAGAAGAGATTGCAAGATTTAAAAGCGATTTTAAAATTGTAGCAAATTTCTTTGTACACAAGAGAAAGAATAAAGATTATGTATCAGATGACAAAACAGAAATTAAACATGTGGATGAAGTATTAAAATTATTATCTGCTATGACGGGGGATGAGCGTTATGAAGAAATTCTGGCAGAGAAGGAGAAAGGAGAGTACAATACTATGGATACAGTAGCAGAACATCTTGTAAATATGGGTGAGGCAAGACTAGGAAAACTTATAAATCTTTTATTGCAAAATAATAGAATAGAAGATGTAAAAAAGGCTTCTGTTGATAAAGAAGCCAGAAAGAAATTTTACAAAGAATTTGGAATTATTGATTAATGAGGAGGGACGGTTCGCAAGGACTGTCCCTTTGAAAAATATAAAATTAAAAATATAAAAACAGTACTCGACAAAATACGAAATAATTTATAAAAAAATAGTTGCATTTCTAAAAAAAGTATTATATAATAACATTCGTCGCTGGAAGACATGCGCCACTAGCTCAGCTGGCAGAGCACCTGACTCTTAATCAGGGTGTCCAGGGTTCGAACCCCTGGTGGCGCATTACGAAGTATCGGTTTTATAGCATAGGCTATGGGGTCGGTGCTTTTTTTATGTTTGAATTCAAATTTAAAATTTTGAAGAAAATCACAAAAAGTTCACAAAAAATTAGCACTCAACACTTGACAGTGCTAACGAACAGGTGTATAACGTAGTCAGAACAAAGGAAGAGGGAACAAAAGAGAAAGAAAGATTCCCCGAGTTCCCTAATCTGTTAGTTCCAAAGAAACAAGGTTAATGAGCATACGAATATCCACAAAAAAGTGGACAGATAGAAAAGGAGAGATGACTTATGTTGATGCCTAGTATTTTTGGAGAGAGTTTATTTGATGATTTTGACAATTTAATGAATTTTTCATTCCCGGATGTTGATAAAACATTGTATGGCAAACATGCAAAGAATATGATGAAGACAGATGTTAAGGAGAAAGATAATGGCTATGAAGTAGCAATTGATCTTCCGGGATTCAAGAAAGATGAGCTTCATCTTGAGTTGAATGATGGATACCTGACTATCAGTGCCGAGAAGGGACTCGATAAGGATGAGAAGGATAAGAATGACAAATACATCAGACGTGAACGTTATGCAGGCAGCATGAGCCGAAGCTTTTATGTTGGTGAGAACATGAAAGAGGAAGATATCCATGCGAAATACGAAAACGGTATCCTGACCTTGGACGTTCCGAAAGAACAGAAGAAAGCTGTTCCGGAAAAACGTTACATTGCAATTGAAGGATAAATAGAATGCCCGGTATCAATGGTGTAAAACCATTGGTATCGGGCGTTTTTTCTATCTCGATGCGATCAATTTACAGATCGGATTTCCCTTGGAAGAAAACTTTTCTTCATATTCCGTCATGACGTTTCCTTCGTTTAAGATAGGATCATGGTGTAAGTCTCTGGTGGAAGCGTCTAATTTCCAGCCGGCTTCCGGAACTTCCTCTAATGAAAATGTGAAAAGATCCTGATTGTCAGTCTTAAATTCCAGATGTCCTTCTTTTTTCAAAATCTGGTCATAACGGGCAAAAAATTGTCTCGAAGTAAGACGTCTCTTCGCATGGCGGTCTTTTGGCCATGGATCGGAGAAGTTTAAGTAAATGCGGTCTACCTCGTCTTTGGCAAACACTTCTGCAATATCGGCGGCATCCATACAGATGAATTTAATATTTGGCAGTGGATTTAACTCCATTTTCTGTAAAGCACGTAAAAGTACGCTGGAGTAACGCTCGATACCGATGTAGTTAATATCTGGGTGCAGGGCAGCCATGTCCATGATAAAACGGCCTTTTCCCATCCCAATCTCGATATGAAGCGGCTGCACTTTGTCAAAACAGTCCTGCCAGTGTCCTTTCTGCTCCTCTGGATTTTTGATACAGTATTCACTGTTTAAAATAGCTTCCTCTGCGCCTGGAATATTTCTTAATCTCATAAAACAACCTTTCTATATTATGTAAACTATAAATTTTTCCCTGAAATATATTTTCAGCAATCCGCGCAGCAAAGGCGCAAACCGTGAAACAATCGTTTATATTTTACAATAAGAAAACACTAACTTTCAAGTGTGCATTTGCAGATTCAGACGATAAAATCATGAAAAATTGTTGCATGTATTTTTTTCAACGATTATACTAATAATGTTCATATGATATTGATAGATTATTGGAGTTTTTATGATGTTGAAAAATAGATGGAAAAAGGCAGCATGCCTGATCCTTACGATTATATCTACTGTCTGTCTTGGAAAAGTGGACGTCAAGGCGGCAGACTACTGGCCGGACGCGCCGGAAACACTCTCGCCGGGTGTTATTTTGATGGAAGAGTCCACAGGCACGATCCTTTATGAAAAAAATAGTGATGAAGCACACTACCCGGCGAGTATCACAAAGATCATGACCACGCTGCTGGCGTTAGAAAATGGCAATCTGAGTGACATGGTCACTTTTTCGGATGATGCGATCAACAACACGGAAGGATCTGGAATTGCCAGAGATTACGGCGAGCAGATGACCTTAGAGCAGTGCCTTTACGGTGTCATGCTAGAGTCGGCAAATGAATGTGCCTACGCTGTTGCAGAGCATGTGGGCGGCACGGTAGAAAATTTTGTGGATATGATGAATGCCAAGGCAAAAGAATTAGGATGCACTAACACACATTTTGCCAATCCGCATGGCTTGCAGGATGAAAATCATTATACGACCGCACATGACATGGCGCTGATCGCACAGGCAGCTTATCAGAATGAAACGTTTCGTATTATTATCGGGACGAAGATGTATACGATCC
>ERZ772819.326-NODE-326-length-40580-cov-5.204491_pt1 | contig 40580 bp, 41 predicted proteins | sample MGYA00580860_ERZ772819 | MGnify/ENA primary metagenome ERZ772819 (study PRJEB29015, sample SAMEA2737683) | human gut metagenome | biome: human gut; feature: human-associated habitat; material: faeces | place: China | collected 2012 ...
CTTTTTAATATCTAAAGAACCATTCTCAATACGGATCGCTGGCTGACCGGAAAGGCTTTTTCCTGTTGTTTCATCCTGTCCGGTTGCTGCTTCATCTCCCTTTACAAATACCTGCCCATCTACGGCAACCTTTCCTTTTACAACAATAACAGGATTCGTATTCTGTCTGATGATATGTCCATTTGATATAAAATTGGTGTTAGAATAAATAGATGAGTTTTCTAAAACTGCTCCATCATTTAAAATCAACTGTCCATTAATTGAAGAACCTGTGAGAAACTGACTGCCATAATCATCATAGTTTGATGAGAACCTACCGCCATTTTTCACTTCAATATTTCCATGAATAGAAGAATCTCGAAGAACAAGCTTTCCACCATTCTCTACAACAATATTTACGCTGCTGAAAACTTTCATATTTACAAGAGTAAGATTACAGCCATCTGGAACAATCAATGTCTGTACTGGACTACCATCTACAGCATAACCAAGTTCTCCATAAGTTCCACTTGTATGAGAACCGTACCATGCTTTAATATCCTTTGGTACCGTAACGGTTTCGTTCTCTCCACCAAAAGAAGCGATTGCCCATGGCTCCATATCATACATATACTTTCCATCCGCTGTCTGCTTACAATTCTCAAGTTTAAGCTGCTTTGCAAGTACTTCTGTACGAGTATAAACTTTAAAATTCAGCTCATTACTTGTCGCAGTACGACCGCTCTCATCCGTTACTGTTACACTAATTGGATAAGAACCTGATAAAGAAAGAGAACTGTCGTGGACAGAATAAACACCTTCCATTCCGCAGGCTTCTGTATCAATATTTATCTTTGTTCTGTTCTTATTTACTGTGATTACTTCACTTAACGGCTTCCAGTCGCTGTTCTTCGGCTCCTGTCCATCAGGAAGAACTACTGCTTCAACAATCACATCACTATTTTTATTTGTCGTAACAGAAGTAGAAGCTCCACTGATTGCATCATATTTCTTCTGTCCTTCTAAAGCACTTTCAAAGCTTCCTCGTATTCTTACATGAAGCGTATTAATTCCATCAGAAGGTCCTGAAGGAGTCTCTGCATCTGAATCTGTCTTTTTAACAGTAAATGTATCTGCTGTTGCCTTTATCACACGTAAGTACAGCGTTTCATATCCTTCACTCTCAATCGTGAGAATATTTCCACTCTTTAACATGCCGTCAGACGAACCATCAAAATAAAGTTTATTTTCATCTGTATTTCTGTAGTATGCTTCTCGTCTCATTAAAGATAAACGAGAACTTGCTTCTTCCCACTTTGTTTTATTTACAGAAACACTTTTTATTCCTTTGACATAGTCAGGTGCATCCGTAAAAGAAAGACTCTGAAAATCATAAACTACATTTTCTTTCATTGCTTCTACATTGCCGACACTGGCAGGATTTGCAGAGTTTGCCGCAAATGAAGGAATAAAGGATAATGCAAGTAAACACACTCCAAAAACTACACTGGCTAATAAATTTCTAACCTTCCTATTCATATCCGGTTTCTCCTATTTTACAGTTACTTTAACAACTGCTTTCTTTCCACTTGCTGTCTTAACAGTAATCTTGCATTTACCTTTTTTAACAGCTTTTACAACACCCTTCTTTGTTACTTTGGCAACCTTCTTGTTAGAAGACTTAAATGTAACTTTTTCTGTCGCATTGGCTGGTTTTAATTTTGCTTTAAGTTTAACTTTTTTGCCTTTCTTTAACACAATACGCTTTTTGTTAACAACAACTTTTTTTGCTTTTACAGTTTTCTTATCTGGCTTTTCTGCCGGTTTTGTGTCATCTTTTTTACTTTCTGTTGTTTTGTCTGCTGGCTTAGAATCTTCTTGCTTTAAACCTCCATATTCTGCTCCACATACTTCACAAACTGCTCTCTTTGTTGTTGTAGCTTCGCCACCTTTATGTGCTTCTTTTTCAGTTATAGCGTCACAACCTTCATTCTGACATTTCTTCCAGTGATGAGTTCCGTCGGACTCATACTTATCTCCATAGTTATGAGATGCGCACTCTCCGTATTCTTCTCCACAGAATTCGCAGACTGCTTTCTTCGTACATGTAGCTGTTCCGCCTGTGTGTTTTGTGTGGATGGCAACTGTTTTACCATTTTTATTTACTTCTAATATCAATTTTTTGTATCCCCGTGCAGAAATAACAACCTTATTAACTGCTGATTCATCTTTTTCAAATTTACCCTCTCCAATTAATAGGTATCTTACATCCGTACTATCTGAGGAATCAAGCCTTGCCTTAGCATAATATTTCGCATTGTTCCATATACCATAAGAAGAAGTTGCTTTTTCATACTCTATTCCATTTACTTCAACCTTATCAATTGCTAAAAGCCATTCTTCAGCATCAGCATCATCACCATAATTCAATCGACAATCATATCCGGCAACTGTATTATATGTTGAAGGAGCTTTTGGTGCTTCCTTCAATTCTACAGTTGCTGTCTCCTCAGCCTGTACCGCTACCTGTGGTGCAACTGTTCCCACTACTGTCATTGACAAACACATAGCGCATGCCATAATGAATGAACTAATTTTTCTCATTGTTTCTCTCCCTTTCTCTCTCTCAAATAAACTTAATAAAAAAAACAGGTTGCCACTTAAAACTAATTTATGTTACTTAGTTCTAACATTAGTTAGTTTATTTAAAAGACTACCTGTTTTTATACTCCATGTCAATTCTACAGTTGATAACATTTCTCAACTATAGAATTCTTAAGAATTCATTTATTTAATTTTTAGAAAAAAGGATTACTTTTTTAACAGTTCCTGATAAATATCCCTTTTACTTACTCCGCGATCTTTTGCTACCTGTTTCATCGCACTCTTTTTATCCATCCCTTTTTCAAGATAATGTTCCATATGTTCCTGCACAGTAAGCTGATTCCACTCCTGTTGTTTTTCCTCTTTCAGTTCCTGTAAACTCTTTCCCTCAAAGATTAAAACATACTCCCCTCTTGGCTCGTTCTCCTCATAATAAGCAATCATTTCATCGAGAGTTGACTTGCGCTTCTGCTCATATCGCTTCGTCAGTTCTTTACATACCGTCATATTTCGGTTACCAAGATATTCCCTGCACTCTTTCAAAGTCTTCTTTAAATGATGCGGTGCTTCGTAAATAATAATCGTTCTTGTCTCATTACGAAGATTCTCTAAAATCTGTGTTCTTTCCTTCTTGTCATACGGTAAAAATGCTTCAAATGCAAATCTTCTTGTTGGCTGACCTGACATGGTAAGCGCTGTAATGCAGGCACAGGCACCAGGAAGAGAAGTCACTGTAATTCCTGCTTCATAACACTGTCTTACTAATTCTTCTCCCGGATCTGAGATTCCCGGTGTTCCTGCATCCGTAATTACCGCAATATTTAATCCCTCTTTTAACTTATTTACAAGATAAACTGCTTTATCAACTTTGTTATATTCATGATAGCTGGTCATCTTTGTCTTTATCTCAAAATGATTTAAAAGCTTTATACTGTTTCTTGTATCTTCTGCCGCTATCAGATCCACTTCTTTTAAAATTCGTACCGCCCGAAAGGTCATATCTTCAAGATTACCAATCGGTGTAGCACATAAATATAATGTTCCTGCCATTTTAATTCTTCATCTCTCCATATATCTGATAGATCTCATCGGTATAAGAACCATCTTTATTATATACAATCAATGGTGAATCCACCGTAATTCTCGGATTTCCGCCTTTTGCACAATCAATAAGAACCATATTAGGCTCTTTATCAACGTAAGGATGTACAAGTCTCATTCTTTTAGGTTCTAATTTATATTGCTTTAATGTATAGATGATTTCTGCCAGTCGAAATGGCCTGTGTACCATGTAAAAATGTCCTCCCGGCTTTAATAGCCACTTCGCAGCCTGTACTACATCTTCAAGAGAACAGGTAATCTCATGTCGTGCGATTGCCTTTCCGTAATCGGGATTTTTAAGTCCATGCGCTCCTGTCATATAAGGAGGATTACAGGTTACCCAGTCAAAGCTTTCTCTTTTATACTTTTCTTTTACCTGACGGACATCTCCATGGGCGATGTGTACCCTGTCACTCTGTCCATTCATATGAACAGAACGCTCTGCCATCTCCGCATAGTCTTCCTGATATTCTAAACCTTCTACATGAGCAATCGGGTACTTTGCATCCATGAGTATTGGAACAATCCCCGTACCACTACAAAGATCGATTCCTCGACTATTCTTTTTTACTTTGGCATAATCAGAAAGAAGTACTGCATCAATGCCAAAACAAAAGCCATCGGTCTTCTGGATAATACGATACTCTTTTATTTGAAGGTCATCGATGCGCTCCTTTTCTTTTACTTGTACTAATTCCATATAAATATCCTATTTTATTTTCCTTATAATTTTGACTTTCTTTCCTTCTTCTCCATCGCTTCTAACTTTTTAAGTTCATCATCCATTTTTACTTTTTCTCTGCGCTTGCGAGGACGGAAAACAAGATCATCTACTTTATAATCTATAAGTTCCTTTTCTCCTTTTTCATCTGTTACCAAAAGTTTCACTCTCTGTCGCAATACACTGACTTCCTGAACAATTCCCTTGACACCCGTTGACGTTTTCACTTCATCTCCTACATTCGGAAGCTTGCTGTTAAGATACTCATACGTATCCTGCTCATTTTTCAGGCAGCACATAAGTCTTCCGCAAACTCCGGAAATCTTTGTAGGATTCAGGGAAAGATTCTGCTCTTTTGCCATCTTGATCGATACCGGAACAAACTCAGATAAAAATGTATTACAGCAAAGACTTCTTCCACAAATTCCGATTCCACCTTTAATCTTTGTCTCATCTCTTACACCAATCTGTCTTAACTCGATTCTTGTACGGAATACACTTGCCAGATCCTTTACCAGCTCGCGGAAATCGATTCGTCCGTCTGCAGTAAAATAGAACAACACCTTATTATTGTCAAATGTATATTCTGCATCGATCAGCTTCATCTCCAACCCGTGCTTATGGATCTTCTCCAGGCAGATCTTGAATGCTTCTTTTTCTTTTTCTTTGTTCTTTTCTTCTTTTTTCTTATCTTCGTCTGTTGCAAGACGGATCACGGATTTTAACGGCTGTGTGATCTTATCGTCTTCCACTTCCTTCGGTCCGGTAACTACAGAACCAAATTCCACTCCTCTTGCAGTCTCAACGATAACCTTATCGCCCGTCTCTACCTCCAGTTTTCCCGGCGAAAAGAAATAGATCTTTCCGGCGGTTCTGAATCTAACGCCTATTACCTTCGTCATATGATTAGTTCTCCTTTATGGTCAGGAACAAAAGCTCCATAACCAGATCAAAGTTAACATTCGCTTTCAGTCTGGCTTTCGCTTTCTCAAGGCTCTCCAGGATCAGTTCAATTCCTTCATAAGAGCTTTTTCTCGCCTGTTCTTTTATACTCTGTAACTGGTCTTTGAATACGACCTTGTCAATCTCTTTTGTTGCTTTATACAGTAAGACATCTCTGTACCAGATCATGATAATGTCCAGATAATCCGTGATCTCTAATTTATATACAGATATATTCTTAACCGCAGCAACAATCTCACTCAGTTCCATATCATGGATATGCTTCAGGAGCTGTACCGCTTCCTCTCTGATCTCATTAAAATGCTCCGAATTCGCCAGCATGATCGCGCGTCCCACATTTCCCTGAGCAAATGCGGTACACATATCTGCTTTGTAATCCGGTATCTCCAGATTCTCCATCAGATACTTTCTGATCAGTGTATCTTTGATGTTACGCAGCTTCAGCATAACACATCTGGAGTTGATCGTCGGAAGTAACATCTCTGCATTCTCCGTCAGCAGTAAAAATACCGCATATGCCGGCGGCTCCTCGATCGTCTTCAGAATTGCATTTTGTGCCTGCGGTGTCATCAGATCTGCCTGAGGGATAATATATACTTTGTATGGTCCCTGATACGGCTTGATATCCACGGTATTGTTCACCTGTGTACGGATATCATCTACACTGATGCTGTTCGGCTTCTCATGTGTTACACGGATAATATCCGGATGGTTTCCGCTCTCTGCCTGCCTGCAGGAATGACATTTCCCGCAAGGTTCACTGTTCCCGCTCTCACACAAAAGAGTCGTTGCGAACAGATTCGCCAGCATCCTCTTACCGGAACCTCTCTCCCCGTTCAGAATATACGCATGCGACACTCTGTTATTCTCCACTGCGCTACTGATATATTTTAATATGTCTTTGTGACCAACCACATCTTTAAAGCTTCCCATCTCGTATTACCTCTACTATCTCTTCCTTACATCGTACTTTATCGTCATTCTGATATCTTCTTGTAATTCCTGCTGCCGCAAGATTCTCTTCTGAGAAATCCTTCTGATCTGCCAGAAATCTTCTGCAGACTTCTTCGTATCCCGGATGTTCCTGCTGCCGCTCTCTTGTGATCGCACGCATCAGGCGTTCCCCGTCTTCCACTTCAATATAAAGCGGAACCAGATTCTCCTGTCCATAATACGCTTTCATCTTCATATAAGATTCCAGCGTACCGATCATCAGATAATCAGACCCGGTCAGATGAATCTGTCCATCATCTATTGTAGCATATTTCCAGTCACCATACACGGTCTGATAGGTACGAAGTTCAATTATTTTGCCTTCCTCTCCATACTGTTCTAATATTTCGTTCGAAACAAAATAATATTCCACGCCGTCTTTTTCACCTTCCCGCATCGGTCTGGTCGTATATAATGTCAGCGTCTTCAACTCGGGAAGCTCTTTTCTGATCTCTTTATAGACCGTATCCTTACCGGAAGAACTCTTTCCCATCATGTAAAATATCTTACCCATCTATCCATACCTCTATGCTATCTTCTGATTGCAGTCCTTCAATTGAAAAATCGTGTTCCTGATACCAGCAGAGAATCTCCACCGCTTCCTGCGTAATGCGTTCTCCCGGAACGATCAGCGGACTTCCCGGCGGATAGAGATACGCATATTCCAGGGAAATGCATCCGGCGCTGTCCTTGAAATTTCGTTTTTCCATCTTGCCTGGGTTCACCAAATACAGAATGTCTTCTGAATCCTTCTGGTGGTTCTGGTTCTGCATCTTATCTCTGCACTTCACTGCCTTCGCGATCGTCCACACCTTTTCCAGTGACGGCTGTCTTCCGGAAAGCGGGAGATCCGTGTCGGTCATTTGCATCGGTTTCTGCTCCTGCCCGGCATCTTCCTGTCCGGATCCTGACTTTAACTTTGTATCGATCTCAGCATCAATTGCAAGCAATGCATCCCGCAATCTGTCCAACCCTTCCTGCGTATCCCCTACCGTCGTCATTGCCAGGACATAGGTTCCGGCAAGCATCTCCATCTGCAAATGATAATCACGAAGCAGTCTTTCATACAATTCATGACTGGACATCGGGGCATGCTTTACAGAGATCACAAATTTAGACCTGTCATATCTGTCTGTATTCTCCGTCCGGATAATCTTCAGATACTTCAGTTTCTTCAATTCTTCCCGCAGGGTATCGATATGTGCCGCATATTCTTTGAAAATACTGCACTTCTGCAGTTGTGTCTCTTCCAGCAGATGAATACACGCATCGATACTTGCCATCAGTATGTACGACGGACTGCTCGTCTGCAGCATATCCAGATACCGCTTTACTTTCCTGCGGTTCACCCGCTCCCCGTTCACATGCAGCAACGCTGTCTGCGTCAGGGCCGGAAGCGTCTTATGAAGACTGTTGATCACAAGATCTGCGCCATACATATTCGCACTCTCCGGGAAATACGGATCAAAGCCAAAATGCGCCCCATGCGCTTCGTCTACGATCAGCAGGCATCCCGCTTCATGTACAATCTCTGCAATCTTTTCGATGTCCGACACCACGCCGTCATAGGTCGGTGATACGATCATCACCGCACGGATCTTTGGATGTTCTTCCAGTGCTTTCTGCACATCTTCTGCATCGATCTCTGTACTCAGCCCCTGTTCTGTATCGAACTTCGGATAGATGTAGACCGGATCCAGTTCATTCAGATATATTGCATGATACACCGACTTATGGCAATTTCTTGCCACAAGTATGGAATCGCCTTTTTCAGTTGTTCCTAATATTGCACTCAAAATTCCGACGGTACTTCCGTTAACAAGAAAATGTGTCTCATCCGCATGGTACACCTCTGCCGCTCTTTCCTGCGCTTCTTTCAAAATCCCTTCTGCATGATGCAGGTCATCAAAGCCATCGATCTCTGTAATATCGATCCTGTACGGAGAGGTTCCGTCCATCAGATCCAGATTCCTTTTATGGCCCGGCATGTGGAATGCGTAGTAGTCGGAATCACTGTAATTCTTTAGTTTATCAAATATATTATACATGCATATATTTTAACAAAATAACATTATATTATCAAGCCATAAACTCCCGCAGAATCTGGCGTATCATCTCGTCCTTTGCAAGCTCCTCCGGTGCATCTTTCTGTTCTTCCGCTTCCGGGCTTTTACTTCCGTCCATACCGGCAAGTCCTGCCGATGCTTTTGCCAGATTTTTTGCGGTATTTTGAGTCCGTTCTCTCCGTCTGTTCTCACGCTGCATATGGACTACACTGTGATCCGGTACCGGGGCAGGTGTCTCTTCTGTTCCGGCTTCCGTCTCCTGTACTTCATCCCTTTGTATCTCATCCTTTTGTATTTCATCTTTTTGTATTTCACCTTTTTGTATTTCATCTTCTGCCGGTCCGTTTTCTATGTTTACACGCACGGTCCGCTCCTTCTGATTCATCTTTTCATACTTGCGGAGACATACATTTTCCAGATAATCAACCATGTAATTCTTCGCCATCTCCATACAGTAATTCTCGTCCGTTGTCAGGTGGAACAGCCACACCAGAATTCCAAGTCCGCAGCCGGCAGCGCCCATCCGCAACGCTTCGTCTCCCATTCCATAGACCCGATATGTAAGCCCTGCTCCCGCAAGCCCGGTTACGATCAGAAGACCGGAACACATCTTTTCCAGTCTCCGGAGCGAATGCAGACGTAATCCACATACTTTGTACTCATACAGATATTTATCCACAAATACTCCTACATTTTCCACCGTGTCACTGATCATACACGCATGTTCGAATTTCGCCCGGACCAGGCGCATCAACGGATGATTGCTTTTGCTCATACTTCCCGCCGCCTCTACCATACGTTTCATCGTCATACTCACGATACACTTGTCCGCCACTCCAAGTCCGGTCAGCATCCCCATAAGCACAAATAACAACTTCTTGTCCAATAACATTTCCAGCATAATAATAGCCCTCCTTTTTGATATGCATTATACTGTATATCAAAGAGAAGGGCGCTTTATTTCGTTCTTCCTATTCTGCACGGGAAATGCTGCTTTCTGTCACTTTCGTGCATATCCTGTAACATTCTGTACCGCGCAGGTCATCCCGTTATCTTAGATCATCGGAAGCAATTCTTTCATAAGCCTTACACTGTGGGCGATTGCTTTCTTTTCGAATGTCGGATAGTCCATTGTCGCACTGTTGTCGGCTTTATCCGAAATAGCACGGATAATGACATACGAAACTTTGTTCAGGTAAGCGGCCTGTGCGATTCCGGCACCTTCCATCTCTACACACATCGGGTGGAATAATGACACGATTCTTTCTTTCACTTCCTTATCGGAAATGAACTGGTCCCCGCTCGCCACTCTTCCTGTAAATGTATGAATATCCGGGTTCGCTTTTTCATTCGCTGCTACCGCCTTCTTCACAAGCTCCTTGTCTGCCGGGAATGACAATGTATCCATTCTCGGAATCTGTCCTGCCGGATCACCGAATACAGTCGCATCCATATCATGATGCAGTGCATCCGTGGAAATGACCATGTCGCCAATATCAATCTGTGCATCAAGCGAGCCGGCAATACCGGTGTTGATCAATGTATCTGCTCCGAATTGACTCACCAGAATCTGTGCACAGATTCCTGCATTGACCTTACCGATTCCGCTTCTTACGATTACAACATCTTTTCCGCCGAGTGTTCCCTTGCAGAATACCATACCTGCCATCTCCACGGTCTCTTCGATCTGCATATCTTTCTTCAGTTCTGCAACTTCTTCTTCCATTGCGCCGATAATACCTATCATATATTTATATCCTCCTGTGTTTCACGAATTTACCTATGCCTTATTATAGACGATAGGAAAATGGATTTCAACCAACGAAATGTATGGATAATTTGATGGTTTTCTGTTATAATCAGGAAGTATGGCAGTCAACAGATTTTCTGTCTGTTGATACCGAATCATGTAAAACTATGCAAGAACATTAGCAGGAGGTAATAGATATGGATTACAAACCAACCGGAGTCTGTTCTCGTCTCATTCACGTAGAACTTGACGGAGATAAAATTGCTAACGTAGAATTCGTAGGCGGATGTGCCGGTAACACATCCGGAATCAGCAGCCTTGTTAAAGGAATGGATGCACATGAAGTCATCAAGCGCCTGGAAGGAACCAGATGTGGTGAAAGACCGACATCTTGTCCTGACCAGTTATCCAAAGCTTTGAGACAGGCACTTGGCGAATAATAGGCCAGCAGCTGATCTGAATAACGCAGACAAAAAAGGATACTCGTTCCCCGACCGGGAGACTTGTATCCTTTTTCATTTTGGTGATTTTTTAATTTTGGTATTTTTTTCTCTTTTTTTTCACACCCTGCTTTTCCCTCGTCAAAACTTCCGTTGACTGGTTACGAATAAATAATTATTAATAGTTACATTGTTTCTTTCATTGTTTTTCATTGTATTTTCTAATTATTATCCGCTCCTACATATTGTGCACTTACTTTTTGATGAATTTATTTATGGTTTTTTTATTGTCGTCTTCTTTTTATTTACATTACCTTATGGTTTGCTTTGTCTGTTTTACCTGTTTCATTCAGCTGTAATCTTCACTTTATCCCAACTACTGTTTGACTGTCATGGTCTGCATGGTTTCTGGTTATTCCGTCCACTTCTTTACTTTAATCTTTTCATCTTTTGATTTGTAATCTTTTTGTTTTGCTCTTCTTTTTTTAGTCTTATGTTCTTATCCTTCTATGCTTTTTGAGGATTGTTAGTCGATGTAAATTCCGCCGGTAAAGGAACTGCTCACGTCACTGTTGGCAGCATGTGTACAACGGACACGGTAATAGTAGCCACCTTCTACATAAAGTGTTCTGTTGGACATTGCTCTGTTGGTATTTTTATTTTCCTTATGCCAATTATCATAATATGACCATTCTGTATCTTCTTCTTTGGCTCTTTCTACCAGTACACCTATTTGCACACTTTTTACTACCTGTGCTGCTATTGTTGTTCCACCTGCATAAATTTTCCCATCGCCAAGCTTTGTACACTTGGAATAACCGGTCAACAGGTCTTCACCTCTGGTAATCTTTGTATCATACCCTATCGACTCTTCATCATGCGTCAACTCCGAACCGTCTATCACTTTACCCTCCGCGGCTCTCGCCTCCTGCATGGATGTCATCGACAATCCTCCGACCAGCATTGCAGTCAGACATACAGACACGATTTTCTTCTTCATAGCTCACCTCCATTCGTGCTTTTTTCTGCCCTCATATATTAATACACACAATTTTTCAAAAACTGTCGCTTTTATTTTGGAAAAAATAAATTATTTAATATTTTTTCAAATTCCTGCTGTTTCATCGTTCCTGTTAACAGATACTCAATATTATTATATTCAAATCGCGCATCCCATCTCGGCAGACCTTTTTGATTTGGCTTATACTTAGTGATCTTTATCTTACACCCTTGAATTTCTTTGGAATATTCTTGATCGATCGGATCCTCAAAATCAATTCCCCATGAACCGTCTCTATATGGAACGTTTATACAATATGCTATTGTTTTATTATTATAATAATAGTACATATCTGCCATCTGTTTGTCTTTATCCAATTCCATCGAATCAAAATACATCTCTGGCAAACATATAAATATTTTAACCACATCTGTACCAAAATTATTCCTTATTTCCTGATACGCCTTTTCCTCATCTTCATTTTCTATTGTCTTTACTTTTTCTCCTTTAACAGCATATTCAACCTCTCTATCCCCAACATTCTGCGTCATCATCCGCACGATCCTCTCCGGACCTCCCATACTGGTAATCCCCATTGCCAGCACACAGACAATAACTGCTGCCAGTGCGAGATACATTTTCAAAGGCTTCTTTTTGCGGCGGACTTTCTTTCCGGAAGGTTCCTCCGGATCCTTTTGTCCGATCCCTGCTTTCAGCATCTTGCGTCCCAGCTCCAGAGCCTCGCGGTCTTCTTCAGAGAGATGGTTGATTGCTTCTTCTCTTTCTTCTGTTTCTTTCCTGGTCTGCTCCATCTCATATGCACGGATCTGTTCTCTTACTCTTGCGAGGACAGCTTCCTTTGTCCCTTCAGGCACGACAAGACTGGTGTCATTTTCCAGAAATTCTTCTTCCTCTCTGGCAATCTCTTCAAATTCCCTGGCAATGCATTCTTTAAATTCGTCTTTCTTATCATTCATTTTGCTACCCTCAAATTTTTGACTGGTCTGTAACTTTCTCCATAGTTTTGCCACTTGACCTATTTCTTTCAGAAAGTATAATATAGATATAATCTTTATTATATTTTATGTATGCAAGAATAATACATATTCAAGTCTGGAGGTAATTATGAAACGTATTATCTTAACCGGTGGCGGTACTGCCGGGCATGTTACACCTAACATTGCTCTTCTGCCACGCCTGAAAGAATTAAACTATGATATTCACTATATAGGTTCTTATAATGGAATTGAAAAAGAACTGATTGAACAGTTCGGTATTCCGTATCACGGAATCTCAACCGGTAAACTCCGCCGCTACTTCAGCGTGCAGAACTTTACGGATCCGTTCCGTGTAATCAAAGGACTCGGCGAAGCCAAAAAACTTGTGAAGATCCTTCATCCTGATGTCATCTTCTCCAAAGGAGGCTTCGTATCCGTTCCTGTTGTTCTTGCCGGTAAAAGCCGTCATGTTCCGACCATTATCCATGAGTCTGACATGACACCGGGACTTGCTAATAAGATTTCCATGCCATCGGCATCAAAAATCTGCTGTAACTTCCCGGAAACCATCGAGCATCTTCCTGCCGGAAAGGCTGTTCTCACAGGCTCTCCGATTCGTCAGGAACTGTTATCCGGTGATAAATATAAGGCATTGGAATTTCTGCACTTCACTCAGGACAAACCAGTGATCATGGTCGTTGGTGGAAGTCTTGGTTCTGTTGCCGTCAACGATGCTGTCCGCAGTATCCTTCCTGAATTGCTTCAGTCTTTCCAGGTGGTTCATCTCTGTGGTAAGGGAAAAATCGATGAATCTTTGAAAGACCTGGAAGGTTATGCTCAGTTCGAATATATCAAAGACGAACTGAAGGATCTCTTCGCTCTGACAGATCTTGTTATTTCAAGAGCCGGAGCCAATGCGATCTGCGAACTTCTTGCACTGCACAAACCAAACCTTCTGATTCCACTCTCCGCAAATGCAAGCCGTGGCGACCAGATCCTGAACGCCCGTTCTTTCGAACGTCAGGGATACAGTGTTGTTCTGGAAGAAGAGGAACTGAATCATGATGTCCTTCTGAAAGCAATCACGGACCTTTACCAGAACCGTGAGACATACATTCAGACAATGAAGAATTCTCCTCAGCAGAATTCCATCGATACCATTATCGACCTGATCGAATCTGTTGCCAGACACTGATCTGCATTTATCTCTGTAATACATAAAAAACAGGTGGTTGTACTTCCACCTGTTTTTTATGTATTGTGTAAGCGGTCATACTCATCTTTGTACCTTTTTATCATCCATTTTCTTGCTCTTTTCAGCATACCTTCCAATGCATATAATGTAACGCCCATCTGCTTAGCGGCTTCCTTCTGCGGCATATCTACATAATATACAAGTGTCACTGCCTGATACCATCTGGCCTTTTTCTGATACAGTTCCCGGAATATATCAATTCCGAGTTTGCGGAAACCTTGTTCCTTGAGCATCGCTATCACATACTCTTCTGAACTGTCATCAACCAGAGCGTCCGGATATTTCTCTTCCGACATCGTTATTTCCTCTAACGACACTTCGCGTTTATGGTCTCTTATATAATTCATGGCTCTGTACTTTGCAAGCATCAGCATCCATGCTTTGATCTGCTGCTTGGATTCATTTCCATTCTGTACATATGCCATGAAGAAGGCATCCTGCGCAATTTCTTCTGCTACGTGATGGTTTCCAGAGTATCTGAGTGCCTCCCTGTATACAACGTCAAAGTATTCGCTATATGCATCCACAAAAGCACTTTCCCCTGTAAACTCTTTTCCCACTTTACGCTCCTACCTTTTATCTACTTAATCTTTGATAAAACATCTTCTTTTTCTTCTTCTGTCAACTCATGCATCGTCCATCCAAGTCCGACTTTGTCATCTTTATGTCTCGGGATCATGTGTACATGATAATGAAATACTGTCTGTCCGGCAGCTTCACCGTTGTTCTGGACAATATTGTAGCCATCGCAGCCCAGTGTTTTTGTGAGCTTTGTGATCATTTTCTTCGCAAGGATCATTGATTTTCCTGCAAGTTCATCATCAATCTTATACAGATTGGCATAATGTTCTTTTGGCAGGATCAGTGCGTGTCCTTTTGCTGCCGGATTGGCATCCAGGATTACCCGGAAATCTTCATCCTCATACACAGTCGCTGTCGGAATGTCTCCATTCGCCAGTTTACAAAAAATACAATTCTCATCCTTCATAATCTTATCCTTCTTTCTTTTAAAATTTATGATTGATTATTTAAACCGCCAATGCTAAACTGATACCTCAGAAAGGGGCGGTAATTATTATGTTATCATCGACAGACTATGACAAATTACAACAGATCATGCAGGAAAATCCTGAAAACGAAGCACTTATAAACCGGCTTTTAACCTCTCATCAGATGGAGATCAGTACCATAAGTCACGAGATCCGTAATCCTCTGACACTGGTTTACAGTACACTCCAGCTTATCGAATCACAACATCCGGAAGTCCTTACATTTTCCCATTGGACGGAACTGCATCAGGATATCGAATACATGAAATTTCTCCTGGAGGATCTGTCTTCTTACAATAACGGAGAACGTCTGGAACTTACCCCGGTAAGTGCAAGTACCTATTTCCGCAGGATTGCTTTATCCTTCGCAGCTTCTATTGTTGATACAGATATCGAATTTGTTTCCCGTATTCCCGAGGATCTCCCGGAAATATCTGCAGATCCCGTAAAGCTCCGTCAGGCAGTTCTGAATCTTCTTCGTAATGCCTGCGATGCACTGAACAAAAAAGCTCCTGATTCCCAGAAGCCGGTCATTACATTCTCTGTCACTCTCCAGACAGATTCTCTGCATATCGGGGTCAGGGACAACGGATGCGGCATCGCTCCCGAAGACCAGAAGACTATCTTCGAGCCATTTGTCACTCACAAACCGGACGGGACCGGTCTTGGACTTGCAATCACCCGCCGGATCATCCAGGCACATCATGGAACGGTCACGCTTAACTCCGTCTTACATAACGGAACCACGTTTACCCTTACGCTTCCGGTACAGTAATACTCCCATCAGGAAGCCGGCTGCCAGACCTCCGATGTGTGCCATATTGTCTACGCCGCCACTGGTAAATCCATAATATAATGTCAGCACAACCATAAACACTAATCCTTTGCCGGATATCTCTCCTATCCTTCCCCGGTTACGGATCGCCACATACAGAAGTGCACCGATAATTCCGAAGATTGCACCGGATGCGCCTGCCGATACTGCCATACTTCCTGTCAGTATGTCCCACCATGCAGACAGGATATTCCCTGCAAGGCCGCTTACAAAATATACGATGAGGAACTTTATCTTTCCTATCTCAAGTTCCAGATTCCACCCCATCGCTACAAGCACAACCATATTATTGAAAAGATGATCGTATCCGAAGTGGAGAAACATACTCGTAAACAGTCGGTAATACTCTCCGTTCTTTATCAGATATGGAACATACATTGCCCCATGCTGTAACATGAATCTTCCATCCTCCGTCATTCCCTGAAATGACAGTACCAGAAAGACTATTACATTCACAACTGCCAGTAATACAGTACATGGTGCTTTTATTGTGTTCTTATTCATCTTCTATCGTCCGTTACCTTTCAATCTATTCATTTTCTGTCTTTATCAGTATAACATAGATTACTTAAATATTACAATTCCTCTTCTTCAATATGCAGCCCGTCCCATTCTCCCCATTTTGTTTTTTTATGTTTAGTCAGGAAACGCTTTACCGGGATCCACAGATTATCTGTCTCACGCATGATCGAGCTTCCCATCTCCTGTTCCGTAATCCAGTCATGTTCTTCCGTATCGTAATAAGATGTCCGCTCTCTTTTTTCTTCCAGCAGTTCATCTATCATTGTTTTTCTTACTGGTTTTTCCATATCTTTTTCTTCTCTTTCCCCACATTCTGCGATTAGTTTCTCCAGACTGTAATTTTCTTCCATCGTTCCCTTATGCAGCAAAAATGCCAGCCGGACACATTCTTCTTCCTCGTAATCCGCAACTTTCACCATGTACTCTGTCAGCACATGGAATTTCTCCCATAGATCCTGCGTTGCCGGCGGATAATAACAGAAAAAGAATTGCCCTTCCTCATAAAATATATATTCCGGTTCCAGTAGAATACAGTGGATATCCAGCAGATATTTTCCGGTTTCTTTCAGCACATTCCCAAACTGGTACATAAATTGCCGTATATCCTCCGCCTTTAGCTTTGCTCTTGTATACATTGCCTGCATAGATATCTTTCCGCTTACATCATAATCATAATAACTGCTGCCATTCATGCCTCTTCCTGCCACCTTAAGGAATCCTTCCGGTGAATTGGCTTTCAGCATCTTCATCTGATAGTCCTCTTTATATAATACATGTTCTTCTATCGTTATCTTTCGTTCCATTCTTTCATTCCCCATTTATTTCTTTATCCTGCGGATATCCCGGATATACCGTTCCGGTTCTGTTACCGATGCCCTGCTTTCTACCGCAAGTGACATCTTCCGTCTTTTCGCCACGGCCAACACACGGATTTCTTCTTTGCTCACGGAACATACCGCCATGGCTCCCGGAAAGAGGATGCACTTTTTCCCGACCCGCTCCTGAAATAAGGCTTTTAATTCCGCTTCCTGTATTCCATCCTTTTCTCTGGCTTTCGTACTTCCGACAACAGCAGTCTCGTATGCTGCTCCCGCAATAATATTCTTGTCATGATAATAAAAACATGCCAGGACGCACCCCATAACAAGAAATAATATCATCGGCATCAGCAGGGACATTTCCACTGTAAAGCTTCCGTTCAGAGCATGTTTCTTATCTATGTTTATGATCCGTTCCATCTCACAGTCCTCCGATACATACGCCAAACAGATAGCCCACTGTCAGAAACGGATAGAATGGGAATGCAAGACTCTTCTTCCGTCTCAGGGTCACGCATCCCAGAGCAAGAATCCCCAGAATAAAAAATGAAGTCGCAAGAACTTCCAGAAGTCCCCATACTCCCAGATAGATTCCAAGTATCAGAATCGCCAGACTGTCCCCGTATCCAATTGCTTCCCGTGTAATCTTACTGATTCCTATAAATATCATACCGATCAGCCCGCCTCCCAGCGATACCATCCAGTCTATATTCTGTGTAACTGCCTGATATAGAACCGTTCCTGCCATACACAATAACAGTACATCTCTCGGAACTTTCCTGATCTTATAATCCATAAACGACAGTCCTGTCAGTATGACCATCGCCACGATGCGGCTTACCGTCCACATTTGGAACATGCCCCCTTTCCCGCTGCCTCCGATACCGGTATCGCATAGATTGTCCGTTTTAATCCACTGCATGACAATGAACTATGATACCGGTCTCCAAAATTTGTAATGTATATAGTTCCTGCATTTCCTTTCATGCAATGTTCACATGGATAATATCTGCCGCCACTTTCATTACGAAGATCAGACACCGTACCCATATGTGTCATCCGGATCGACAGATCCAGATAGGAACAATGATAATCTTTGTGATATACAAGACCGTTCTCCGTCACATAGACCGTATCATTTCCCATATCGGATAATCCCTCTTTTTCATATCCGCTCCATGCTTTTATCTTCATGGTTTCCCTGCATTTTACCGGTCTGATACCGAATACCGGCACAGGAATTTTCACCTGATATTCTGCGTTCAATGTTCCACTCCCGGTACGCACAGACATTCTTGATGCCGAACAGTCCATCCCACTGCTGCCGCCTGCAATGATACTTCTTTCCATCCTTGTCTCTCCGATTGCATAGACGACATCACGCTCTACCTTTGACGGCATCAGCATCTGTGTGATACAGGTGTCTTTTGCCGCCTGTTTTCCTGCATACTGCAGACTGCTCCTGACTGCAGTATGTACTGCCATCATTTCCAGAAGGTACAGCAGTGTCACAACCGCCAGGAAAAACAACGGTACCGTTGCTGCCGCCTCTACGGTAACGCTTCCCTTTCTTTTATTACGGAATAATTTTTCCAATCGTGTTGAGGCGGATAAAGATACCCTTTCAGATACTGAATGATTGATAGGTTGTGAGGGGGAGAATAAATTATTTCTCATTTTGCGAATCCTGCTCCTTTCTTTATTATTTTTATATTTCCGGGATTTCTAACGATACCTGAAAGGGCATCTTTATCCGCCTCATGTTATTGTTCTTATACTCACTACTGATAGCCGTAATATGTCTGAAATCTATACGATATCCCTCTTCTCAGCTTACACACCGTGTCCACTTCCATTCTTCCGACACAGTAATCGATCCGAAATGACGGCTGGCTGTAAACCGTCTGCATATCCTTCTCGATCACGCCCATGGTTCTTACTGTTAATTTCCCTTTATCTTCCAGGAATAACAACATTCGCACATAGTCTTTGTAGTCCATACCACCTTCTACATCCGCCCCGTCGCCGGTGTCTTCCTCTGTTCCAAGCTTCATAAGACCGGATAATGAGAGCTGCCAGCTTGCATCATCCTTTACAACTGCAATCTTTTTTCCATTCAGCAATGTTCTCACATCCATCACGGATTCCCCGTATGCCCATGCCAGAAGAATTCCCTGCGCTACAGCTTCTGTAACCGCCGGTACCGCAAGCAGTGTACATAATGTCCCTGCCGCTGCCCGTGCCTCAGCCTGTCTGGTACTGTTGGTCTGCAGATACAGATAATTCGGCACGAATCTCAGCAGCACTAATTTGTTCGCAACCGCTTCCAGATTCTCCCGGTCACTTTGCCTGCCAGCCAGAATATATTCCACTTCATAGTCCAGGCTCCCACCCTTCGGTTCATCCAGAAAATCCGCAAAATGTTCCTGTATATACCCGCCCAGCAATACGGAATCCAGTGTTCCTCCTTCCGATTCCACATCTTCAAATGTTCCGTGACCGGTCTGATTCTCTCGGTTCTCCGGCATGTCCTCTGACACAACCTGTTTTTCTGATACCTGTGTTTCTTTCGGTAATACCAGATTCAAAATCGGTGCCTGCTTCAGTCCTGCTACATGTTCCAACGGATTCTCTTCGCCCGGAAGTTCCATTTCCTGCCCGCTCAGAAGCTCCTCCAGACGATCTGTCTGCGCTTTTTCTTCTCTGGTAATTTCATCTGCCTGCCGTTCCTGGTTCTTCCAGATGGAAGTACTCCCAAGATACTTGTCTGCCCATGAGATCCCGTATTTGTGTTTCATGTATTTACCGGCCTGATCCATGAACAATTCCCCATTCTGATCTGTGAACAGCCGGATTCTCTTTATATCATTTTCCATATCAGCACCGTAATATGACAGGCGGTCTAACAAATTCTGCTCACTGTATGTCCCGCTTTCATATCCTGCTTCTATGGCAAATACATCATAATGTTCCAGAAGTTCTTTTTGATATTCTGCAAATACGCACTCCACTGCCCGGTTCATATCTGCCCTTCTGTAATTCTTTGCCATCTGAATGGATGCGCTTTCCGTCAACGCAAGTACAAGCGAGACAAGCAGAATAAATGTCAGTGTCAGATATACCGTTACCTCTCCTCTTACATACCCTGTCGTCAGCTCCTTCTTTCCGGTGCTCACCACACTTAAATTCCGGAACTTTCGCTGGTAATCTTTTCGAATATTGTCTGCACCAGACTGGTAAGCTGTGATTTGAAGATGATCACAAGTCCGATCAGTACGACCAGGATCAAGATCACTTCTACCACCCCAATCCCCCGGTCGTCTTTTAATACCTGTAATGCATATCGAATTCTCCACATACTGTATTCCCCTTTCTTCTTTTTCTTTTATTTTTCATCTATATCTGCAATGTCAGAAATGCCGGTACTATCACAATGACCAGTACCACCGCCAGCATAAGAAACATTGGAAGCAGCAGCTTTGTCCGAGCTTCTTCCCCAAGCCTTTTTGCCTGTGCTTTCCGCTCTTCAAATGCCTGTATGGATTCCAGTTTTAACAGTTCTGTCAATCCTTTTGTTCCTTTCCGCAGATTCTGTGACAACAAAGCCCCCAGTCTTATATACACCTGAACGTCACACCGTCTGCCGAAATTCTCATAGCTCTCCGATTCTGTCACACCACTGTCCATCTCATGACAGGTCTGTATCATTTCTTCATATGCGTACCTCTTTTTCCCTTCTTCTTTTTCTCTCGCATAGCCCTCGGTTACCTTTCTCCAGGCACGCTTTACCGTCATGCCTGCTCCCAGATACAATGTCAGTTTATTGATAATATCCGGATAGTCCTTAAGCATCTGTTTTTTTCTGTCTTCCAGTGCCTTTTTTTCATTCTGTTTCTGTAATGCACAGAGCAGTATTCCGATCATTATGCTCATTGTGAGCACAATCATTCCCCGGTTATTAAACGGATGATAATAACGAAGTTCATTTTTCCCCAGACGTTCCGGCAGGATCAGCGTTTCCTGTTCCCGCTGCTTTTCATCTGCCTTTTTCATATTTTCCGTTACTATTTTCTTTATCTTTTCCTCTCCGCTTAACTTCTTAGGATATACACAGACCACGCACTGATAAACTGCCTGTTCTTTTTCATTTTCCGTATAAGTAAGTACCGCATTCAGTTTTACAAGCGTTCCCTTTTTTGCAATATTCTTCTCCTGTATCTCGCCCTTAACATTCATTACATCATACCTGTCCAGTTCCCAGGAGACCGTCACCGGTTCTCCCGGAATCTCTGTGATCAGGTTCAGGTCTGTCTCCACATGATCCGGCGTCTGGTTTTCATTTAGTATCAGCCTGTCCATCCTCCGGATGATCCTTCCGAACAGTTCCTGTATCTCTTCTGTCGTATACCGGCGTTCCGATACTTCTATATCCGTTCTTATTTTTTTCTTTGTATCCCCGACTTTTACATCTAAAACTTCCGTCTTTGACCCTTTTCCGTAATCATTCCTCTCAATGGCCGGTTGTAGCTGCTTTACAGAACGAACGGCATCTGCTCCGGTCAGTAATATTCCGGATATGACCAGTACACAAGTCACCCGCACTATACGTCGATTCTCAATATCCTTATTCCCAGATAATAAGCGCCTGCGTAGATTCCAAGACATAATGTCATCACCCCGATTCCTGCCATATTCCCATATAATTCATTCATGAATTCCGGAAAACTAAGTGACATATAACCGATAATTCCATACGGCACTACCGACATGATCTGAAATTCATATTTCTTTGCAGCGAGCATGGTATCGATCTCTCTTTTCACTTCTATCTTGTCTCCGATCTGATTCGCTGTATTACGGATAATATCGATCATGTCCCCACCGCTTTTCTTTGCCGTTACGAATACGGTTACAAAACTCTTTACATCCTCCGACAGAACCTGTTCTGCAAATTCCTCCAGCACCTGTTCAACCGGAATATGTATCCGCAATTTTCTCGTAATAACCAATAATTCCTTAGAAATCCGGGCCTCCGGAGGATAAAGGATTTTTAATTCTTTCTGCGTTTCATAGAATGCATTTTCTACCGAATAGCCCGTGTTCAGTGCTGCCGACAGAGACTGTATCATCTCGCGGAACTGCTTCTGGAATTCCTGTTCCTTTTTCTTTTTCTCTTCTTTCAGAAATTCTCTGTACAGCCATATCCCCAGCGGGATCAGTGCCGGCACAGCCCATATCTTCCGGTAATAAAGCCATGCCGTAATCCCAATGAGTGTGGCAGCCTTTCCCCCGGCTGCCCCACGTTCTTTAAATGTGATATCCTGCTGCCATAAGCTTCTCGCGGTGACAAAGTTCTGCAATTTTTTTCCAGTCTCCGCTGACTTTTCTTTCCATCCTGATTTCTCTTTTTTCTTCATCTTCTGTTACATTCACCGCCTCCTTATATGCTTCTTCAAAGCAATACAGCGTCTGCAGGTGGATTTCTTCCTCCCAGTATCCCAGGACTTCTGTTACTTCCAGGACTTTTCTGGTCTTATCTCTTAGACGGCCGAGATGTACAATGATATCCAGACCGGAGGCGATCTGTCTCTGAATTGCAGGAAGGGGAAGATCCATTCCCATCAGTACCATCGTTTCCAGACGGCTTAGCATGTCCTTCGGACTGTTTGCATGGCCGGTGCTGAGACTTCCGTCATGCCCCGTATTAAGTGCCTGAAGCATATCAATTGCTTCCGCCGAGCGCACTTCCCCCACGATGATCCTGTCCGGTCTCATACGAAGTGCCGACTTGATCAGATCCCTGATGGTAACTTCTCCTGTTCCTTCTACATTTGCATTTCTTGCTTCCAGTCTTACCAGATTCTTTACATTTTGAATCTGAAGTTCTGCGTTGTCTTCGATCGTTATGATGCGTTCATTTTTGGGTATATATTGCGATAGTGCATTCAAGAAAGTGGTTTTCCCGGATCCGGTTCCACCACTGATGAATATATTGTATCCGGCGGCTACTAATAAAGCCAGAAAACCCGATACTTCTGAATTGATTGACTGCCATTCCATCAGTTTTTTCATTGTAATTGCTTCTTTTGCAAATTTTCGAATTGTAACGATCGGCCCATTTAATGCGACCGGCGGAAGTACGACATTGACTCTCGATCCGTCTGCCAGTCTGGCATCTGCAATCGGCGATGCCTCATTTACCAGTCTGTTGGATCCTGCCACGATCTGCTGGATCACATCCTCCAGTTTGTCTCTGGATAAGAATCTTTTGTCTGACTGGATGATCCTTCCTGCTTTTTCAATAAATATATTCTGCGTCCCGTTGATCATGATCTCTGTGATCTGTTCGTCTTCCAGAAATTCCTGCAGCAGATCCAATTTCCGGAATGCATTGAAAAGTTCCTTTCCAAGCATTGTTTTCTGATCCAACGGCAGATATTCTTCCTGCGAAGCTTCCTGAAGTACTTCATAGATCAACTCTGTCAGTTCTTCGTCCTCCATGTCCCTTGTCATATCCAGTCTAGATAATATCCTTGCATGGAGCTGCTCTGCTTCTATCATTTTCCTCATCCTTCCAGCTCTTTCTTTACCATCTTCTGCTTTACATCGTCATAACCCATCAGATGTAATTCTTCTTCAAACTGGAATAATTTTGCCTGCGCCACCTCCTCTTTTATGACTGCCACATGTATCTCCGTACACATCCTCAAGAGCTCATATACTCCACGGATCCCTTCATCGATATCCAGTATCAGGACTTCATATATGCTCTGTTCTGCAATCTGTTCCACAAACCCTGTCCACTCTTCGATCTCCACTGCCTTCAGATCTTCCGACATCCGCATAGGCAGAAGATAGTCAAGCGGTCCCATATGTTTTACCATACCTGCCAGAGCTGCTCTTAAGTGTTTCTTCTCCTGTCTGGAATAATAAAGTGCATCCGCTACCGTCTGTCCAGCATCCGGAAAATGTCCCCCGATCCCTCCATATACTTCAAGATTCAGGTACAATACATTGTACGTCCTTGCCAGTTCTTTTCCCAGCTTTAATGCATACCCGGTCTTCTTACTCCGGTGCACCGGGGAAAAGATTCCGATGATCCTGACATTCTGCTTTTTCGCTGTCCTAAGGAAAAATCTTTCCGGTTCCCCGGACTGCGTACACTGTTCGATCACCGCTCCCATAATGGCCTCTCCGGACTGGTACTTATTGATAAGTTTCTCATTTGTCTCATGTGCTGCATTTTCCGACTGTGCCAGAACGAACACATTCCCGGCCTTTATCTTCTTCCTGTCTTCTACCGGATAACTGCTTCCGATCAACAGGATATCAACCGGTGATTCCTCCTGCAGTTTTACAGTCTGCTCAACACTGTTACATACCTGTACGCCAAGTGCCAGCTCCTTCGCTTTCATAAAAACTTCCGCAAGGGCCGCAGCGTATCTCACTTCCTGGTCACAAATCACCAGATTTCTGCTTACCACATACTATCCCTCCTTCAACACGTTTACACAATGTCTGAAACGTCTGCCGATACGGCATTGAATACTTCTTGAATTTTTTGAATCTAACAATTAGAACTACAAATCAGATGCAAGCTACTTCGTAACTTGTAGGCTGATTATATACTGGATGATTTGTATTTGTCTATGCCCTTTTTAAAAGTTTTCAATCTTTGTGCAATGTTTACATAATTTGATAAAAAGTTATACCGTAAAGTAGAGCAACCCCAGGAAATCCAAAGGTTCCGGATGTCAAAAAAGTGATCGGATTCATCCCGACACAGGCAGAAATTCCCTGTCCGTCAAGAAATTCGTTTACAAAAAATATGATCGCGAACCCAATAATTCCACGGATCAGAAAATTTACAATGATTTTTGTTCCCTTTTTTTTCATATTTTTCTCTTTTTTATTATTCTGTTTTTTTATTATATGATGATCTGTATCTGTCTTATACCTTTCATAATTATCAAAAAGCATCTAAAAAAACAGGCTTGAAAACTTTTTCTTTTTCAAACCTGTCTCATGATCTCTGATCTGCTTTTTATTTTATAACGAAATCTTGATTTCCCGTTCTGTCCGATGGTATTTATGATAATTCACGCCGGCAGAATCGAACATCTTCATGGAAGCCATTACAGCTGCTGTACCTTCATACTTGTTGCTGTCATAGATAACCTCTTTGATTCCGCTTTGTATGATCGCTTTCGCACATTCGTTACAAGGGAACAGCGAGACATACAATTTTGCCCCTTCCAGACTTCCTCCACGGTAATTCAGGATCGCATTCAGCTCACTGTGAACCGTGTATACATATTTTGTCTCTAAAGGATCTTCTCCTTCCCGCGCCCATGGAAATACATCATCCGAGCACCCTGTCGGAAGTCCGTTATATCCCATTGACAGGATCTTGTTATCCTGACTGACGATACAGCATCCTACCTGTGTATTCGGATCTTTGGAACGCATTCCGGAAAGCTTTGCAACGCCCATAAAATACTCATCCCAGCTGATATAATCTGTTCTTTTATCTCCCATATATATCACCTCGCCACTATTTTGTCCCAAAAATACGGTCTCCTGCATCTCCCAGTCCCGGAACAATATATTTATGCTCATTCAGATGGTCATCAAGTGCACCGATATAGATATCTACATCCGGATGTGCTTCCTGCAGACGTTTTACACCTTCCGGAGCTGCAATGATACACATAAAACGCATATGTTTTACACCTTTATCTTTCAGCATCTGAAGTGCTGCCACACAGGACCCGCCTGTTGCAAGCATCGGATCTACGACAAATACTTCTCTTTCGTCACAGTCTGACGGAAGTTTGCAGTAGTATTCTACCGGTTCATATGTCTCCGGATCTCTGTAAAGACCGATATGTCCGACCTTGGCAGACGGGATCATATTCAGCATTCCATCAACCATTCCAAGTCCGGCTCTTAAGATCGGCACTACTGCTAACTTTTTACCGCTTAATTGTTTTCCCACCATCTCGCAGATTGGTGTCTTTATCCTGACATCCTCCAGTTTCAGATCTCTTGTTGCTTCATAACACATTAATGATGCGATCTCCCCAACGATCTCTCTGAATTCTTTTGACCCTACCTCTTCGCTTCTGATGTAGCTGATCTTGTGCTGAATCAACGGGTGATCCATAACCTGTACTTTTGACATGTTTCTCCTCCTTGTTGTGAAATGATTCTATACCAATTTTTCTATATGATGTCCTGCAGCTTTCAGAAGACGGTTCATAATTGCGCTTCCGATTCCTGCAGTATCAAACGACTCACTGTAGATATAATCTACCTGATCGTCATCAAACTCTCTTAAGATCCCGAACAGATTTGCGGCGATGGTTGATTCATCCGCTCTGGTTCCGATGCATTTTACGTCACCGGCCTTATATTCTGCCACAGTCTCTTCCGTTCCGATAATGCCGACTTTATAGCCTGCACGAGACTTTTCTTTTGCACGCTTATTGATCTCTGCCGTCACCTTCTCCAGTGGACCTTCTATAATGGTCAGATCCGCTTTCGGTGCATAATGACGATACTTCATTCCCGGTGCTTTCGGAACCTGCCTGCTGTCCGGTCTGATCAGCGTCCTGTCGATCGTGACTTCTCCGATCACTTCCTCGAACATCTCTTTTGTAATGGCTCCCGGTCTTAAGATCATCGGTGGTTCTACCGTCATATCCAGTATTGTAGATTCTACCCCGATCTCTACTGCCCCGCCGTCTACGATCATGTCTACCCTTCCGGTAAGATCCTCTGCTACATGCTGTGCGGTTGTCGGACTTGGCCGTCCGGAAGTATTCGCGCTCGGTGCCGCAATGTATCCGCCGCCCGCATCGATTACTTCTCTTGCGATCTCATCTACCGGCATCCGGACAGCTACCGTATCCAGCCCTCCGGTGGTTCCGTACGGCACAATATCACTTTTGTTAAATATCATTGTAAGCGGCCCCGGCCAGTATTTTTCAGCAACCTTTACAGCCTTTTCCGGGACTTCGGAAACAATTTTTTCCAGTGCTTTCATATTCGTGATATGAATAATCAAAGGGTTGTCAGACGGTCTTCCTTTTGCGGCATATATCTTCTTGGCCGCATCTTCATTCAATGCATCTGCTCCCAGACCATATACGGTCTCTGTGGGAAATGCAACCAGACCTCCTTCTTTTAAGATCCGTCCTGCTTCTCTTATAATATCTGTATTATTTTGATTTTTATCAATTTTTTCTAATATTGTTTTCATGATTGTTATTATACTACACTCTAGTTTTCCATACAAGCAAGGATTCCTTCTGCGATCGCTTCCGCAAGCTTCTCCTGATACTTTGGACTGACCAGCTTTGCGGCTTCTTCCGGGTTACTTAAGAATCCGCACTCCACAATGATCGTCGGTACTTCCGTCCGTTTCAGAAGATAATAGGTATCATTCGCTTTTGCCTGTCTGGTATTCTCTTCATCTGCCTTCAGCAGTGCTTTCTGCATCACTTCGGCCATTCGCTTTCCCTCTTCCGAATGTGAATAATAGAAGACCTGCGCCCCGTGGATCTGCGCATCCTGATAGCTGTTCTGGTGGATACTGACCGCAGCCTGCGGCATCGTCTTATTGATTCGTTCCACTCTCGCTTTCATATCATGGATTTTTTTATTTCCTGCAGCCGGATCTCCAAGCATTACATCCTTTTCTCTTGTCATGACGACCTTCCATCCCTTTTTCTCCAGTCTCTCTTTTGTCTTTTTTGCAATTTTCAGATTTACATCCTTTTCTTTTGCCTGATTCACACCGATCTTTCCTGGATCCTCTCCGCCGTGTCCGCTGTCCAGGACAATACATGGATTCCTTCCTGTAACCCTTCCGCTTGATACCATTTCCTCCAGATGATTACTCATCATGATAAGTACCGCCAGCAGCAGCAATACTATTGCAAATTCTATTTTTTTCCACAAATAAAAATACCTCCTGCAATTCATATATTCTACTATATGACTGCAAGAGATATTTTATCTGTTATTCTGTTTGATTAATTGACATATTTCTGGATCAGATTCCAGATATCCGAACTCTCCTGTCCAAGAGACCACTCAGCTGTACCTGCAAGCTTATATTTCTTCATGAGTTTGAGCTTTGCTTCGATTGACTTGCTGTCTTCCAGCCAGATCTCGTATTTTGATCCGTCTGCTTCCCATGTGGCATAGTTCTGTCCGGCCTTCTTATCCCAGGTCGTATCGACTCCGGCCTGTTTGACGAGGGCCTGTGCATTATCCATGCCATATGCATCACTCTCTACTGTTGCAGAATACTGTTCCGCATCCGTTCCTTTATCACTCTTCAGTTCTTCTTCCGTCTTCGGAGTCTCTTTCCACAGACGTGTAAAGAACGGAATACCGCTGATAACCTTCTCCGCCGGAACCTCTTTTAACGTCTCTGTGATTCCTTCTTTTACATAATTGTAAGAAGATACCGGACCTGCTTCAGGCGAACCTGCATAATACTCATCATATCCCATGATCACTACATAATCTGCTACAATTCCCTGCTCTTTACGGTCATACTGTGTGTTAAAGCTCTTTGGAACATAGTTGTCCACCGACAACACCAGTCCGTTCTGTCTGCATTTTACCGATAATTCACGGATAAATTCAATATAATGTTCTCCGCACTTATCGGAAATCTTTTCGAAGTCTACATTGATACCATCAACGCCGACACGGAGTGCCTCTGCGATCAGCTGCGTGATCAATGTCTCACGTCTGGATGTATAGCTGAGCAGTTCATAAGATTCCTTCTCCGAACTGATGCCTCCGTCAAAATCCCTGACGGTCATCCACACTTCCACATTCTGCTTATGTGCGTAACTTACATAATCTGCCGATGCGATAGAGCTGATGTTACCGTTCGTATCTGCCACATGGATCCATGTCGGAGCCAGTGTCGTAAGCCCTTTCGTCTGGGCGATCCTCTGCGCCACCGCATTGTTCGCATCCTGGTTCGTCACATTATGCCATGCCATATTGATCGTGTAATCTTTGCTGATATTAGAATAATCCTGCTCTTCAAACTTTCTGGTAATATTCTTCTTTTCTTCGTTCTTCAGAGTCTTGTTCTTTACATATCCGATCACACCATCTGCTGTGCGTACCTTTTTCCAGTTCTGTTCACTCTCAACGACTGTTACTTCATCTTTTTTCTTAAGTTCTGCCAGCACAGGGCTCTTTACTCCGCCCTGATAACGCACCTGTGTATTCTTTTTCACAGTTGCAACATCCGTTTTTCCCCATTTTGTCCTGATCATAACATGATCCGGATTATTTGACACTTCATAATCAATATTCGTGTACTGCTGGACAAAATCCAATGCAATATATGCTGTGTTTCCTTCTGTTTTTAAAATAACGTAATCTTCGCTTTTCTTTTTTTTGGATATAGAGTAATCCTTACTGCCGACATCTACCGATATCATATCTTCCGGGAGCATATACAACAGAACATTTTCATTCGGATCCCAGTAGAACCGGCTGTTGATATAATCTCTTACAATATTATATGCAACATATACTTTTCCACCTGCCAGTTTTCCTTCTGCCTCCACGACTTTATTATCCACCGTGATACCAACCTGTCCATCCTTTTCTATCCCATAATATTTCTTCATATCATATTGTTCTTTTGATGGGCTGTAACGTTTCCACAAAATGATTCCTGCAATTGCTGCAATGATTAATATGATCAACAGGACAAATCGTATCATGCGTTGTCTTTTTCTTCTCCGCCGCATACGCGCACGCTCCGCCGGAGTTCTCTGTCTTCTTGGCGGATGATTATCTGACGGTCTTCTTTCCTGTGATTTTCCATATGTTCTTCGGTTTTCATATGTGCGGCTACTTCTTCCTCTGTCTTCCATGCTGCACCTCCTACAGGTCACATTATAACAAAACGTAAGATACACGTCATTATATTTCGACATTTTCCTTAAAACTTTCGTCTTAATCTGCGGGGTATTTACATATTTTTCCTGATTAAATTGCTATATTCTGAAACCACAACTCTTTTACATCACCTTTGTCATTGAGCACATAATCTCTCATATATGCCTGATTTTCACACATCGTATGTGCCTGTACAATCTGCATGGGGCTGGCTGGTATTCCATTGATCCTGAGGCTTATATTTTTCTTTTCATAGCCTGTCAGTTCTTGGAACATATTCTTCCATTCGTCATTGTCCCCCATGTTCCTTCCTCCTTTTTACCGGATGATAACTATGGATGTTGCGCATATCTGCAGCGAAGGAGATGCCCGTGATACAATGCTGTTTTTATGCAGCAACAAATTATGTTTCAACTGGAAATAGTCCCCGGCAATTAAATATTTTTCATATTATGTCAAAATTATACTGTGAAATGTCTGCCTGAAACGGCTGTGTAATCTGATTTGCTTTTGATAGATCCATCCCACCCGGAACGTGGAATTGAAATATAAATGCCTGGTACGGCGTTCTGTTCCGTCCCCAAAATTAAAATTCAAGAAATTCTCCCTTATTGGTTCTAACAACATAGTTATCAGGGAAAACTATCTTCCAGTAGCGTCATTATATCTGATAAAATTTGAAGAATCAAGTCTTTTTTTATTTTATTATTCCGTTTTGTTTATACTAAATTTATTGAACATCAAACATTTTCTATGATATACTATTTTAGAAGGAAGTGATGATTATGAAGATTGAAAAAATCAGTGACAACCAGATCCGTTGTACTTTGACACGCGCCGATCTGGCTGACCGTCAGTTACAGCTCAGTGAACTGGCATACGGAACCGAAAAAGCAAAATCACTTTTCCGCGATATGATGCAACAGGCAGCCTTCGAATTCGGATTCGAAGCAGAAGACATTCCTCTCATGATAGAGGCAATCCCTTCCGCCGATTCGATCGTGCTGATAATTACAAAAGTCGAGGATCCTGAGGAACTCGATACCAGATTTTCAAAATTTGCACCTTCTTCCATTGCTGATGCCAGGAAAAAGAATACTCCGGGCAAGCTGGAAGGAGCAGAAGGTTTACTCGATCTGCTCGGAAAGGTTCAGGAATCATTTGAAGCACAGGCAGTGAAGTCTGCCTCGGATACCACATCTGCTTCCGGTGATGATACAGAAAAAAAGGATTCCGGTAACAATATCCGGCTCTTTTCTTTCCCTGTGATGGAGAATGTACTGAAAGCCGCCAGACTTCTGGCTCCGATGTACCACGGTTCCAATACTTTATACAAAGACGAACAGGAGGAGATGTATCTGCTGGCACTTGCCCGGTCCGATCACTCCGCCGCAGATTTCAATCGGATCTGCAATATGTTGTCTGAATACGGTGCTTTAGAAAGAGCGTCCGGCGCAACTTTCGCGTTCCTGGAAGAACACTGCAAGACATTTCTTTCCGGAGATGCGGTTCAGCAGCTCGCCAATATTTAGCCGGAATTATGATCCGGAATTGTCATAAAGATCTGCTAGCGGCAGTTCTTTACAAATAACTGCAAAAAAACTCTACAGGAATCCTGTAGAGTTTTTTGTAGTTATTTTTATATTATGCCTGGCTTGCTTCCAGTGTTGCATTCAGTTTTGCAACTAAGAGGTCTGGATCAATTCCGTGTCCCATAGCGCCTTCTTCGATAGATTCCATCTGAGAATGTGGGCATCCGATGCATCCCATTCCTGCTTCCATCAGATCGTCAACAAGCTTTGGACATGTAGAATAATATTTGGAAAGCAGTTCACCAAATGTCATGTCTTTTGTAATCTGTGCCATCTTATCGCCTCCTTTTTATTTCAGTGTTTCCATTATAGTAGCTTTTTACCATTGTGTAAACATTTTCCGCAAATTTATTCTTAATATTTGACTACTCAAATGTCAATATGGATAACTCTTTTTTTCGACATTTCTTCATTTTTATAACAACTCTACAAAACGTGCGTTCTTTTTCTATCCCCGAATAATCCCCCGTTTTTCCCGATTTGGGTGTGGATAACGTGGATAACTTTGTGAAAATCCCCATTTTTCTACATTTTTTGCATTTTTTGATGTGGATAACTTTTTTCATGAATTTTTTTGTATTTTTTGTTTTTTGCAGAAATATATCGATTTTTGTGGATTTTGTATATTGTGGATAACTTTCAATTCATGTGGATAATGTGGATAAAAAAAGAACCGGGGAATTTTTCATAAATTCCTCCGGTCTCTTTTCTTATATCAGCCGTCTTACGGTCACAATATTCGTATAGGTTGCCGGCAGGATCCCGATTCCTTTTGCACTGTTGATCGCATTTACGATCTGCCCATTTCCCATATAGATTCCTACATGGCCATTATATAAGATAATGTCTCCTGCAACTGCCTGATCGTAACTTACCGCCGTTCCCGCATTCTCCATATCCCATGTCGTACGCGGAAGTGCGATTCCAAAATGTGCAAATACCGACTGTACGAATCCGGAACAATCCGCCCCGTTTGTGAGGCTCGTACCTCCCCATACATACGGATTTCCGATAAACTGACACGCATAATCTACAATTGCCTGCCCGTTTCCCGCAGCCTGCGCCTTCTGCTCCTCCTGCTCCTTTTGAAGTCTTGCCGCCTCTTCTTCTCTCGATTCGGCATACGTAAATGCATCTTCTGCATTTCCCGTGTCATTGTTCTGCACTAACTCTTCTGCCTTCTTCTGTGCCTCATTTCCTACCGTTATATATCTGGAATACACATACCCGGTCACATTTCCCGACTCAACCTTCGTCCATTCTCCCACAGGACCGGTGATCTTTGCCGCATAATCCGGATATAGTTTTCCAACCCATTCGCTGTCTGTTGTTGGTTCACTTCTTATATAAAGAAACGATTGTACATTTGCGAATGCCATATCTGAATACTCACCCTTTTGTTCCGGTACAAGATGATCTTTTACCGATATTGTCTTATCTGATGTGTAACAATCTTCCAGTATCTGTGTGCTTTCCGCCGCTGGTATATTCTGCGTATCATCTATGTCTGCAGCATGCACCACCATTGGAAATGCTGTCATGATCCCGGTCACACTAACCAGGAGCACTCCTTTTTTAAGAATCGAATCCATAAACTCCCTCCTTTATGTTTTCTCGTCTTTTGTAATTGTTACAGAATTGTTACATATGTTACGTTTGTTATTATATCATCCGAATACATTTTGTCAAGTATTTCTTTTATTTTCAAGCGTATCATCTGATATTCCTCTATCTTCCATTCGTTTCATTTTTTTATTTTATTACATTTTGTTACATTTATTTCTCCTTATTGACAAATGATATAAACAACACTATACTAAAGATATCAATTATAGTAATTATTATCGTTATTGGAAGGAGGATGTTATGGCTGCTTTAAAATACAGTAAACAGCGAGCCTCTATCAAAGAGTATTTATTACACACAACCGCACATCCTACGGCTGATACCGTATATCTTCATATAAAAGAAGAATTTCCGAATATCAGCCTCGGAACCGTCTACCGCAACCTGAATCTGCTTGCCGACATCGGTGAAGCACTCCGGATTCCGACACCTGCCGGTGGCGATCGTTTTGATGGGCGCTGTGAACCTCATTACCATGTAGTATGCACGAATTGCGGAAAAGTATTCGATCTGGAAATGGATGATTCTTATATCCAGAAGATCAACGAAGATGCCAACGCATGTTTTGATGGAATTATCGAATCTCACAACACACTTTTCCATGGTCTTTGTGCCGACTGTATAAAGAAAAAGAACGAGAATAAATAATAAAATTTATCAAAAACTAATTGACAAAATAGTAATATCGTGCTAAATTAATATCAGTAACAATTACTAATATTAATTTTAATAAATCAAAAAATTATTTCAAAGAAAAGGAGAACAACATTATGAAAAAATTTGTATGTACAGTATGCGGATATGTTTACGAAGGAGAAGCTGCACCGGCTGAATGTCCAATCTGCCACGCACCGGCTGATAAGTTCAAAGAGCAGACAGGTGAAAGAGAATGGGCTGCAGAGCACGTTGTAGGTGTTGCAAAAGGTGTCAGCGAAGATATCTTAGCTGATTTAAGAGCGAACTTCGAAGGAGAATGTTCAGAAGTTGGTATGTATCTTGCAATGGCAAGAGTTGCCCACAGAGAAGGTTATCCTGAAGTAGGATTATACTACGAAAAAGCTGCCTGGGAAGAAGCTGAGCATGCTGCTAAATTCGCAGAACTTCTTGGCGAAGTTGTTACAGACAGCACAAAGAAGAACCTTGAGATGCGTGTAGATGCCGAGAACGGAGCTACAGCCGGTAAGTTCGATCTTGCAAAACGTGCAAAAGCTGCTGATCTGGATGCGATCCATGACACTGTTCATGAGATGGCTAAAGATGAGGCCCGTCACGGAAGAGCTTTCGAAGGACTTCTTAACAGATATTTCGGATAAAAATAACGGATTCAGATATCAGAAGAGCGGATACACCACTTACGGCGTATCCGCTCTTTTTGTTCAATTCATTATTTTTTTCCACTCTCCCGCTCTATGCCATGCGCACATAGATTTTTTTCACCGGCTGATACAGAACCGCAATTGCGATCACCATAAAGACTGCATTGATCACTGTAGCCGGAAGAGATGTAAATGCTCCCACCGCAGCCGCTGCGAATCCACTTCCCATGATCATCATAGATATGGTTCCCATAATAAATTCCATGATCACGTTGATGCATCCGTAAACCACGGCACAGATCATCGCTGCTCCGTATTCTTTCTTTTTATCACCGGCTGTCTTTTTCTTCAGCATCACAAAGAGTGCTCCGACGATCAGACACTTCAGCGCCGTCTCAACAAACGTCTTTGGCGCATCCTGCATATATCCATTTAACATATCAAAGATGGTAAGTCCCAGCGTTCCGGATACGGCTCCTCTTTTTCCTCCCTGAAGTAACAATCCCATTACGACAAATATATGTCCGAAATGAAGAAATGGTGTTCCGACTGCTGCCGGAAGCGGAATCCTGAAAGACTGGATTCCAAGAAATGTAATTGCTGTAAAGAATGCCGTGATCACCAGATTCTTCACCTTATCATTATGAATGGTCTTTCCTGCTGCTGTATTTGTACTCATTGTACTCTTCCTTCCTGTTGTAATATGTAATGAAAAATAAATTCTGCTGAATATATTAGCACGATAGTGGATTCGTCCAAACAGCCAGTTGTAACATTTCCATGCAGGCCAGTTTATTTTTCACACCAAAGGAAGTCGTACCCTCTTAATCTTATATCTTTTAATTCCATCTTTTCACTCGTCAGCAGATTACGATATACTCCATCTTCCTGCATCCACGCTGTCTTCTCCTGATCACTGAAGTTGAATATTCCAAAAAATCTTCTTCCCTTATATTCACGTAATATGCAAAGGACACTGTCATCATGCACATCGTATGTATACACATCTGCATCTTTATCAAATGTTATTTCCTGTCCGCGGATCTTTTCCAGCCGGTCAAGAGTCTGGAAGATACTTCCCTGAACAGTTGTGGGATCATTCTTATTCTCTGCAAGCTCCCACTGCAGCTTACCACGATGGATGTATCTTGAATCTGCACACTTAGCAGGATCTTCTTTATAACTATAGTCGTTCACCTGCCCCAGTTCATCGCCACTGTATAACATCGGAATACCCGACTGTGTCAACATATATGCATGCAGCATAAGATCTTCCCTGACCGCAGTTTCCATTGCTTCTTTGTTTTGTTCAAATCCGGCTTTTTCAATTCCACACATCGATGCTGTTGTCCCACAGAAACGTGCATCCTGCGTTACCGGATCATCATTATACAATTCTCCGCGGCTTATACTTCCCGCTATTTTCCCTGTAAAATAATCATTCAGGTAACGCTTATGTGGGATCTCTTCCTTTCCCCACTGTTTCAGGGTCTCATAATCCAGTCCCCATCCGATATCATCATGACAGCGCAGATAGTTTAAAAATACATACTGTTTCGGCAGATGATTCAGAATATCCATCTGTTTTTTCAACAATCGGATATCTCGTGCCGCTATGCTGTTCCAGGTCGTTGCCATGGTAGTCACATTATAAAGCATGTGACATTCCGGTTTTTCTATCGTCCCAAAATACGGCACTACTTTTTCCGGTTCCATTACAACTTCACCAAGAAGTAATACGCTCGGACATACAATTTCTGCAATCATACGCATCATACGGACGATTGTGTGTACCTGTTTGAGATTTCTGCAGGTAGTTCCTAGTTCTTTCCAGATATATGGCACCGCATCAATTCTCACAATATCTATTCCCTGATTTGTCAGATACAGGAAGTTATACATCATCTCATTAAACACTCTCGGATTGCGGTAATTCAGATCCCACTGATACGGATAAAATGTTGTCATTACATAATGGCCATTCTCCGGAAGATACGTAAAGTTTCCAGGAGCTGTTGTCGGAAATACCTGCGGTACTGTCTCCTCGTATTTCTTCGGTATCTCATCATTATCATAGAAGAAATACCGGCTCATATACTCTCCTTCGCCAGCTCTTGCCCGTTTCGCCCATTCATGATCTTCTGACGTATGATTCATAACAAAATCCATACACACATTGATATCTTCCTCATGACACTTTTCTGCCAGTTCTGCAAGATCTTTCATCGTACCGAGATCCGGACGTACCTTACGGAAATCTGCCACCGCATAACCGCCGTCAGATCTGCCTTCCGGCGTATCCAGGAAAGGCATAAGATGAAGACAATTAATGTTGCATTCTTTCAGATAGGGAATCTTTTCTTTTACACCTTGCATATTTCCCGCAAAATTATCTATATAAAGCATCATGCCAAGCATATCTTTCCTGTGATACCAGCCGGCTTCCTGCTCTCTTTTTGCATCTCTTTCTTTCAGTTTGCTACTCCGGTGTCTGTAATACCCATACATCTGGGAACACAATTCCGCGAACATATCATCGTTCTGATAAAGTTCCATGTAAAGCCACCTGAGCTCATCATGATGTTTCTCTAACCTATATTGAAAAATACTGTTATTTTTTTCTACTCTTTTTCCCATTTTTATACTCTACTCTTCTGCTGCCAGATGCATCTGGTATGCCTTGAATTCTCCCATTTCCACAGGCATCGGAATTCCTGCTTCCATCAGTGCTGCACCATTATATATTTTTCCTGTTTCCGTGTCACGATAGATCGCACTACATTTCAATCCTTGAAGCTTTACATAATTCACAGTCATATTTCCATGAATTTCCTGCAGTACGACGTTCAGAAGAACTTCTTTCTGATCTTCGGATACAAATGCCCATGCTGCATATTCCTCCCTCGCAGGATCAGACAGCCGGTAGTACAGTCCCGTTTGGATCAGTGGTGCGAACTTCCGGTATTCTTCCACCTGTAACCGGATCTCCTGCTTCTCTTCTTCGGAAAGTTTTCCAAGATTCAATTCATATCCGAATGTTCCGGCCATTGCCACTACACCTCTGGTATGCAGAGATGTGATCCTTCCTGTCTGATGATTCGGCACTGCTGATACGTGTGACCCTACAGCGGATACCGGATAACCGAATGATGTACCATATTGGATCTGCAATCTGTCCAATGCATCTGTATTATCACTGCACCAGATCTGCGGTGTATAATACATCATTCCGGCATCAAATCTTCCACCGCCGCCGCTGCATCCTTCGATCAGCAGATCCGGATATCTTGTCACAATCCTTTCCAGAAAATCATATAATCCAAGAACGTAATCATACATGACCCTTCCCTGATCTTCGGTTCCTCTCGAGAACACATCCATAAGACTCCGGTTCATATCCCATTTCACATACTCAATATTTCCCTGATCCAGGACTTTACAGATCTGATCAAATATATGATCTACAACTTCTTTTCTCGAGAAATCCAACACCAGTTGATTTCTTGCATGAACCGGATTCCTTCCCGGAATAGTAAGTGCCCAGTCCGGATGTTCTCTGTACAGATCACTGTCTTCCGAGATCATCTCCGGCTCCACCCAGATTCCGAATTTTACACCCAGATCATTGATCTTCTTTATCAGATCTCCCAGTGTCCCCCCAAGCTTTTTCTCATTGACAAACCAGTCCCCGAGACCGCTGTTATCATCATCACGTTTTCCAAACCAGCCGTCATCCAGCACCAGCATGTCAATGCCTGCATGCTTTGCCTCTTTTGCCAGTTCGTATAAGGTATCACCATCAAAATCAAAGTAAGATGCTTCCCAACTGTTCACCAGAACCGGACGGACACTTTCTTTGTACTTTCCTCTGCAGATATGCTGTCTGATACATCTGTGCAGATTCTGTGAAAGAAGGTTCATTCCATTTCCGGAAAAAGTAAGAAGTACCTCCGGTGTATAGAATGTTTCTCCTTCTGCCAGCGGATACGAGAACATCTCATCCTGCAGCCCCATAAGCGCACGTGTCTGTCCAAACTGATCTTTCAGTGTCTCACCTTTAAAATTTCCACTATATACGAAAGACATTGCATAACAATTTCCATATTGATCCGTCGTATTCTCATCTGCAAGAATCATCATCGGATTATACTGATGGCTCGAAGTTCCTCTCACACTTCCGATCACATGACTTCCATGTGTGACCGGCTCTCTCTGCATCGTTCTCTCCATTGCATGTCTTCCGTAAAATGTCAGAAGATCATATTTCCCCTGAACAAAATCCAGACATGCAGACTGCGCTTTCCTGATACATATCTTTCCTTCGCCGCGATAAACGATCTTCTCGCTTCTTGTGATCACATCATAATCAGGAAGCACACCATACTGCAATGTAACTTCTACGCCTGTAACCGCATCTTCCATTACGATCTCCAGCGTCTGGCTCTCCCTCTCATCCGCATAGACTGCCGGAAGACCCGGAATCTTATATTTTCCATTAAAAATATGATGCGAACGGTAACGCAGATCACACGCTGTACTTCCATCTGCATTTTCAACGATCAGTGCCGTGCTTCTGTAATCTCCGGTTCCATAGGAAGGATACTCCTGCGGAAGTGCATCCATAGAATATGTTCTGTCATCCCCTGCATCAAACGGATTTCCAGAGAATCCCCTGTCATAATACGTCAGCAGATAATCCATGCAGCTTCCATCTGTTTTCTTTCCATAATACAGGTGCAGGAGGAACCCATAAGGGTCCACCTGCATCTGATACGTTGTATTCTTTGTCTGTATTGTAAATGTCCTGTCTAATTTACTGTAAACAATTCCCATTTTCCAGTCTCCTTTTTGTGTCTTTTATCCGATTTGTATTTTCTTTATTTTACAGCTCCATTTACCACACCGTTCAGGATATGCTTCTGACAGATCAGATAGAAAATCAGTATCGGCAGAAGTGCCAACAGGTAAGAGGCAAATGCCAGGTTATAGTTCGTTCCAAACTGTGTCTGGAAATTAAGCTGTGCCAGCGGCAGTGTATTCTTTCCTGTGCCTGACATAATAACCAACGGTGTCATAACGTCATTCCATGTTCCAAGTGCTGTCAGAACCGCAACCGTTGCATGCATTGGTTTCATGATCGGAAAGATGATCTTCCAATAAGTTGTCCATGTACTTGCTCCATCCACGCATGCTGCCTCTTCCAGCGCTCTCGGAATGTTTGTCAGATATCCGGAATACAGCAGCACATTCATCGGCATATAAAATACCAGATATAAGATTATCACTCCGGCTCTGTTCGCAAGTCCCATCTGCGCCGTCTGTTTTACAACCGGCATCATCAGGATTGCGAAAGGTACGAACATACCACTGACAACATAAAAATAAAGAAACTTATAAAATTTACTATGTGCCTTATTTCTTGCAATTGCATACCCAAGCAGTGAATGAATCAGAATTGCAAGCACTACCGTCACAACTGTGATCAGCAGACTGTTTCCCAATGAGTTCCAGAAATCTGTCACTTTCATCGCCTCTGTAAAATTACTCAGACTGAAATGCTTTGGAAGTGATAAGATTCCTGCGACATCATTCGTCATTTCCGAAGGTTTCTTCAGCGCAATGACAACAGTCATATACAATGGAAATATTACAGTGATCAGCCCTGTGATCAAAAGAATCGTTACAGGCCAGTTTATTCTTTCTTTCCCAACTTTTTTCATTACAACTGTTCCTCCTTCTTACCGGTGATAGTCAACTGCATTACCGAAATCACTACAATCACGATAAAGAAAATAACTGCATTTGCGCTTTGGAATCCAAACTGTCCGCCGCTCATTCCGTTATTATAGATCAGGTATGAGATGGATTCTGTACTCTGGGCAGGACCTCCTTTTGTCAATGCCATGATCTGATCAAATACCATCAGGAAGTTTTTCACACTCAGAACCATATTGATAGAGAAAAATGGAATGATCAGTGGAAATGTCAGGTTCCTGAATTTCTTCCA